>TARA_B110000037_G_scaffold209472_1_pt1 | contig 11861 bp, 9 predicted proteins | sample TARA_B110000037 | Tara Oceans TARA_B110000037 (sample SAMEA4397196) | marine metagenome | biome: Polar Biome; feature: [MIX] marine epipelagic wind mixed layer (ENVO:01000061); material: water (ENVO:00002006), including particulate matter (ENVO:01000060) such as... | depth 10-100 m
TTAACTTTTTTACGCATATCAACCATTTGGTTAACAGATTTTTCTATTACGTTAATATGTTTGGAAATAAATTCTATCAAATTTATTTGAGATTCACTGGCGTTTTTACATAAACCAATTTCTTTTAAACCTTTTACGTTTTTTATTAATTGATTTTGATAAGCAATAGCTACAGGAACAATATGGTTTAAAGCTAACTCACCCATAATTCTAGATTCTATTTGAATCTTTAAAATATATTTCTCAAAATAGATTTCTGTTCTTGCTTCTAATTCTATTTCTGAGAAAATGTTATTTGTAATAAATAACTCTTTAGAAGATTTAGTGTTATAAAAATCTAAAGCATAAGCGGTAGTTTTTACATTTGACAAGCCTCTTTTTTCAGCTTCATCAGCCCATTCTTGACTATAATTATTTCCTTCAAAAAGAATTTTTTTAGAACGTGTTATATATTCTCTAATTACTTTAATAACAGCAGAATCTTTAGTTTCTCCTTTCTTCTTCAAAGTATCAACTTGCTTTTTAAATTTAAGTAATTGATCTGCCATAATTGTATTCATTACAATCATTGGTGCAGCACAATTTGCAGTTGAACCAACAGCTCTAATCTCAAATTTGTTTCCTGTAAAGGCAAATGGTGACGTCCTATTTCTATCTGTATTGTCTAATAATACATCTGGAATAATATTGTGAATATTTATTTTTAAATCTGAAACTGATTTTTCATCTAAATCTGTTGCTTTTTCAATTGCTTCTAAAACTTTTGTTAAATGAGAGCCAATAAACACAGAGATAATTGCTGGAGGAGCTTCATTTGCACCTAATCTATGATCATTTTCTGCAGAAGTAATTGCTGCTCTTAGTATATCATCATTTTCAGATACTGCTTTAATTACGTTGACGAAAAAACTTAAAAATAATAAGTTAGATTTTGGTGTAGATCCAGGAGCTAGCAAGTTTTTGCCTGTGTCAGTACTTAAACTCCAATTGTTATGTTTTCCAGAACCATTAATTCCTGCAAATGGTTTTTCGTGCATCAAACATTTAAACTTATGTCTTTTTGCAACTCTTTCTAAAATATCCATAATCAATTGATTGTGATCAACGGCTATATTTACTTCTTCAAACATTGGTGCTAACTCAAATTGCATTGGTGCAACTTCATTATGACGTGTTCTTACAGGTATTCCTAATAAATGCGCTTCTTTTTCAAAGTCCAACATGTAAGCATAAACTCTTTCTGGAATTGCACCAAAATAATGATCATCTAATTGTTGTCCTTTAGCAGGTGCGTGTCCTAAAAGAGTTCTTCCTGTTAGTACTAGGTCTGGTCTAGCATAATACATTGCTTCATCAATCAAAAAATATTCCTGTTCCCAACCTAAAGTAATACCAATTTTTTCAGCATGTCTGTCAAACATTTTTACTACTGGTAAAGCTGCTTCTTCTAATAAAGCGGCAGATTTTAATAAAGGCGCTTTATAATCTAAAGATTCTCCTGTGTAAGAAATAAAAATTGTAGGAATACAAAGTGTAATTCCTGCACCAATTTGCATAATAAATGCTGGTGAACTTGGATCCCAAGCAGTATAACCTCTTGCTTCAAATGTTTGTCTAATTCCGCCGTTTGGGAAAGAAGATGCATCTGGTTCTTGTTGTATTAATTCTTTACCACCGAATGTTTCAATACCATTTCCTGTAGTTGTAGGCTCAAAAAATGAATCATGTTTTTCAGCAGTAGAACCTGTTAATGGTTGAAACCAGTGAGTGTAAGCTTTAGCACCTTTTTCTATTGCCCAAGCTTTCATTGCTGACGCTACTTGATCTGCAACTTGTAAATCAATTTTCTTTTTATTGTAAATAGAATCTTTTACACTTTTAAAGGCAGTTTTTGTTAAATACTGCTGCATTTTTTCAATTGTAAAAACATTTTCTCCAAAATATTCAGAAATATTTTCGTCAGGTAATGTTACATTGATTTTTTTTCTATTTGTAGCTTCATACAAAGATTTGAAACGAGTATTTTCCATAATGTACTTTTAGTTAATTTTTAAAATTTATGCAAAATTATAGCTAAAAATTGGTAAAACATACTTTTTGTCAATAAAAAAGTGAAAAATATTAGAAGTAATTATATAAAACTTTCTTTTTGTCGATAAAAAAGTGAAAAATTAAAATTATTGGCATTCATTATTCTACATACTTTTCTAAGGCAACTATAATTTCATTTGGACAAGATATTACTTTCCCCTCAGGGTTCATGAATACTAAAACTATCTCACTTTTGTTTAATAACACTCCTTTTTCATTGAAAATCTCTGTATAAAATATTATTTTTCTACTGGGAGTTCCTTTAATGGCTGTTTTTAAAGTTAATAAGTCATCATACTTAGCAGAACCAAGAAAACGAGTATTCATATTTACTACTGGCAATAAAACTCCTTTCGCTTCCATTTCTTTATAAGAATAAGCTACACTTCTTAGCATTTCTGTTCTAGCTTGTTCTAAGTACAAAGCATAATTTCCATAATAGACAAAACCCATTTGGTCGGTTTCTCCATATCTTACTCTTATTTGAAATTCAAAAGAATTTTTAGACATCTTATTTGTAGATTTTTAATTTATTTAAAGCTCGCTGATATTTTCTAGCAGAAGCGTTATGCGCAGATAAATTTTTATTAAAATCATGTCTACCATTTAAATCTGCATGCGCACAAAAATATAAGTACTTGTGTTTTTCGGCATTCAATACAGCATCAATAGTACTAGTTTCTGGTAGGCAAATTGGCCCAGGAGGTAATCCGTTAATGTAATACGTGTTGTATGGATGAGGATTTTGAGTGTGAATGTTTAAAACTCTTTTTAATGATAAATCTCCCCAAGCAAATTTGCAAGTAGGATCTGCTTGTAAAGGCATCTTTATATTTAGTCTATTTAAATAAACACCTGCAATTCTTGTTCTTTCATCTGCATATTTATATTCTTTCTCTACGATAGAAGCCAATATAAAAACCTCATCTACTGTTAAGTTTAAAGCTTTTGCTTTAGTTTTCCGTGAATTAGTCCAGAATGAATCATGTTCTTTTATCATTTTCTGAACAAAACCTATTTGATCAGTAGTCCAATATACTTGATAAGTATTAGGAATAAACTGACACATAATATTGTCTTTATTAAAGCCAAACTTTTTTAATTCTCTTTCATCGTTTAAAAATCTTAATAAACTTGTAGAGTCAATATCTAATTGTTTGGAAATTTTTTCTGCCAAATCGTTTTTGAAATTTATATTATTAATAACCAATTTAACGGCAGTTTGTTTCCCGCTTCTTAGGTCTCTAATCACATTTATATAATTTGTTCCTTTTTGAAATACATATTTACCTGGACGGATTTTATTTTTTAAATTCATCTTCGTGGCCAAAAGGTCAAACACTTTTTCATCCTTAACAATACCTTTATCTTGAAGTTTTTCTAACAATTCAGCATAATTACTTTCTTCCTGAATAAAGATGGTTGTTTCTTGACCTACAATAACAGCAAAGACTTTACTATAGATAGTGTAAGCTCCAAATGTTCCAATTATTAAAGAGAATAATAATAAGTAGTAAATTATTTTTTTCATTAAAAGCAAAGGTATAAATTTTTGATGAAGACATTCTATTCAAAAATAAAGAGTATTTAGCTTATATTAATTTGGTAAATTTTACAACTTTTAATAATAGATAGATATCTTTGATGTGTAAATGATACTTTTAAAAATAATAGTAGAGAGTTTTGTAATGGCTTCCAAAGAGTTGTTTTCTAGCAAGATGCGTTCTTTTTTGAGCTTGTTTGGAATTTCTATTGGTATATTGTGTCTTATATCTGTTTTTTCAGCAGTAGATTCTTTAGAACAAAATATTAAGAAAAGTATTACAAATTTAGGTGGAGATATAATTTATGTAGGAAAATGGCCATGGTTAATGACGGAAGAATACCCTTGGTGGAGATATATTCAGAGACCATCTGTTAGTAAAGAAGATTTTTATGCATTAGAAGGAAAAGTAAAAACGGCAGAAGCAATGGCCTTATGGCTTTCTGTAAATCAGTTTACGCTAAAAAATGGGAATGAATACATAGAGGATATAAATACTTTTGCTGTAACTAAAGATTATAATATTGTTAGGGAATTTCAATTAGAACAGGGAAGGTACTTTTCGGATTTAGAGTTTCAAAAAGAATCTCCAAAAGTTATTTTAGGAAACTTAGTAGCAAAAGCTTTGTTCACTAATTTAAGAACTGCCGTAGGATCAAAAATCACTATAGGTGGCACACCAGTAGAAGTTATAGGAGTCCTAAAAAAAGAAGGTGCTGATATTTTAGGAATAAATAAAGGCTTTGGTTTAGACAATACGATATACGTAACAGTAATTTATGCTAGTACTTATCTGGATGTAAAAAAAAATGGCGACCCAAGTATCATGGTAAAAGCTAGAGAAAATATTCCACTAGTGGAAGTAGAGGCGGAGCTAGTTGGAAAAATGAGAATTGTAAGAAGATTATCGCCAAAGCAAGATGATAATTTTGCTTTGAATAAAATAGATGTTTTTACCAAAGTTTTTGAGCCTGTTTTTTCTACCATGTTTTTAATTGGTTTATTAATTGGTGGCTTTTCTATAATTGTAGGGGTGTTTGGTATTGCAAATATCATGTTTGTTTCGGTAAAAGAAAGAACGTCTATAATTGGCGTTAAAAAAGCTTTAGGAGCCAAAAGAATTTATATTCTATTAGAATTTTTTATAGAAGCCGTATTATTAAGTTTTTTTGGAGGAATAATAGGATTGTTGTCTGTCATGCTATTATTTGGCTTAATGAATATGATTATGGTAGATTCTGGATTTGTTTTATCTATTTCTCAAAATAATATGATAATTGGATTGAGTATTTCTGTTTTGTCAGGAATTTTTGCAGGCTTTATTCCTGCTTATATTGCTTCTAAAATGAAACCTGTAGATGCTATTCGTTCGGCATAATTTTAATTAGAATAGTTTAAATAGGAATTTTGATGCGATAAGTGTTGATAATGAATTGTTAAATAGTTCTTAATAGATAATATTATTTAAAATTAATTCCTATATTTGAAATATCACAAAAAAATAAAAAACTAAAAAATATGAGAAAAATTACATTGGTATTATTGGTTATGGTAACTGTATTTACAAGTTCTTTTGCACAAATTGCAGGTTCTGATTGCAAAAATACATGTGAAGTAGAAAGAGTTGTACAAGAAGGAGCTTTTATGGGTGTTAAAGTTCAAGGAATTAGCTGTACTTCAGCTTATTATGGCGTTTATATAATGCAAGTACTACCAAATACTGCAGCAGAAAAGTTTAATTTTAAAGTAAAAGATATTATAGTATCTGTAGATGGGCATGATTTATATACTACAAAAGAATTGGTAGATTTAATTGCTTCTTATGAGCCTTCTGATATTGTCTCTATAGTATTTAAAAGAAATGGAAAAGAACAAGAATTAGATGTTGTTTTAGGAGCGAAATCAACTAAAATTGTAAAAGAAACAATCTGTTGTGATAATACTGATGTTTACTTCAATGAAATGAATATGACATTGTATCCTAATCCTGCAATTAATGCAGTAAATTTGAGCATGGATGAAGCTGAAGCTGGAAAATATACTTTCCAAGTATTTAACACAATTGGGGCAGAAGTATTTGTAGCTGTTGAATCTTTTGATGCTGGATTTTCTAAAAGTATTGAGTTGTCATATTTAAGTGCTGGAGAATATTTTGTAAAAATTTCTAAAGGGAAAAGTACTTTTACTAAAACATTAGTAGTCGCTAAATAATTATTTAGTTCAAAAAAACTAAAAGCCTTGATAATTATAATTATCAAGGCTTTTTTATGTAGTTAACTTTAGGCTAAGCGTCATTATGTTCGTGCATTATTCGTTACAACCTAAGAGGCTATCTAGTGAAAATGAATTTAAAAATTACAATTAGCACAAACACCTTTTATTACTAAATTGGCTTCTGCCATTATAAACTTAGGAGGCAATTCAATTTTAGGGATGTTATGCGTATTTAAACAAAATGTTTCTTTACATTCATTACAATGAAAATGATAGTGTTGATCCTTAACTTCTAAAGTAGATTCTTCTAAATTTAACGCATATTTTGCCATCCCTGTACCATCTTCAATACTATGAATTAAACCATTTTCTTCAAAAGTTTTTAAGGTTCTATATAAAGTACTCGTATCGGCTTTAAAGAAATGAGACTCTAAATCTTTCAAAGCGACCGAACTTGTAATTTCTGTTAAGTATTGCAAGACCAACAATCTCATAGCAGTAGGTTTGATATTGCTATTTGTTAATTTATTTTCGAGTTCTTCGTTCATTATCATTAATGATTTAATTGATTTCAAAGTTACTAAAAACTATGTGTTATTGAGTAACTATTTAACCAAAACAAGTAAAAGAGCTTAATGAATTGAGTTAGATACTAATAAGTTGGAAGTTACAAATTTTAGCTGACTGGTGTAATAAAATTAAACTTTTTTGACTAAATGGTTTGTTGAAGGTGCGCATTTTAATTTAATTGTAAATAATCACATTTTCAAATAAAAGTCTTTCACTAGTTCTATGTATTCTTTAGTGTACTTATGTCTTGAAATTTCAATCGAGATTGTTTCTTCCTTAATTTCTGTTTCTTTAACACTAAATTCAACTAATATTCGTTTGATTTCCGTTTTAATATTTCCTTTTACATAAAGAATATTATTCAAAAATAACTGCTGCTCTTTTGCTATTGAAATAAAGTTTTCTTTTTCACTAAAAGGAAGAATAAAAGAAGCTTTACCATTTGTTGTTAGGAGGGAGGCTGTTCTTTCCAGCAGATAATTGAAACTTAAACTTTCTGTTTGTCTTGCGTTATTTCTAGAATTACTCTCTGCTTTAAAGGTATTGTTAAAAAAAGGAGGATTAGAAACTATTAAATCAAATTTTTCTTGCGTTTGAAAATCTTGTAGACTAGTCTGTTTGACAATAATTCTATCTTTCCATTTAGAGTCTTCTATATTTTCATTGGCTTGTATTGCAGCGCCTTTATCAATTTCAATAGCAAGTATTTGCGCAGATTTATTCTTTTGCGCAAGCATTAAGCTAATTAAACCCGTTCCAGTCCCAATGTCTATTATACTCTTTGCGTTTTTACAATTTACCCAAGCACCCAACAATACACCGTCAGTACCAACTTTCATAGCTGTTTTGTCTTGATGTAGTTTAAATTGTTTGAAGTGGAATGGTTTCATTAAATCTAACTATAAAGTTCTATTCCTCTTCCAATTAGAAGAATTATCAGAACTACTAGCTACAACTTCTTTCGCTTTAGTATTAGAAGAACTATAAATATGGTCAGCTAAAAGCGCTACTATTTCCATCTCTTCTTCATTATGTTGTTGTAAGTATTCAGGTTTAAAATGTTCTGGAACAAAGTGAGTATCAAAGTTTCCACTTACAAAAGCTTCATGATTCATGACAAAAAGACCAAAATTTAAAGTGTTTTTAATTCCTTTAATTTCATATTCTTTGATAGCACGTTTCATTTTATTTATAGCATCGGTTCTGTCTACTCCGTGAACCACTAATTTAGAAATCATTGGATCATAATAAATAGGAATTTCCATGCCTTCTTCAAAACCGTCATCCACTCTAATTCCTAAACCTTCAGGTTTTCTATATTTTTCTAACTTTCCAATATCTGGTAAAAAGTTATTACAAGGATCTTCTGCATAAATTCTCAGTTCAATAGAATGACCATTTATTTTTAAATCTGCTTGCGTAAAAGATAATTTTTCTCCTCTCGCAACTTTTATTTGTTCTTTTACTAAATCTATTCCTGTTATCATTTCAGAAACAGTATGTTCTACTTGCAGTCTAGTATTCATTTCTAAAAAGTAGTAATTCATATCTGCGTCTAGTAAAAACTCAACAGTTCCCGCACCAGAGTAGTTACAAGCACGTGCTACATTTATAGCATCATTACCCATTTTTTCTCTTAATTCAGGTGTTAAAACGCAAGAAGGTGCTTCTTCAATAACTTTTTGATGTCTTCTTTGAATAGAACATTCTCTATCAAATAAATAAACAATATTGCCATGGTTATCACATAACAATTGAATTTCTATGTGCCTAGGGTTTTTTACGTATTTTTCTATAAAAACTGCACCGTCACCAAAAGAAGAAATAGCTTCACTAACAGCTCTATCCATTTGTTCTTCAAAATCTTCTAATTTTTTAACAATACGCATTCCTTTACCACCACCACCGGCAGAAGCTTTTACCAAAATAGGAAAACCAATTTCTACGGCTCTACCTTTTGCTTTTTGTACGTCTGAAATAGCTGTTTCTGTACCAGGAACTAAAGGTGTATTGTATTTTGCTACAGCTTCTTTTGCCGCCAATTTAGAACCCATTAATTCCATTGCTTCTGGAGAGGGGCCTATAAATACGATACCACTATCTGTTACTTTTCTTGCAAAATCTGCATTTTCCGATAAAAATCCAAATCCTGGATGAATACCATCTACATTTAACTCTTTACAGATTTCAATTATTTTATCGCCTAAAAGGTAAGATTCACTAGAATGAGATGGGCCTAGTAATACGGCTTCATCTGCAGCTTTTACGTGTACTGCATTTCTGTCAATTTCTGAATAAACTGCAACGGTCTTTATGCCCATTTCTTCTGCAGAACGAATTATTCTTAAAGCAATTTCCCCTCTATTGGCAATCAATATCTTTTTCATAAATCTAAATTGTGGCTCAAATTTAAGATTTTTAAGTCTTTCTTTGAAATTAATTCCCAACATTAAAATAATAAAGAGCGAATTACTGCTTAATCAATATCTCTTGATAAGTCGTATGTTCAAAAACTACTTGTAAAAGATAATTTCCTTTTGTCCAATTATTATGAATAATTAGATTTCCATTACTTGCATTAACTGCTAGTTCTTTGACTAATTCACCAGTCATACTAAATATTTGTACAACTTTTAAAAGCTGTGTACTGTTGAAATTTATCTGTAATTGTTCTCTAAAAGGATTTGGTAATAGCTGATATTCCTTTTCATTTTGAATAGAATTAATTGCCGTAGGGAAATTGCAATTAGTTTCAATATCTAAAGTTTTAATTTGACCTTCTAATAATTCTACACCAGAAACAATAATTGTTTGACAATGAGCTAAAGAAAAACGAATGTCATAAACACCAGAATCAGCAATTCCTAAAGTGTAAGAACCATCAAAAAGGCTATTTTTTATTTGTTTTGTTCCTATTATTTCAACTCTTGCATTACTTACGGGGTTAAAAGTAGCGGTATCTATAATACTTCCTTCTATATAACAAGCACGTTTATAGGTTGGGTTTAATATAAATAGACCTTCTTCTCTGTCTGAAGCCAAAATATTTCCACTTGCTAAATAAGGATACACGCCCCAGCAACCTTCAAAGCCATCTGCAGAGGAAAAAGGAGAGGTGTCGAACTGACCAATTTCTACTAAGTTGTTTTTTTCAGTAGCATCTACTATAGTTATACCATCTCTGTAATAAGAAGTTACTATAAAGTCATTGCCTTTAAAAAATGTATTGTGTGGAATTACACCATCATCCGGGCTTGAACGATATTTATCTAAAAGTTGAATATTGTTTAAGTCAGAAACATCATAAATATCTACATAAGCACCAGATTTTTCGTCTGTAGTAATTAAATAATTTTCGTTATCAGATAACCAGCAGTTGTGCGTAAAGCTAGTAGATGTGTTTTGCCTGCCTATAACAATTTGATTTTGAGGATTACTAAAAGCAACAGCTGAAAAATCTCCTTGGTTAATTTCAGAAGTCCATAGAATATTGTTTTTTGCATAACCGTCATGACAATATCTATCATTATATAAACCATAAAAAGTAGGCTCAAAACGATTCGTTGTATTCAAGTCTAGCATGAAATCCCCTTGGCTTTGAATGTTGCTACCAAATAAATGTGCAATTCCATTTTCATCTATAAAAATATTATGTGCTTTTTGATAATTGAAAGTATCAATCGTTGATCTTTGAAAATCTATCGAGTTAGGTAAATCACTTAAATCGATAATTAGTAATCCACCAGCACTTTCGTTCGTTACATAGGCAAAATCTTGATAGGTTTTAAGATCTCTCCAAATAGTGGTATCTCCGGGAATGTAAAATAGTTGTGTAGGATTTGAAGGCATTGTAACATCTATAATAAAAGTTCCTTGTTCACCTCCTATCAGTGCATATTCATTGCCATTACTATCTTCATATCCCCAAATGTCATTAATTTTTTGTTCGAACTGTAAATTGCCTAAGAAGTCAACATTTTTTTGTGCAAATACATTCAAAAACAAAACGGTAAAAAATAGGAAAGTTAGTTGTTTAGAATTCATTTGGTTTTTTTTATTTGAAAGTAAAAGTAATGAAAAAGTGGGAGAGTTGATAATATTTAAAATAGTAGACTTTAAAGGAAAAATAGCCTAACTTTGCTTTAACACTAGATATAAATCGTTAAAGCGAATTGATATATTTAACACCGTTAAACCACAATTAGAAAAATAAAGAGATATTCCCTTGCAACAAGAAACAAAAAATCCAAGAACCAAATGTTACAAATGCATGAGGCCTTCAAGCACATGTATTTGTAAACACATTAGTCCTTTCCAGACCAAGACTCGTTTTATTATTTTGATGCATCCCAAGGAGTACAAAAAAGAAAAAAACGGAACGGGACACATGACAAAGCTACAACTTGAAAATTCAGAAATTATAGTTGGGGTTAATTTTACGTATAATAAGCGTGTAAATGAAATACTGTCTAATGAAGAAAGTTCTTCTTTTTTACTTTATCCGGGAAAAGATAATTTCAACTTATCGACAAGAAATAGTTCTGAAATGAATTCATTTATGGGAAATAATCCCAACATATTCCTTTTGGATGGTACATGGCCCTGCGCCCGTAAAATGCTTAAATTAAGTAAGAATTTGCAAAAACTAGCAAGAGTGAGTTTTGATAATAAAATACAATCAAAATTTATTATCAAGCAGCAGCCAGAATCTCTTTGTCTAAGTACTGTTGAGTCGGTGTATACGGTTTTAAATTTACTGAAAGAAGGTGGTTTAGAGCAATGCGAAACTAAGAATTTTTTGCTGCCTTTTGAAAAAATGATTGCGTCTCAACTCGAATATATTCTAGATCCAAATAATAAACACTATCGTTCAAATGCGAATAGAGATATTATTCCTAAGGATATCTATAAGAAAAATCAGGATAGAAGTGTAATTTTTGAAAAAGAAGCGTAGCTGTTTTTTTTTGTAGAAGTATTGTTGAAAAAAAAATATTTAAAAAATTAGCTTTTAAATAAAAAATGCTAATTTTACTATAACACAAAATAAAATGCATTAAAACCATTACCCAACATGCAAAACCAATAAAAAAACGCATAATAATAATAATAATAACTTAGCACTTTAACTTAATATAGAATTTATGAAACACAAAAAAACAATAACAAGTTTTGCATTTTTGCTCTTAGGTTTAGGAGGACTTCACGCACAAGAAAGCCCAACTGCCACAGGAGGTGAAGCCACAGGGACAGGCGGAACATCCAATTACTCAGCAGGACAAGTAGTTTACACTACAGCAACAGGAACCAACGGAAGTTTAGCACAAGGCGTGCAGCAGACTTACGAAATCTCTGCAACTGTAGGCATAAAAGAAACTTCTATTAACTTAGAACTATCCGTTTACCCAAATCCAATAACCGACTATTTAACCTTAAAAGTAGATGA
>TARA_B110000037_G_scaffold48370_1_pt1 | contig 11860 bp, 15 predicted proteins | sample TARA_B110000037 | Tara Oceans TARA_B110000037 (sample SAMEA4397196) | marine metagenome | biome: Polar Biome; feature: [MIX] marine epipelagic wind mixed layer (ENVO:01000061); material: water (ENVO:00002006), including particulate matter (ENVO:01000060) such as... | depth 10-100 m
TGAAATCTTACTTACAAAGTAAGTTTGTGTAGCACTATCTCTAACTTTAATAGATACTTCGCCAGTCGCATTTGGTATTCTAGCTACCAGTTTGCATACTTGGTTTGGTTGACCAGTAGTTGCTACTGTAAAACGCTTTGCACCTTTTTGATTGACTATATGGGCATCGCCATATAGGTCGTCAGTGTATGCGGCTGGTGCCCATTGGCCTTCGCCATCTACTTCCGCGGCGTCTGCTCGAGGGCCGAAATTCATCTTTTTTAGTGGTCTTCCCATTTTGTTTCTCCTTTGACGTTCTAAGTCTACGGGGATGGTATTCCCCATAAGAAAGCATATTGCTAACAGTAGTATTTATATTACTGCTTTGCTTTTTCAGCTTCGATTTCAGCTTTTACTTTTTCGTCAATGGATTTAATTTCTTCAGCTTCGGCTTTAGTCTCAGAATCTCCAAGCCAGCCTAGTCTTGATTTAACAACATCTGGTAGTAAACCTCTGTATGCACAAATCCTTGCATCTTGCATTGTTCCGTGTGCAGACACTGTACCGTCTTTACTAGTAAAGTTGCCTTTTTTGTCGTATCCACAATTTCCTGCAGATACAGCGGCTATTCCACCTCCGATACCGGCAAGTAATATAATCAATAATACTATAGTAATTATTATTGTTCTCTTGCTCATTTTATTTCTCCCTTATGAATTAAATAAGTGAACTATTTATGGCAATGGGATAGTATTTTTTGGTTATGCTGTTCTAACAGTTGCTGATTGGCTAGGTTCTTGTGTTTAGCTTCTACCATAATATCAAAGTCGTTTCGGAAGCTCAATGCCCAATCGTTACATGCTGTATTCCAACACATGTCACTGTGTGCTCTTAGCTTTTGTTTTTTGTATCCTTGCTGTAACAGTGTTTCCATGTCTGGTCGTTTGTTCGGATTGTGGTCAATTAGTAGATCTTCTCTGCTCTGACTGTAGTGCATTGTAGGACGTACACCGCGCCAGCTATCTTTTACACGTTTAATACGATCATCATCTGCTTGTATATATTCGCCGGTGCGTACCCAATGATGATGAATATCTACAACTAGACCCAGATGTCCAGCGAGTTCGAGCGAGGCTTCGAGTCCCCAACTGTTTTCGTCGTTTTCGATTGTGATGCAGTTTCTCGCTTCGGGGGTGAGCCTGTTGAGGCATTCTTTGATGCCGGCTGGACCTTTCTTACCGGAGATGTGTACATTGACTTTAAAGTCCTGAAATTGTTTACCGTATCCCATCCACCTGGCGATATCCACATGATATTCAAACTCCTCTATACTTCTATTTACTATATCGTCGCTAATACTTGCAAGAACAGTAAACTGCCCAGGATGCATAGACAAGCGAACATCAAGCTCACGTGCAGTTTCACCCACTGCTGAATAAAGTCGTTCGGCTTCTTGTCTGACATCTGACTTACGCCAAAAATAACTCCAGTCATGCTGAGTATAAGCAGGCAATTGATTGCTTCCAAGCCTGACCATCCTAAGCTCATTAGATAGTCCTCCTACATATTCTACAAGACGTTTAGCCGCTACACCATTGTGTTGCATAATATCCCACAGGCGTTGTTCAGCTACTTCTCTTGTTTGGTTATTAAGCCATGTAATTGTTGTGGCTTTTTCGTTTAGTGGTCGTTGTAATTCTTCTAAAACTTTTTTCTTTTGTGTTTGGTCCGGGTGCATGTACTTACATGCAAACCCGATACGCTGTACATTTTGATTAGACATAATTTGCAACAGACTCGACTAAGGATTGTTGTGATTGGTTGCTAGAATCTGTTGGATGGTCTTTACGAAGTTGCTGTTGTAGCGTAACACTGTAAGGTTCAACTGAGAAGTGGTCGTCGGCCCCGAATGCTTTTACTAACGCAGCGTATGTTGTAGGGGTTAATTTTTGTGCATATGTAAGATGCGTTAGACCGGGTTCGGTTACAATGTAATTCATAGTAGACTCCTAAACAAGTTATAGTATTAATGTAACATAAGAAGTCTTACTTGTCAAGTGAATTTGTTAATATTTTGGCTATAAAAGTCTAATAATTCTTTATCAGTTGTTTCTGGTAATCGTCTATAGCTTTCAGGTAAGTCGTCCCACGGACGCATAGCTGGGTGTGTTTTTTGTCCTGGACTCATGTTAAGACCATATCTCCAGCCTTCATTTGTTTTTGTTTGAATCCATTGATTATGTGCTTGCCTTGCATAAGAATCATTTAGTGTAATCTTTGCTCCTTGTTCCATTTGTATGTCATACTCAAATGGGTGTCCAAAGTCTGCATTGGCTCTATATACATTACTGGTTTCAATTTCAAAATCATGTTCAGCTATTCTCATATAGCCTTCTACAATACGTTCAGCTTCGTCCTCATTGAGATGTCTTACCAATGGAATCATATACAAATAGTCTTCGCCTTGACTTGCTAGCATAAAACTGTTTGTTTCGTCATCGCCCATAATTATACCATCTGGGCCTATCATTTCAACTGTAAGTAACCAACGCTGAATTTGATCAGCATTGAGTATGTCTTGTGAACGTTGTAGTATATAAAAGTCTTGCATTACATTCTTCTTCTTGGTGGTGGTAGATCATCATTTTCGTCAATAACATCAACTTCTGTTCTATCAATATTTACCCTTGTTGTTGTCTCACTAGTTGGCATACTACCTGTTTGTTGTGGTACTATCACCGGTGGCGTGTGCTTACTACTAGTACTGTTTACATACAAACCAAACCATGCCGCACCTGCACCAACAACTACACTTACTAATCCTGCTTGTGCATTGTTCGGCTCAGGCAGTGCCATAAACCATGTGCAAACTTCGTACAGCAAGTAAATGTACATGCTGATAAAAGCTCTTGGAAATAGTCGCCACCTACTAAAATATTCTGGCGCTATCCACCATATGCTGTCTTGTTTCATATTCAAACTCCTACTATCTAATAGTATTTATTGAATATGGTACTCGTGGTCTATCTTACGATACTCTCTGCCGCCCCAATAATTCACATAACATATTTCAGCGTGATTTATTGGACCGTCAATATTAGCAATCCAAAACTTAACGAATCTTTGTATTCTAGGAAATTTAGGAATAATATCGTGTGTTTGCCAGATAAATTCATTAAGTACATGAACATAGTCTGGCATATGATAAACAACTTTAATCGTTACTAGTTGGTCTTCATCAAAGTATTTCATACTATTACTTAGTAAGAAATCTTACACTGCTGGTGTAAATGCGTTCCAGCCGCCGCCTAAGTCTACAAACATAATAGGCTGAGCGTCGGTTAGTGTAATTTGTTTTTGTGTGCCAAAATACCACCAGTGTATATCAACATCAGGTGCACCTTCTACTAGTTGATGAACATATATTGTTTTACCATCTAAGTGGAAATTCCATCTAGGAAGAGAAATAGCGGCAATTGCTCCTAGCTCATTTTTTAGCCAATATGCTTTAGAAGTGTATGTGTCTTCATCATAAGCATTATCCGGATTACCATCACCTCTGTGTAGGTCTATGCTTTGATCGCCTTCTGGTGTGCCAAATCTTCCACGTGGTGTAAATCCTGCGGAGAGTGCTGTACATTCTACTGTTACGTTTTCAGTAACAGTACCGCCAGCTACTAAATGACCTCCTTTTACTACACCGTCACCTATTCTAAGTTCGTTGTATCCTAAAATAGCAAGTTCGCCTTCTCCTAGAACCGGGTCAATCGGGCTATCATTGATCATAAATTTTTTCATTTGTATTTTTCGTGTTTTTCCCATCGGTGTATTCCTTTTTGCTACTTGTATTTATAGAGTAAGTCATAAAAAAAGAGTGTGTAAAAAATACACACTCTCTCTTACTGGGGGTAATTTAACTTTATGCTAAATTAGAATCCAAAGTCTGCTACAGTTGCACCTGTTGCATCATAGTTGTTTGCGCCAACTGTTGCACCTAGTGCTCTGATGTCAGTCTGCATGTCTGCTGCTGTCCATGCTGAACCATGTAGCATTACACGGAATGCACCAGCGCCATCTTCTACGCCTACTGCGAGAATTGTTGCTTTAGTTCCGATTGTGCTAATGATACTGTCCATTGCTTCGCCTGGATTTGTTTCTGCTGCTAGTGTTGCTCCACCGTCTACAGTGAACATTTCGATGTCTGTTGCAATACCGTCTGTGTGACCGAATGCAATCAAGTTATTTGAATTACGAGCTACCATTGTGTTATCTCCTTAAATGTTATCTCTCACTCATATTAAGTATGAGCATTATGCATTTATTTATCACGAATGGGTAACTTGAGTGAGTTTTACACGAGCAACCCACGCCATTTGATACTGCGTATCACCGGTTGCTAGCACTCTCATACTTTTATTTGTATTATCTGGTAAAACTGATGCATCATATTCGCTGTTATTACCTGCACTTATAATTTCTTTTGCTCCGCCTACAAACACTACATTGCCTGCTTGATTGTAGTCCAGTATACCTTTAAATTGAAATGCACAAGTATCTGATTCTGTGTTATTTCTGCCAACTACTTCTACTTCGTAAAATACTGTGCTTTGACCTACTAATGGTACTTGACTATTTCCGCTATCTCTATACAGTTGTATCTCAGTTCCATTAGTAGATGTTCCGTATAATATGTATTGTGTGTTCTCTACAGGATTTAGTGCTTGATCACTTTCAAGTGTTAAACTGTTTTCAATATTAACATTAACGTCAGTAAGCACCATTACTGGTCCAGTAGTGCCATCAGTAATACCTGTTAATCCACCACCACCACCACCGCCGGCATTGATAACAACACCACCGGGTGTAACACCGTCACTGAGTCTAAATGTCTTTGTAGCTACATCAAAGAATACACGATCTTTGTCGCCAACAAATGTGGTTCCACTATATCCATTTTTTTGTGTAGTATTAAACTTTTGTACCGTCACAGATTTAGTCCTCTAAGTGGCTATCGTCCCCAGCGAATACTACTCCCACTAGTTTGTTTTTACCGTCGTCGACATCTGCAAGAGGGTCACTTTGATCTCTGTCTTGCGTAATTTTGTCAACAACGTCTCCTTCTTTACCTAGTGCGGCTTTTTTAAGTTCGATATTTTGTTGTAGCGGAGGTACCATTACTGGATTTGGATCAAGTACGTCTGTGCCAGGTTCTTGGTCTGGTTCAGCACTAGGCATATCAATCTCAGGATCACCGTCTCCGTTGATCTTAATGTTGATTGGTACGTTAATTGTAAATTCTCTAGCTTTCATATCTCGTCCTTACTTGTATTTATAGTATTTATGAGGATTTTTAAACTGTTTGTTCTATACGCCGTAAATGATCTGCGGACCAGTTAGAGCGTATTCCCCCCAAGTCTGATTACTGAGGCTTTGCGAAATAAGCGACATATTAAATGTGTTGCTTGTAAAAGTAGTGAATTGATCAGCATCACTAAGACCTCCAGCCGTATCACCGCCGTTGATGGTGTGAGGATTGAAATACCAATCTCCACTAGGGGCTTGACTGCTCCTTTGTATTGTAGCTGGTAATTTAGTAATAAAGTTATGCCAACTTGCTGTGCCATAGTTTGTATCCCAATAGCCTGCTAATATAGCATTATCATTTTTATCTATATGAATATCTTCAATATAGTACCCTGATCCGGCACCCGATGTTAGTGTCCATTCCTGATCTAGTGTGCCGTTATTTTGATATACATACAATACATTAGCCGCGGCGCCCCCAGCAGCTACTGGCGCAGTAGATGCGTAAATCTTACCAGTACTAGTAACAGCTACTCTTTTAATATAGTTGGGTTCTAGTATGCGCCTTTGCCACATAATATTACCATTTGTGCCACTTACTTTCATTAAGATACCGTAGTGAGTACTGCCCATTTGATATTGAGTTGACCCACCAGTAATAATATCATCGTTATGATCAATACCACAATTATAGAATTGATCTTCATGAAAGCCATTTGCGTTGCCTGGCTCATCATATATTTTACTCCATATTATTGCACCATTTGTACTGTTTAGTTTTATGATAAGTCCGCTTCTAGTGCCATTTCCACTCGTCCCGCTTCCTTGTATCATGCCAGACAAAACCAAACCTCCATTACTATCCAGTTTCAAGCCAATACCGTGTCGGCTTACGGAGTTACCTACTGCTTGTGGAGCATCAAGTTTCACAGCCCAGACTTTACTTCCACTACTATTAAGTTTAATTACAACTGGAATTTCATTGCCGCTAGTGCTCTGGGCCCTTGTTGTTACAGCGACATATGTGTTACCGCTAGTGTCTGCTGTTATAGCTGTTGGATAATGATTAGTAACGCCTCCGTCGATGCCTTGTAAATTCCAAATAATATTTCCGCTACTATCATATTTTACAAACAGCATTCTTTCATCAACTATTTTTCCGTATCCTACACTAACCATATCGTCATTACTATCTATAACTGTATCTGTAAAGATATTGGCGCTACTGATTAGATTTCCACTGCCTCCTAATTTTTGTCTCCACACATTATACCCAGTTGAATTATACTGACCGAGATAAAGATGATATCTAGTTCGATCATATCCCACCGCATAATAATTGTTGTTACTGTCTGTGCTAACAGCAGAGAACCGTTGTTCATTCACTGGTGCAGCGAATCTAGTCCTGAAGGTCCAGCCATCGGTATCTGGCACAGGAGGGGAGCCTCCGCCACCGCCACCACCTGCGGCGCTAGGCAGTCCAACTATTGTAAACGGACCCACTGCATGACTTGGAATACTCATAATAGGCATTTGTTAGATTCCTCCCTGTGTGTGTGCTAAACTTTTCTTCAACCAAATGATGTCATTATTCCTAGTACAACGTATGTTCCGCCATCGTTTAATATTGTGAATGAAAATGCATCGATTCCGTTTGCTGTTCCTGTTGGCGCACTATTACCTGACCATTCTATTGTTTGTGCCACACCACCAATTTGTACTGCACTTGGAATGTATCCTGTGCCACCTTGAGTAACTATTACTGCTAGTGCTTTTGCATATTCTGCTGTAGAATTTATATTTGTAAAGTTTACAGTAAAATCTGCTGTTGCACCTGTGTGATAAAATAAAGCGGCTGCAGAACAATCCTGTGTAACAACTCCCGTCGATCCTGTGTGTGTGCTAAACTTTTCTTCAACACCAACATCAAGTTTTAAACTTGATGAATGAGTAACTTCGCCTGTGGTTGCATCGTACATCATTACTGTTGTGCCGACAGCATTTCTAACTGGTTTAACTACAAAACTATCTGCTACAGTGTTATTTAATGTACCAGTCGTTGCGTTAAATACAATACTGTTTGCGGCTTGGTTTGATGCGCCTGCTGAATTACCAATTGCTATTGCGTTGAGGCCTTGATTAGATAAACCTGCCTGTATTCCAATTGCTACTGCACTTTGTCCTTGTCCACTTTGCCCTGCATACTGTCCCAATGCGACTGCACCATCGCCTTGCGTGGCTTCACCTGCTTGGTAACCTATAGCAACTGCACTGACGCCTTGAGTAGCTTCACCTGCCTCACGACCGATTGATATCGCATTTTGACCTTGATTTGTCATTCCTGCTTGATATCCAATTGCTGTTCCATAGAAACCCTGTGTAGTTATACCTGCTTGATATCCAATTGCGATATTGACCGGCCCACTAGCATTGTTAATATCAGTAATGCCTGCCCAAGTGGTTGAGCCACCGCCACCTCCAAGTGCATCATATGTTACTTCGCCTGTAGTTGGATTATATTCCATACTGTGAGTGCCACTTGCATTTCTAATTGGCTTAACTACAAAACTATCTGCTACGGTGTTATTTACTGTACTACTCGATGCGTTAAGTACAATACTGTTTGCGGCTTGGCTCACTGCGCCTGCGTTTTGACCAATTGCTATTGCATTGCCGCCTTGTTGATGGGTACCTGCGCCTTGACCAATTGCTACTGCATTGCCGCTTTGACTAGTTTGTCCTGCATACTGTCCTAGTGCAACTGCACCAGAGCTTTGTGCGGACTCACCTGCTTGCCAACCTATAGCTACAGCGTTGGTGCCTTGTCCACTTTGCCCAGCTTCTTTACCGATTGCTATTGCGTTATTACCTTGACTAGTACCTGCCTGGTTACCAATTGCGATTTCGCTTGGCCCAGAGCTATTATTAATATCAGTAATGTTTGCCCAGGTGGTTGCTCCACCACCACCCGACTGTGCAACCCAGGCATAGTCAGTTCCATTCCAACTTAGTACATAACCACTAGTTGGATTGCTTTGATTTAAGTGGGTATCAACATTAGCATCAGCATAAGTTCCGGTTACTGTTAAGTTACCTGAACCTAGTACACTTGCTCCGTTAATTGTTTTGATGTCTGTCCCGCTTACTAAAGTTGCTTGTCCATCGGTAATTCCATAACCTGCTAGTGTAGTTGCTGCATTGGCTAATTCTACCCAGTTACCTGCGTGTGCAAAATAACCTTTACCTGTACCATGTACATGTGCAAACATTCCATGATAGGTTGTAGCACTTGGTAAATCTCCTGTTGTTGCATACATGTTTGAATATAGTATTTTTCCAGTAGTGGTTATGTCAAATGCTTGTGCATCTAGGTTACCACCTAATTGTGGTGTTGTATCATCAACAATGTCACCAATGCCACTACCTGTACCATTTGCAGTCCAAGCATAGTCAGTTCCATTCCAGGTTAATACATAACCACTAGTTGGATTTGATTGATTTAAATGTGTGTCAACATCACTGTCACTATATCCGCCTCCAGCGCCAAGTGCATCATATGTTACTTCGCCTGTGGTTGGATTATATTCTAATGCATGTGTACCACTTGCATTTCTAACTGGTTTAACTACTAGACTACTTGCTTGTGTATTTTCTAATATACTACCAGTTGCGTTGATTACAATTGAATTTGCGGCTTGATTTCCAAACCCTGCCAAATTACCTAAGGCTACTGCTTGCAAGCCTTGATTACTGTTACCTGCCTGACGACCTATAGCAACTGCACTGCCACCTTGAGTAGTTTCACCTGCTAGATAACCTATAGCAACTGCACTGTTGCCTTGAGTTGTTTTACCAGCATCATTACCAATTGCTACTGTGTTTATGTCCTGGTTTGTTTCGCCTGCGTTTCTGCCAATTGCTACTGCTTTATCACCTTGACTTGTCTTACCAGCACTAGAACCAATACTAATTGAACTATCGCCTTGACTAATTGCACCTGCGTTATCGCCAATTGCTATTTCTGTTGTATTAGATGCTACTAATGCATCTAAAGCTGGTGGTGTATATGTGAACACTCCTGTATTAGGTGCACTATCGCCAACGTATTCTAATTTGCCGCTGCCTGCATTGGCTAGTGTTGAAACACTAATACCCATTGGCTGTAGTGCATTATCTGCTTTTGTACCTTGTGCTGATGTTGCAAAACTTGTTCCAGTTATAATAGCACCTGTAAAATCTACTGTTGTGCCACTTGGATAATCTACCGTGTTAGTTCCACTGCCAATAGTAACTATGCCACTTGGTGATGCACCAATGTTAATAGGAGCGGCAGCGCCACCCACTAGATTTACACTTATTGTACTTGTTGCAGTAACACCAGTCACCGAGGATGTAGTTACTGTAGAATTTCCACTTCCGTCATTTAATCCTGCTCCTCCGCCACCTGCACTTGTAAACGTAAAGTTTCCTGAACCGTCTGTTGTTAATACTTGCCCACTTGTACCATCAATTATATTTAAATCTAAAAGACTATCTGGCGAATCTGTAATTCCATATCCTGCTATAGTAGTTGGTGTTCCGGTTAATGAACTAAACTTAGTGTCAAAGGATGAACCGCCTCCAGCATACAATTCAGTAAAGTTATCATTTAGTTTACTAAATGCACTACGGAGTGTTTCACCGTCACCTGTAAGTTCTCCTGTACCTATGTTAATTACTTGCTTTGCCATCTTTATTCCTTAACGATTAAGTTCTATTCTTGATATAGTACCAGCTGTCCAGTTACTAATGTCTGCTCTCAGCCACACAAGGTTACCTGTTGTGTTATAGGCTTTAACACTAGTTTCTGCTGCACTATATGCTAAACTTTTAGCGAGTTTTGTTACTAGTCCGGTCGTGTCAACAGTGAAGTTATCTAATTCTAGTTCAGTGTCAAACCAATCAGTTTCGGCAGGGGTAGTTTCTAAACTACCTTGTATCTTTATTGTTCCAATAAAACCAGCTAAATCTACCATAATGGTATGTAGTCCGTCATTTGTGCCAAAATAAGCATCACCTTTTGCTTTAGCACTTTGCAATGTTGCACTGTTACTAAATGTGCTGGTTGTTAGAATCTGTATTGTATCAGCCATGCGTCTCTTCTTGTATAATTTCTACTAGCTTGCCTGCGCCAACTAATTCTTGGACTGCGGCTTCTATAGTACTTACTATTTCTGGATTTAGGATTTTTCGTTGTTCGTCGCTATCTTTCAGCAGTTCGCTGACTTTAATAACTACCATGTCTTCGTTTAATTGTGCCATAGTTGTACTCCTTGCTAGTTGTATTTATTACAACTCGTCTAGGGTTACTACTTTATTTGTGCGGGTGATAAATTTCTTGTACACCATATGTAGTGTTACAACGTCATCATGATTGATTAAGTAGATACTGCCTGTAGCTGTGTACGGACTTTGATATAAACTACGTCCGCTATATCCTTGATACTTTTTAATAGCCACACCGTTAATGCCATTTTGTTTACGACTCCACAGTTGTTGCATCTTTAACTGATGACCTTTACTGGTTATCCTAAACGTATCATTCAATTTATAAGTTCCAGGTTCAAAACTGTCAGAACAAAATTGTGCCATCTCTTCAAATATTTCTTGGTCTACATTACCATATCTTGTACTGCATACTTTATAACGAAATTTCTTATACCATAGTTGTGGCCTAGTTACTACAGTTAAATCGTTAACCAAGATATCTTGATGCTTACTGCTAATTGGACCATGTATTGAAATTAAATCATCACTCCATGTTTCTATTAACCATGGTATAATATCAGGCCTAGTTAGGTAAACAAAAAACTGCCTATCAGCTCTTGTTTTATATTCAATTTCGTTATTTTTAAGGTGTCGTTCGATTTGTTTATTTCGATACCATGCATCTTTAATAGCAGTACTTTCCTGACGCCATTCGGGCTGGAAGAAAGCCACTTTCCATGTGTGTTTTTTATAGTATATTTTAGTACCGTATTTAAAATCAGGCCTGGATCTTATCTGTTCGGATATTGATTCCATCATCTATTACTTTCAGTTTTACTAAGTCTACATCTGTACCAAAGAGTATTTTCTTTGCTAGTGGTTTCTTAATCTTTTCATTGATTAGTCTGGCCATTGGTCTTGCACCCATTGTAGGTGTAAATCCTTTATTAGTTAACCAATCAACAACTTCGTCGTCGTATTCAACAACTATGTTTCTTGGCTCTAACATGTCTTCTAGTTCCTTTAAGAACTTAATAGTAACACTTTTCATTAGTGTTTTGTTTAATTTCTTAAACTGTACTACTGCGTCCAGTCTATTTCTAAACTCTGGTGCAAAGAAACTTTTAACTGCTTGGTCTTGTGCATCATCATTTATGCCTTCATTGCCAAATCCGATACCATGCTTCTCTGCATCTCTCGCACCCAAGTTACTAGTAAGAATAAGAATAGCATTTCTAGCACTAACAGTTTTACCATCACTTGATGTTATCATACCGTTGTCCATAATCTGTAGCAGTACATTACTAACATCTGGGTGTGCTTTTTCAAT
>TARA_B110000037_G_scaffold129574_1_pt1 | contig 11846 bp, 16 predicted proteins | sample TARA_B110000037 | Tara Oceans TARA_B110000037 (sample SAMEA4397196) | marine metagenome | biome: Polar Biome; feature: [MIX] marine epipelagic wind mixed layer (ENVO:01000061); material: water (ENVO:00002006), including particulate matter (ENVO:01000060) such as... | depth 10-100 m
CGGAAGTTTAGCGATGGCAAAACCCGGATGGCGCGAGGCAACACTCTTTTTTCAGCGAACGATGGAGTATTCCAGGATCATAGTTTGGAGAGCGGCGTCACCAATGGTGGTTGGGCCTGGAGCTCGGGTTTTGCGGACCTAAACAACGACGGATGGCAGGACCTCGTTGTCGCCAACGGTTATCTGACGAATACGCGCGATGATGATTTGTGAAGCTTCTTTTGGCGACAGGTCGTGTCGCCCTCAGAAAAGATTAATGACTATGCCCGCGGCTGGACGGACCTGATGAAACTGGTCCGCAACGGACATTCATGGAGTGGGAGCGAGCGAAATCGCTTTTTCCTAAATGGTAGAAAAGGTCGGTTTCATGAGATGTCCCACCTTGCCGGGCTAGATCACATTGAGGATGGGCGCGGACTTGCCATTGTGGACTGGGATCAAGATGGCCGACTCGATCTTTGGTATCGTAACCGCAGTGGTCCACGACTTCGTCTCATGCTGAATCAGCGCAAAAGCCCGCCGTCAGTTTCGATCAAACTTGAAGGCACCAGCAGCAACCGCGATGCCATTGGCGCTGTCGTCGAACTCCTTCCCTCTCAAGGGAACAAACACTTGGTCCGATCAGTTAAGGCGGGCGACCTCTTCCTCTCCCAGTCCAGTAAGTGGTTGCACTTCGGCTTGGGCGACAGGCAAGGATACCGTCAGGCCAAGGTCACTTGGCCGGGAGGAGGGAAGGAACTTTTTGAGGGCCTCAACGGCGATGGCGGCCGGTTCCTTTTGAAGCAAGGCACCGGCAAGGCAACCGCGATGAAGAAACGGAAAACGGTGACCTTAAAACAACACCCATTGGAGGCCGCGGGAACAACGAGTCAGGCCCGTATCATCCTTCCGGCTCGGGTTCCCTTCCCCTTGCTCACGTTCCGGGATCAAGCGGCCAAACAGCAGTTGTTGGCCGCCAACGGTAAGGCACGCCTTCTCGTTCTTTGGTCCGGGACTTGCAATTCGTGTAAAGACTCCCTCGAGGAATTCACCTCCAATGCGGACAAAATCCGCGCCGCAAATCTGGAGATTTTGGCTCTGGCAATCAATGGTATCGGCGGACCTATCGCCGATATTTCTCCCGCATACAATCTCATTGATCGCACCAAATTCCCATTTCCGTGGGGACTCATCGATGCCGAATCAGCCAACCGAATCCACAAATTTCAAGAGAAACTCTTCGACCACACGCCACCGTCCTCGGTGCCGCTCGCCATTCTTTTGGATCCAAATAATCGGGCCCTCACGATTTACCGCGGAGAGATTTCGACAGCAACGATCTTGCAAGACTGGCAGGCGCTCCAAAACGCCAACGCAACCCAACTCCACCACTTTGCCCCGCCCATGAGTGGAACATGGTTCACCAACCCTCTGCCACAAGGAGAAGTCGAACGACTTTTCAAAGCATCGAAATGACGATACCGAATCCTAGGATCCGGAGAATTCTCTTCGCTCCCTAATCGCTTTGATTTTAGTGGCAGCAATCTTCTTGTTCTGGCCCAACGCCGGAACACTGGCAACACAAGCGCGCCGAAACGATATTTGTGAGGCCTCCATTAAACAGGGTGCAGGCCCTCATCTTCGGGAAACCGGGCAGAAGCAAGGAACGGCAAGTGATTCGGCCCGTTCTGCCAAACAATTCGAGCTCGCTGACTACCTTGACTCGCTGGAATGAGCTAATCCCCCTGCACCATGACCACAATTCTCCGTGAATGTGGCTGATCACGATGTTCAAAGAGAAAAAGTCCCTGCCAGGTTCCGAGGGCCATACGACCTTCGACGATTGGGATCACTTCGCTGGTGCGCGTCAGAACCGTACGAATATGAGAGGGCATGTCATCGGGGCCCTCGTAGGTATGAACGAAGTAAGGTGTATCTTCGGGAACCAAATGATCGAAGAATGCATGCAAGTCGGTCCGAGCACTGGGATCGGCATTCTCCATGAGGACGAGACTGGCACTGGTGTGCTGAACGAAGACAGTCACGGTGCCGGTTGTGATCCCTATCTCGGAAACAAGGTCCTCGACTTGACGGGTGATTTCATAGGTTCCCTTTCCAGAAGAACGGACTGAGAGACTAGCGGCGTGGCTTGGCATGAGGCAAGTTTTGCACAAAGCCTAAAACGAGCGCGACGAAAATCGCGGTGACACCAACGAGCCGCATTTTGCTATCGCAACGAAGCCAGCCTAGAGCTTCTGACCATCAATCTCGGGATCCTCCTTCACAGGAGCAGGAGGAGTGACCGGTTTCACGTCCGGCTCAAATAAGGCCGGCTGTCGGTTTAAATTTGGGTCCGGAGTTGTTCCCGGGCCACCCGGCCAAAGGAGAATTGCAGCCATCACTGCGGCGTAGGCAAGACCGGCACCGGCCACCCACTTGACAGATCCAACTTCACGAAACCAAGCGGCAAAGCGCTCAAAGAAAAGGGAGATGGACGACTTTTGGAGAAGCTCGCTGCGCTGACGCTCCTGGAATTCCTCTAGAAAATCCTCGAAGTAACCATCGCGCGGAGTCTCGTAGCGCTTCAAGCTAACGATTTTTCGGACTTGTTCCTCATAGTTACTCATAATGGGGATGTTGAATATTTTTCATGCTTTCGTGAGTTATAAATTTTCACAAACCAATAATCACCGAATGAATTCTTCCAAGTGCCCCTGTAATTGCTGGTGCGCGTAGAAGAGCCTGGAGCGGATGGTTCCTTCTGATATCTTAAGGATTCTGCCGATCTCGGCATGGGGGATTCCCTGAATATCAAACATAGTCACAACTACTCTGTGGTCTTCTGACAGCGATTGCATGGCTTCGTTCAATTTTATTTGAAGTTCGTTCACACCGCTTTGGTGACGGGGATTTGCGGCGCGCCCTATATCGACCATGGCATCGTCGTTTTGAATGCCCGAACCAACGTCATCGAGGCTCCAGGTAGCGCGCCGCTTCCTCTTTTTCAGGAAGTTAAGCGTCATATTGGTCGCGATTGAGTAGATCCAAGTGTAAAAAGAAGATTTTCCGCGGAATCGCTTCAAGGAGTGATATGCTTTCGCGAAGATTTCCTGAAGGAGATCGTGGGTGTCCTCTTTATTAGAGGTCATGTGGTAGACCATTCCATAGAGTCGGGGACTGAATTTCACGACCAACTCGTCAAAAGCTTGGGTATTCCCGGCTTGGGCACGGCGGACAAGTTCGCGATCAGAATCGGTAGCGGGCTCTTTAACGGGCTCGGTGGACATTAGACAGGGAAGAAAGGCGGGCGAAGACCTTTCGGGCTTAACACTAGGGACAAGATGACCCGCTGCACGTTCAATTTCTCTTTGCAGAAGTTCTTTTGATGACAACCCCAACCCAGTCGGTCTCCGGGAGAATATACTTTTCGAGCTCTACCCGGACTTCCGAGACAGGAAATTCATTCAAGATAAGTGACGCAATGTCTTGGGCCAGAGTCTCAATCAGCTGCCTCTCTCCTTGCCCGGCCAATTCTCGAACGCGATCAGAAACCGCTTTGTAATCCACGGTGCCATCAATGCGATCGTGTTTGGGAAATGGCTCGACGTCCATGACCAGATGGGCCCGCAGCTCCTGCGGGTTGGCCCGTTCTTCCACCGGCACACCGATCCGACACGAAAACTGAAGCCCGCGAATAATTATCTGGTCGCTCATGCCGCAAACTAAAGCTGCTTGGCCGAGTTCTCAAGCCATTGGCGAAATTCGCCGAGGTGCTCGAAAAAATGGCTGGGGTCACTTTGAGTCAGCTGATCGACGGGGTCATATCCGGTCGCAACTGCCACGGAAGCGATCCCGCCATGACTGGCGGTATGAATATCATGGACCATGTCGCCCACGAAAGCCGTCTGATCGACACACAAATTGTGGTTGGAGAGGATTTCGCCAATCCGGTCACGCTTGTCGATGACGCCTGCGTAAATGGCCTCAAAATGATCATGGAGCCCAAAGTCATGGGCCTGCTGGGTGAAAAGTCCCACGTCCATGCTGGAGAGAACGAAGCAGCGGATCTTTTGCTCGCGGCACCAGCTGAGCATCTCTCGAGCGTGAGGAAGAACCGTGACTCCCTGAGGGGATTGTCTAAAAGAGGTCCGAAAAGTGTCCTCCAAATCCGCAATAGGGACCCCGGGGAGGACTTCTTCGTAGAATTCGGGATAGGGGAGGCGGAAACGGAGGCGGAATTCCTCCCGGCTCATCGCAGGCACATCATATTCGCCAAGGACGGCATTAGTCGCATGAAGGGTGGGAGGAAGATCATCGACCAAAGTGCCGGACCAGTCGAAGAGAAGAGAACGATATTTCATGTAGCCGGATGGACTCAGCCAATGGTCAGGCGAAGGGAGGTGACATGATCCTCTCCCAACTCAGCTTGGAGTTTACGGAGGAGCCCAGGCTTGAGCTGCTCAAGGTGGTAACGCATCGCAGGCTGTAGAACTTTGAGGGTAAGGCAACCCTTCCGGAGGGAAACAGGCTCAGTCTGCTTGGCAACCAACTCACCGGCAAGGGTGCTCCAAGCTTCTTTGACCCGATCCTCGTCGAGCCCTCCACGCACGCCAATCGTCTCAAGAATGGACTCAATATGAGCCGAGGCCTCGGAAATATTTTTATTAAGATCCAGAGGCCTGCCCGCGCCCACCCACTGCCTGACAATGTCAGCCCGCATGTTCCGTCGGGCGAGAGGCTTCGCTTTCCTGGAACCCGGCTTACGATTCATGACGTCATCCCTAGCCTTCGCCACCATCGTCACCAATGGCTTCAACAGGGCAGCCTTCAAGGGCCTCCATACAGAGAGCTACTTCTTCGTCATTCCCTGGTTGCTTGTGAACGTAGGAGTATCCTTCCTCGTCGGAACGCTGGAAATTTTCGGGGGCAGTTTCGCGGCAGAGGTCACAGTCAATACACTGGGAATCAACGTAGAATTTTCCTGCAATGCTTTCTGGATTTTTGTCTTCGAGATCAGCCATAACTTGTTGGACAAACTGTTCGCTCCCTCCCCGAAAGATGCAATCACTTTTTCCTCCCTTGATTCACGCTTTTCAAGAGCCCCCTCCGGTGATTATCTCTTTGCACACCAAATATGAGCAACAAGTCCTCCAACTCCAAAAACGAAACTCACGATGATTTTTGGGATCTCGGCGACGATGATCTCAACCGGGAGGTGTCCGGGGAAGCGCCTAAAGAGGAGGGAAAAGAGGACGGCGACAAGCTGATCGAAGATCCGCCCAAAAAGAAAAAGTCGGAAAAAGCTAATATCGACGAACTGGGTGACCTTGATGATGACCCTTTTGAAGAGAAAGCCATAGAGGAGCGCCCAGCACCCCCGACCAAACCCAAGCTCGTCGGTATCAATGAATCGAGAAAGGAAGCCACCACCGTCTCGACGGTCGAAAAAATCAGCCTCATTGCGGTAATAGCTTGCCTCGTGGGAGCGTTTGCATGGGGCATTTCCTTCTTCTATCGCGATGCCCCCGAAGGAGAACTCGTCAAATTCATCGAAGACTTTCCAATCAAAGGAGAAGACGTCACCATTGAAACAGTTGAAACTTGGTGGCGAAAACCAGTTCGTTCCGGAGACGAGCCCGATGTCGGAGTGGTGATTGATTCCAATCTTATTCCCTGCGCCCGGATCAAACTGTCCGAAGGCGGCTCGACCACCCTTCAGGTGTCCTTCCGTGATGGTGATCAAAACCTCATCGGAGACACCCACAACCTTTCGGTGGTAAACGGAAAATTTTCCAGCGATGACAGCGATGAAATCGTAGTCCGCTCCACTTCGGGCTTTAATAATCCCTCCCGCATTCATGCCTACGCGAACGAGGACTTTGCTCCCTGGTCCCTTGTCATCATCGAGAGCCATGACATCGATTCAGATTCCGACCCACTCGTGAAGGCCCGAATTTCCGCATCCTCTAAAGACAACTAAAAGACCCATGTCCGATTCCCCGACTCCTCTTGTGCCCGCCGAAGGCTGGCATGTCATACACCTGTATTACTCCATCGACCACGGCCAGTGGTCCATGCTTTCAGAAAGCGAACAGCGCCAAGCCAAAACCGACCTCACCGAATTAGTTCAGGAAATCCGCTCACATCCGGACACCCAGCTTCTCATTTTTGCGGTTGCCACGCCAAAGGCCGACCTTGGATTCATGCTCCTCACTCCCGATCTGCATGACGCCACCGCCTTCGAGAAACGGCTCACTTTGGGACTCGGACCCGATGTCCTCAACCCCACTTACTATTATCTCTCACAAACCGAGCGTTCGGAATACACCACCTCCAGTGAGCAGTATGGCAAAGACACCCTCATTGGTGAAGATGGTCTGACCGAAGGCAGCGAGGAGTTCGAGGCCGCCTTAAAGGAATTCGATGAGCGTATGGTTCATTACTTGAAACACCGCATGTATCCGGTCCTTCCGGACTGGCCTGTAATCTGTTTCTACCCCATGTCCAAACGCCGGGCTCCGCATGACGACTACAACTGGTATTCGCTCGAGCACGACGCGCGCGCCAAGCTCATGAAGGGCCACGCCAAGACCGGCCGCAGATATGCTGGAAAAATCCTCCAACTCATCACCGGCTCCACCGGCCTCGACGAGCACGAATGGGGCGTCACCCTCCTCGCCAAGGACACTCTCGAAATCAAAAACATCGTTTACGAAATGCGCTTCGATGAAGTCTCGGCCCGCTACGCCGACTTTGGTGACTTCTACATCGGCATGCAACTGCCTCTTAACGAACTTTTCAAGCGCACTTGCCTGTGAGAAGATGAAACTCGCGCGGCTTGGAATTCTGACTTCTGTTCTACTGGCCTCATGCTCCAGTTACTCGGGCGATTTTCGGGCCGCCACGAATGTTTTCAACCAATTCACCAAACCTGCCTCCACCCCATCCGGCCCTTGGAAAGGAACTTGGAAAAGTGAAATTAACGGCCATCACGGTCCGCTTTGGTGCATGGTTTCGCAGGACGAGAAAAATCCTGCTCTTTGGAATTTTCGCTACCGGGCCGGTTGGGGAATTCTTAAATTTGGCGACTATAACCATCAAATCCCCGCCACGCTAAAGCGCAACGGCAACCTACCATTGAAAGGAACAATGACCCTTCCGAACAACTTCGGCACCTATGCAATGGACGGGGACGCCAATCCAGTGAAGTTCGGCGTTCGTTACCGCGGAAATGGAGATAAGGGCACCATGACCCTCACCCGCCCTGGAAACTAATCTTCGCCAATTTGATCGCTCCACACTGCGTAAGTCTGTCTTCACTCGCAACGAAGCCGCACTCGCCTAGTTGACCCCATGGACAGCGACTGTTTCTTGATATTTTTTAAAAACGTCGCTCATCTCGAAAAGAGACTCTACTCGGAAAAAGATCCTCCTGTCGATCTCTCAGCGATCACACCATGGCTCAATTGGTCTTAAACCAGATGCCAAATCACGGTCTTCCCGTGATTCAAAAAGATAGAGCGCATATCCGCCGTGTCCCCCTCCGCAGTATTTCTTCCCCACACTCCCGGGCACCTCCGCAAGTTCTTCCATCCCCTCTTGTAACTGCACGTAATAAGACATCGCGACTGCCTCGGCCAATCGGCTGACCGACTCCTCCATCACAGCTTCCCTGGCCGTTGCCCCTGCCTTCTCGATGAGGTCGTAGGCACGTTCAAAATAAACCGACCCCGGAGTGTCATGCTGACTCCCTGTCCATAAAAGCGCCATCTTTCCTGCTAAAAACGACCCATCCCTCTTAAAGTCCAACTTTGGCCGCGGACCACTCTTCCAAACACACACACCCGTCTCCCGGATCACTGCCGGATCCTGCCAACCCACACCAAGATCCAATTCCGCCTGCACCGGATCACGACCATTCAAGAGCGCCCACGCACCGCTTCCTCCAAGCCCTGCCTTCTTCTCATACGGCCAATTTTTCAAACTCACCTTCGGCGATATCGCACAATTGACGATAACCCCGCCCTCCCGCGCATGGGCCGGGACGTCCAACCACCCGCCACCAAAATCCACCCGCAGAGGAGCCTCCACCTGCCCGCTCACCCGATTTCGGATCTCGGTCGTCGAGACCGGCTCAAACTTCGGCGGGGTCTTGGGAAGCCGCACATACCGGCATCCCAGCTCCGCGCACAGCTTTTGCTTAACCTCCCCATATTGGTCATCCTCCGTCACCGCCAAAATGTCCGGCTTCAGCTCACGAAAAATCGGCTCAAAATCCAACCCTTTCACCTCTCCGTCACCGGCCACCACCTCATCCACCATTTCAAGCGACCTCAGGAGCGCAATCTTGTGCTCATCCGGTAACGACGGCCTCCGCTCCTTATGTTTCCAAAGAATCCTCTCATTCGCAAAAGACACCGTCAAATAATCGCCCAAAGCACGCGCCTCTTCAAAAAACTGCAAATGCCCCGCATGCAGAATATCATAACAACCGGAAACGAAAACCTTCACCATCGTGCCTAGAGTCAATCATGTCACCTCCGCTCGACAAGTCTTTCTCACTTCTCTATCTTCGCCAAATGAAGTTTCTCTTCTTCCTCCTGTTACCCCTCGTCGCCTTCGCTCAAACAAGCGAAAAAAAGAAGGCTCCCAACATCGTCTTTTTCTTCACCGACGACCACGCGCCCCACGCCATCGGCGCCTACAACGGCTGGCTCAAATCCGTCAACCCCACCCCAGAAATCGACAAGCTTGCGGCCGACGGCATGCTCTTTGAAAACTCCTTCTGCACCAACTCGATCTGTGGCCCTTCCCGCGCTGTCATTATGAGTGGCAAACACAGCCACAAAAACGGCTTTATGAACAACGGGAACAGCTTCGATTGGAAACAACAAATCTTCCCCAAAATTCTCCGTGCCGCCGGCTATCACACCGCTCTCTACGGCAAGTCCCACCTCAAAGGGAAACCCCAAGGGTTCGATTCGTGGGCCGTCCTTCCCGGACAAGGCGATTACTACAATCCTGCCATGCTGACCCCCGAAGGTCGCAAGATTATGCCGGGATACTGCACCGACATTGTCACCGACATGGCCATCGAGTTCGTTAAAGAATCAAAAGCACTCGGTAAGCCCTTCATGCTCATGTGCCAACACAAAGCTCCGCACCGGACCTGGATGCCCGCCTTGCGCCACCTACATCTCTACGACGACATCGAAATCCCCGAGCCCACCACCCTTTTCGACCAATACGAAGGCCGCATTCCCGCGCAGCATCAGGAGATGGAAATCGATCGCCACATGTATCTCGACCACGACCTCTTCACCGACCTAACACCCGATCTTGAAATCCCAAAACAACGGCGCCCCAGCGAAGACCGTTCCGCTTACAACAACATGAAGCGCATGACTCCGGAGCAACTCAAAGTTTGGCGCGCGGCCTACGGGCCCAAGGACAAGGCCTTCCGCGAAGCCAAGCTCACCGGCCGCGACCTCGTCCGCTGGAAATTCCAACGCTACGCCAAGAACTACCTCCGCAGCATTAAGGGCGTCGATGAAAACCTCGCCCGCCTCCGCAAAACCCTTGAAGACGAGGGCCTCGCCGACAACACCATCTTCGTTTACTCCTCCGACCAGGGCTTCTACATCGGCGACCACGGATGGTATGACAAACGCTGGATGTATGAGGAGTCCCTCAAAATGCCCCTCATCGTTTCTTGGCCCGGCGTCATCAAGCCCGGATCACGCAACACCGACTTGGTCCAAAACCTCGACTATGCGCAGACCTTTCTCGAAATGGCGGGAGCTAAAATCCCCTCCGACATGCAAGGCCAATCGCTCGTCCCACTCCTCAAAGGAAACAAGCCCACCGATTGGAGAAAGTCCATCTACTACCACTACTACGAGTATCCCTCCTACCACCAGGTTCCCCGCCACAACGGCATCCGGACCGATCGCTACAAACTCATCAACTTCTATGAGTTCGGCGAGTGGGAATTCTACGATCTCAAAACAGATCCCGACGAATTAACGAACCTCTACGGAAACCCCGAGAAAAAGGAACTCATCGAAGACATTCGCAAGCAGCTCATTTCCTTGCAGGAGGGTTACGGAGACGACACCGTTCTCCCCACAAAGCCCAAGGAGTGGCAAACCAAAATGCGCAGCACGACGAGCGTGAAAACAAAGGCGGAATTTCGTCCACGGACGAAATAAGTAAACACACACAGACCCACTCTTTCCATTTCAATCGGGACACGACCAAGTTCGTGTCCCGATTCTTTTTGTGATCGCCGAAGATTCGGGATTTCGTTACCGATCAGGGTATGACGACTCTTGTCCTCCTCTTCGCTCTCACTTCGCTGGCTTTCGCCAAGAAGCCCAACTTTCTCTTCATCATCGCCGACGACCAGTCGCCCTTCGATCTGAAGATTTACAATCCCAAGTCCCCCCTCGACACCCCAAATATCGACCGCCTTGCCAAGAATGGCCTCGTTTTCGATGGCTCTTACCACATGGGCTCATGGAGCGGAGCGGTCTGCACGTGCTCTAGGACGATGATCATGACCGGTCAAAGCATCTGGAAAATTCCAAAAAAACAAAAAAGAAACCCTTCCAATAAGAAGAACCGCACAGCTCAGCCCACCCCTCAAACCCTCCCTGCTATTTTCAATCAGGCCGGTTATGAGACCATGCGCACCTGCAAGCGGGGAAACAGCTACCCGCTGGCAAACAAGGAATTTAAAATTGTCAAAGACGCTACCAAACGCGGCGGCACCGATGAAACCGGCTCCCACTGGCACGGCCAGCAGGTTCTCGACTACCTCAATGGCCGCGAGTCCCAAAAAACCGAGGAGCCCTTCCTCATCTACTTCGGATTCTCCCACCCTCATGACGAGCGAAACGGCAAGCCCGAGCTCCTCTCTAAATACGGAGCGAAGAACCATCGCGACAAAAACTCCCTCCCCGCCCTTGACCCGAAGCAACCCTCCCTCCCGATCAACTACCTCGAAAAGCATCCCTTCTCCCACGGCCACCCGAGTCTTCGTGACGAAGTCTCAGTTCCTGGCGTTTGGAAGAACCGTGATGAAGCCACCATCCGCAACGAACTCGGCCGCGAATTCGCCTGCTCCGAAAACATCGACATCCAAATCGGTCAAGTCCTCAAAAAACTTGAAGCGATGGGGGAACTCGACAACACCTACATCATCTACACCTCCGACCACGGCATGGCCATCGGCCGCCACGGACTCCAAGGGAAACAAAACCTCTATGAGCACACCTGGCGCGTCCCCTACATCGTCACCGGACCTGGCATCAAGAAAGGCCGTGTGCAGGGCAACATCTACCTCATGGACACCCTCGCCACTCTCTGCGATCTCGCCGGAATTAAAGCCCCCGCGACCAACGAAGGCACGAGTTTCAAACCCGTTCTCACTGGCGAAAAGAAGACCGTCCGCGACACCCTCTTCGGAGTCTACGCCGGAGGCACCAAGCCTGGGATGCGCGCCGTCAGACAAGGCGACTGGAAGCTCGTGAAATTCGACGTCCTCGACGGCACCGTCCGCGAAACCCAACTCTTCAATCTCAAAAAGAACCCCAACGAGTTTCTCGCCGAACACGGTAAAAAAGATCCCAACCTCACTGACTTCGCCGAGAACCCCGCTCACGCCAAAAAACTCGCCGAAATGGAAGCCCTCCTCAAAGGAGAAATGGAACGTCTCCACGATCCGTATCCACTCTGGAATCAGAAGTAGCTGAATATTTTCACGCTTATTTCACCCCCACTTCTCTAGGCCTTCACATTCTCCGACGAAGGTCTCCTCCGATCATACAATCCCGACTCATTCCGTGGTTTCTCATTTCCCGATT
>TARA_B110000037_G_scaffold212633_1_pt1 | contig 11819 bp, 9 predicted proteins | sample TARA_B110000037 | Tara Oceans TARA_B110000037 (sample SAMEA4397196) | marine metagenome | biome: Polar Biome; feature: [MIX] marine epipelagic wind mixed layer (ENVO:01000061); material: water (ENVO:00002006), including particulate matter (ENVO:01000060) such as... | depth 10-100 m
GGTACCCACCGGCCCGTGGCGCTCTCCTGGGCACTCGGCCTACTGCTTTGCGTTTCAGAGTTTTATGGACGAAGTGGCGCTCGCCGGAGAACGCGATCCGCTCGAATTCCGATTGGATCTCCTGAAACAACGGCACGGCAAAACCGATTTCGATACCGAGCGCGCAGCAGGCACGCTTAAACTCGCGGCCAAGAATGCTAATTGGGGCCGAGCCATGGGACCAAACCAAGGGCAAGGCCTAGCCTTCCACTTCGACCACGGAGGTTATGTTGCCTACGTTGCAGAAGTCACAGCGCAAGAATCTGGTCAATTCAAGGTCGACCATGTTTTTGGTGCCGCCGATTCCGGGCCGATCATCAATCGAAGCGGTGCTGACAATCAAATTGAAGGCAGCGTTATTGATGCGCTAAGCACAGCCTTCCTGGAGATATCGTTTGCCGACGGAGCCGTCGAACAAAGCAATTTCTCCAACTACAATTTGCTCCGCATCAATCAGGCTCCTTCGATTTCCGTAGACTACATTCAAAGCGACAATCCTCCTACAGGATTAGGCGAACCACCAATCGCTCCCGCTACTCCAGCGATTACCAATGCGCTATTCGCGGCATCTGGAAACCGAGTTCATTCCCTACCCCTCGGAAAACAAGGTCTATATATCTAGATACGCTACAAAAACTTGCAGGAACGCTTTTCTGCTGAAATCGAAAAACAGCGAAGATTTTAGCGCAATTGCATCTTTTCTTGTCCGTTTTGACCACGAGTTTGGTAATTCCGAATATCGCCAATCAGTTAATGCATGAAAAACATTCACTTTAATTTCTCCAAATCGTTATCTCGCCGAACCTTCATCAAAGGAACAGGAGCAGCCATGGCACTTCCATGGCTCGAGGCTATGACGCCTGCGTTTGCTAAATCCTCAGCTTACCTGCCACCAAAACGCTTTGTGAGCGTGAGCCTGGCTTTGGGTTTGCACTCACCGAATTTGGATCCCATCGATTTCGGATTCGGTTATACGCCATCCCTTTATCTCTCTAAAATACAGGACATTCTCGGCGACATGACGATCGTTACGGGCTCCTCCCATCCAGACGTTTCAGGCGGCCACAAGGCATCAGGTAGTATCCTGACAGGAGCCCCCTATTCTCGAAGCGCAGTTTTCAAAAACACGATCTCAATAGATCAACATATGGCCAAACATTTAGGCCACCACACACGATTCCCTTCGCTCGTTCTCAATCTCAGCAGCAGCAATAGCCCTTCTTACACGGAAACGGGCAGTATGATTCCGGCTGAAAGCTCTCCTTCGAAATTGTTCGATAAACTCTTCGTAGCCGATACGAAAGAAGAACAAGCCCAGCAGGTAGAGCGCCTTAAGGAGGGTCGTAGCATCATGGACGTCGTGGCAGGCGACGCCAAAACGCTGCAAAAAAGTCTAGGGGCAGGAGATCGCGACAAGATGGATCAGTATTTCGAATCCGTTCGCGCATTCGAAAAACGCTTAGGCGCATCCGAGGACTGGGTACAAATGCCCAAGCCATCCGTAGCGATGAAGCCGCCACGTGACATTCCCGACAATAACGAGATAATGAAGCGAAAGAAACTGATGCTAGACATCATGTTGCTGGCTCTAAAGACGGATTCAACTCGGTTCATAACCTTGCACATTGACGGAAACGGTGAATCCGTACCGATTCCTGGAATAAACGAAGGCTACCACAGCTTGAGCCATCACGGATTGGACGAAGACAAAATCGATCAATTAACGCTTCTTGAATCCGCGCTCCTAGAAACATGGGGTGGATTCGTGAGAGACTTAAAACAGAACAAGGAATCGAGCGGTACGCTACTCGATCAAACCAATGTTCTCCTCACTTCCAACCTTGGAAATGCCAGCTCCCACGACAACAAAAACATGCCAGTGCTTTTCGCAGGCGGTGGTTTTCGTCATGGGCAACACATAGCGTTTAACAAGGAAGACAATTACCCACTTCCAAATCTATTTGTCAGCGCATTGCAGCGACAGGGTCTCGAGACAGATCGTTTTGCTACAAGCACCGGTACGATGACCGGGCTTGAAATGATATAGAACAGCAATTTATAGAATGAACCGATTCACACTCTCTTCGGTCGTTCTCGCCCTCCTCTTGCCTTTTCTTGGCAAATCCGAAACGAGAACAACACTTCCTTCAACCGTGGTAGATTTCTTGGATATCAATTGCTACGAGTGCCATAATAACACCGATAAAAAGGGCAGCCTAGATCTCGAATCTCTTGAATTTCATCCCGACGATTCGCAATCGATGGTAATCTGGTCTATGGTTCATGATCGCGTCTCGAATCGTGAAATGCCTCCAAAAGAGGAATACTGGCCAGAGGAAGAGGAACGCGGCGACTTCCTAAACCTATTCGAAAACACGATACATGAGGAGTCCTCCAAACTCCAATCCAGTCTAGGCCGTGTTCGTTCTCGTCGATTAAACCGTATCGAATATGAAAATACACTTCACGACCTCCTGGGAGTCGATATTCCCATCAAGGATTTCCTACCAGACGATCCGAGCCAAGATGGTTTTAGCAACATAGCGGTTTCTCAACAGATTTCCCATCACTTACTCCAGAAGTATCTTGAAGCGATCGACATCTCACTGGACGAGGCTTTCTCCCGAGCCGAAAACCAGAGCAAGCCCTACGCGCGCGCATTCTCTGGCGAAGAGGTTTCATGGAACCCCCAAACGCGAGATAATGGTCGAGGACCCCACCTCTACGAAGGACACGCCATCTCATTCCTGACATCAGGAAACTACCAAGGACGAATGCCCCCGACCGAAGTCGACGAAAGTGGCTGGTATCGAATCACAGTACGGGCAAAAGCTCACAACCCGCCCCCTGGTCGCGGCGTGTGGACTCAGATCCGAAGTGGCGTTGCTGCAGCATCGGCGCCCTCGCTATTCTGGGTTGGCAGTTTCGAGGCTCGGGAAAAGACCCAAGACTTCATCCTAGAAGCATGGATTCAAGCAGGACATAAACTGGAAATGCGTCCTGGTGATCATACGCTAGGGACAATTTCAGTTAAACTTCTAGACGATCGTAGCGTATTCGAAAAGGATGTGCCTGGCGTTGCCATGGAATCCATAAAGATGGAGCGAATCTACAAAGGGATGAGCCAAAATGAACTGAAACGCCGTCTCTACTCCGATGTACCTATAAAGGATGGAGTTTTGAAATCAAACAACCCCAAGCAAGATCTCGAAAAACTCATGACTCGATTTGCGATATTCGCTTTTCGCAGATCTGTTTCTAAAACGGAGATGTCACCCTACATGGAATTCGCTCATTCACGCCTAGATGCGGGAAACAGCCTAAAAGATGCCCTAAGGTCTGGATACAGGGCATTACTCAGTTCCCCCCGATTCCTCTACTTCACGGAAAATACCGGCAAGCTAGACAATTTCAGTATAGCTTCACGATTGAGCTATTTCCTATGGAATACCATGCCTGACGAAAAATTGCTTACCCTCGCTAAAAAAGGCAATCTCTCGAAACCATCCATTCTGAAAAAACAGGTGGAACGAATGCTTAACCACCCCAAGGCCGAATCATTCGCTGTAAACTTTTCGAACAATTGGCTCAATCTGAAGGATATAGATTTCACCACACCCGACACAAAGCTATACCCGGAATTCGATGACATCCTGAAGCACTCGATGCTAGGCGAAACCTTCACCTTTATGCAGGAGTTGATCGATAATGACATGAGCGTATCCAACTTTATTGATTCCGACTTCGCCATGCTCAACGAACGATTGGCCGAACATTATGGCATCGAAGGATTTTCAGGAACCGGATATCAAAAAACTGCTTTAAACGCTAATGACCATAGAGGCGGCGTCATCACGCACGGCAGCGTCCTGAAAGTTTCTGCGAATGGTACCACAACCTCACCCGTAATTCGCGGCGTGTGGCTGCTGGAACGTATACTCGGAGAACATATTTCGCCTCCTCCAGACAATGCTGGTTCCGTCGAACCTGACATTCGCGGTGCGATCTCGATTAGGGACCAACTCGACAAACACCGCTCCACAAAGAGTTGCATGGTTTGCCATAAGAAAATCGATCCTCCTGGTTTTGCGCTGGAAAGTTTCGATGTCACCGGTGGCTGGCGACAGCATTACCGAGCTCTGCCGAAAAAAGGGAAATGGAAAGATGGACCCGCAGTCGATCCGAGCTACGACTTGCCCAACGGAAAGTCGTTTAGCGACGTCGAAGGATTCAAGGCAATGGTACTAGAACATCCCGATAAAATTGCCAAAAACGTCGTAGAGAAAGTGCTCACCTATGCCACGGGAGCGAGTATCGAATTCGCTGACCGACGTGAAATCAAGCAAATCGTAAAAGACCTCGAAGACCACGAATATGGTTTTCGCTCGCTTATTCATGCCTGCGTCCAAAGCGATATTTTTCTTTCAAAATAGCGTCGCCGACCGAGAAACTCCTAGCTTTTACAAACGATGTTATTTCAACGCTTCTCTATCTTGCCGGAATCGATGCCCCTAAGCTTTTACCTAACTCGAATTACTCTCCCTAATGAGACATACAAAAATAGTGATACCTCGCCTCATCTTTCCAATAATCGCCGCCTTGACGGCTCTCTACTCACCATTATCGGCGAATGATTCACTCTATTTTCGCGAAGACTGGAAAGAGACTGCTTTCGCGCTTCCAATTACTCCGGAGCACGTAGCGAACTCAAAACTCAGAATGGAGATTCATGGTCCTGGAAAGTTAGGGATCAAGAAATCGCATCACGATGAAATCGAAAACGATCCTTACTACATATGGTCTGGCATGTGCGAAATGCCCTGGGCTCTTTCCTTGCGCAAAACCGGAAAACGAGTCGATCTCTCTTCTTCTGATGCATCGGTTCGCTGGCGCAGCAGGCAAAGCGGGAACCACGGGCTTCATTTGCTAATCAAATTGCCTGGCGAACATTGGTTTATCAGCGAACAAAGTGACGCCGGCCAGGAATGGCACGACTTCGAATTCCGGATACAAGACTTAACATGGCGGCATTACAGCATCATCAAAGCAGTTGCCGAAGAACGCGTCTCAACTCCTAGCTTAGCAAAAGTCGAACAAATCGGATTTACCGATCAAAAGGCGGGCAAGAGCAGCAAATTCAGCTCGCGGCTCGACTGGATAGAGGTACGTGGAACGGAACGAACCGCTCCACCACAAACGCCACCCGTAGTCAGAGCAAAACGCGTTAGTACCGAAACTCCAGAAACCGTAAGGGCTTATCAAAACCTTGTTTATGCTAAATACGGTGACCGGGAATTGAGCCTGGACCTCTATCAACCCAAAACCGGCAAAGGACCTTTCCCTGCGGTTGTATTTATTCACGGTGGCGGTTGGTACAAAGGCGACCCAAGCAGCTACACTGCCCTCGCGCAACATCTAGCCGACAAAGGTTACGTTACCCTGAATATTTTCTATCGTCTTTCAGGCGAAGCTCCCTTTCCCGCTGCGATCCATGATTGTAAATCAGCTGTCCGCTGGGCCCGAGCCAATGCTCAAACATTTCGAATCGACCCCAATAAGATCGGCTCAGTTGGAGGCTCGGCTGGCGGGCACTTGTCTGGGTTGCTGGGAGCTAGCGGTAATTCTTCAAAATTGAACAAAGACGGAACTCATCTCGATTTTGCTTCGAACCTACAAGCCTGCGTTGTCATGGCGGGATCGATGGATCTTACCTCCGAAGTTTCTAGACAGTCCGCTAGCGAAGATCCTCGTAGACGCATGAATACGTTTATGGGTGACGCTTGGAATGATGCTAGATCAATGTTCGAGCTAGCCTCACCCATCACTCATGTTTCTAAAAGCACGCCGCCAATGCTTTTCATGGACGGAGAATTCGACTCGCCTGGAGAGCGTTATTCCAAAATAATCAACAAATTGGATACATTTGGAATACACAACGAATCTCACGTGATAAAAGATGCCCCTCACCCCTTTTGGTCATCGCATCCATTTTTCGATCCCAGCTTGAAAATACTAACTGAGTTTTTCGACCAGTTTTTGAACTCGGATTAAGAAACGACTTATAAAAACGAAAGCAACTGGGCTCGATTCAGTAAATCATACGCTTCAGTATTTGCATTTGCGTTTTGGCCTGAATTCTAGACTCATTATTTATAAATGCAGATTTCTCCTCACTCCAACTCGTCAACATTCTTCACGACTAGCTCATTCACTGCTAAAGTCGCTTGTATCGTCGTTCTTAGCTTCGGTTTCGCAGCTTGTAGCGATTCGGGCTCGGAATCAGCTAATTCCACTGGCGCAGTTGCCGAAGCAAAGGTTCCTAAATCTGCAAGTGTCGCCCAAGAAGCCCCGTCCATTCCGGTCGAGTTCATCATGGACTCTGCTTTGAACGGCAACGTCGAAGCAATCCGCCTAGCACTTGAATCTGGAATCGACCCGAACATTACGGACACAGACAACCGCACTCCGCTTATGCTCGCGGCATTCAACGCCCATATCGAGATCGCTGAACGCCTTCTTGAAGCAGGTGCCCGAGTTGATATGCGAGACTCTACAAACCGGACTGCGCTCATGTTCGCCTGCACTGGGCCAGACGTAGGCCTGGTTTCGCTTCTCCTACGACGTGGAGCCGACATCAACGGTATCGATTCTCACGAAAGTTGGACCCCTCTCATGTTCGCCGCGGCGGAAGGCCATCGAGAAGTCGTTCAATTGCTTTTGGACAATAACGCAGACCCTAACGCGGCCGACATTGATGGCGAGACCTCTGCCTACTTCGCGCATCAGCGCGGCTTCCCTGAAGTCGCTGAAATGATCGAAGCGAAAATGAAATAGGGCTCCTCCCCCTACCATTTCCTTCATTTTCCGCGCTTGAGGTAGTCACCTAGTTTGCGCAAGGTCGTATGATGTTCCAACGCTATACTTTGCTTCTCCTACTTCTCCCCATGCTCATGAATACGGCAGACGCACGTAAAAAAGGCTTCATCTACGAGGAATCGGAGGTACCAGCCTACACGCTACCGGATCCTCTGATTGCCAATGATGGCTCAGCGGTAACCTCAGCCTCTCAATGGAAAGCATTTCGTCGCAGCGAAATCCTAGACCATTTCGAAGAATCCGTTTACGGTCGCCGGCCAGGAAAACCTGGTGCGCTCAAATTCGCCGTTACATCGCAAGATAACAATGCTCTCGGCGGTTTAGCCAAACGAAAACAAGTGTCCATTTTGTTCGAGGGAGGTGACCGTCCCTTTGCCGTTCATTTGCTCATATACGTTCCCAATAAGACCAATGGTCCCGTGCCGGTATTTCTTGGATACAATTTCAACGGAAATCATTCCATTCACACCGACCCGGGAATTGATCTATCCAAATCCTGGATGCGCAAAAACGATAACGGGAACAAGAATCACCGAGCAACCGAAGCCGCCCGCGGCAAGAGCGCCAGTCGCTGGCCTGTCGAAACAATCCTCAAACGCGGATATGCGATAGCGACTGCCTACTACGGCGATGTCGAACCCGATCACTCCGATGGCTGGAAGGATGGAATCCGCTCCTTCTACAAGACGGACGCCCAAGGACACTCTCTTAAACGAGAGGACTGGAGCGCGATCACCGCATGGGCTTGGGCCCTGAGCCGTATAGTCGATTACCTTGAAACCGATAGTGATATCGACGCCGATAGCATAGCCCTCCTTGGACATTCTCGACTCGGAAAAACCTCAGTCTGGGCAGGCGCCACCGACGAACGCTTTGCTATCACGATCTCCAATAATTCCGGTTGCGGAGGAGCGGCTCTCAGTCGCCGCTCATTCGGCGAGACCGTTAAGCAGATCAACACAAGCTTTCCTCATTGGTTCAACTCGAGCTTCAAAGCATTCAATGCAAATGAAGGAGCCCTCCCCGTCGATCAACATGAATTGCTCGCCTTAATCGCTCCTCGCCCAGTGTACGTGGCCAGTGCGGTTGAAGATGAATGGGCTGACCCTAATGGCGAGTTTCTCTCTGCAAAAGCCGCGGGGGCCGTGTACGAGCTTTGGGGGAAACAAGGCGTTGGCGTCGACTCGCAACCGCCCGTCGACACCCCCGTCGGCGATACGATCGGCTATCACGTACGATCAGGCGGGCACAACGTCACCGACTATGATTGGGAACAGTATTTGAATTTCGCGGACAGGCATTTGGGGAGGTAAGCCACTCGAGCGCTCGTTTTCGTTGAGGATCAAGCCTGGTTCCGTTCGACTACTTTTCAAGTAAAAGACGGCTCGCAATCCCAAGACTGGAAACTGGGGATAAAATGGATTTAATGGCCTGCTACCCGAACACCTCGCGTCTCAAATCCCGAATACACGTCAGCTCGCCCCAATCCGATCCTTTCATTCGTCGAGGACCGTCACGACGCTTCGCTCCGAAACGATCTCGATGGCTCTCGAAATATTCTTGCACGAATTCTTTCGATCCGAGCACAGCTCCATCCGAAAAATAGCGAACCCGACAGCGCAGAGCTTCGCTTTGCGACACCTTGCCGCCCTTATTTAAAATCGTTCGAGTCTTCTCAAGATCAACTCCTCGATTTCCCTTCACGGCATCGCGAGCATAGCCCTTTCCAAAAACGATTACTCGGTAACGTTCAATCGCCCTTCCCCACGATTCTCGCGGCCCAATAAGATGTGCGATTCCCCACTGAGCAATCTTCGATCCACCCATTGCCTCCCCGTAGCCGCAATAGCGATACTCGACAGGATCGGAAACGATTCCTGCCCTTACAGGATTTAAATCGATATAGGCAGCGATCGTCATCAAGGCGAACGGATCGTCCTGCACCAACACGCTTTTGAAACGCTCTCCCCAAAGCGTGCCCTGCCTGCGATGAGATTTGTTGTACCAAATAGAAAACCGCTGCTTCAACTCCTTCATAAACAAGGAGACATCTCCCATTCGAGAGAGCAGATTCGCTCGGAAGTTCCGTCGAACATCGCCTCCCAACTCCAGACGCGACCGGAAGAAATCGACCTTATCCGCCGTGTAAATGCAGCCGACCCGCCTCATAAGTTCCTTATCTGTAATTTCCTTCACATCATCATCGTGCGGCGTTCGCACAAGAACATGAAAATGATTGCTCATAATACAGTAGGTCAGCACCTCAACCCCGCAAAAAGCCGACACCTTCCAAATCTGCTTGCGCAAGACTTCCTTCTCGCGATCGCCCTCCAAAAAGAAATCCCCACCGACAATCCTCGTCATGCAATGGTAAACCGAGCTCTCCCCAGCCATCTTGATACGCGTCTGCCTCATCAGGAAACAGTGAATTTGCCGTTGAACACGCAGTCAAGAGCCATTTCATATAATCAGCCTGTCCCTATTTATACACGCCTGTGCCGCCGGGACGGGCGGGAAGCTGACTAGGTAAGGAGGCGAAGAGTAGACGCATGTTGCGGCTACGTGCCGACGAAGCAAAGCAGGCAGCGTGACTGAGGAACGAAGGCGGGAGGCGAAGCCCGGCGTCAGCCGTGCCTGTCACTCAAGCGGAGAACGCAAGGGGAGTATTCAAATGTTGGGGGTTGGTTATTTTTCCGTTCACCCCTTTATTCGCCCACGATCTACTCACGTGGAACACCATCATAAAAAAAGAACCCCGCGATCAAAAACCGTACACTTCCTTCACTCTCAGACTCTGATATCTCAACTGAAGCAACAAAACCATCTTTAAAGGTCATTTTGAATGTATACTGATCAACATCATAATCTACATAATCAATATACTCAACTAAACCATACTTACCAACCAAGTAGATAAAATCGTCTTCAGTTGATTTATTTACGCATATCCGAGATACAACTTCACTAACTCGATTTACCTCTTGCAAAGATGATATCAAGAACGCCTTTGCGTCTTCACTATTATAGCTGCAAGAGCAAAGGAAAATCGGAATAAACAGAATCACTCCAAATCTTAGATTATTTAGCATCATGGCCCAGGATTGTTTCTCATCCAGCCTCCAAGCTCAGAAGCCCTCATATTTCCGCTTGTAAGGCGATCCCCAGCAGCAACACCCAAAGCATTTAGACGTAAATCAGCCATACTAAATGCTGGACGACCAATCACCATCATTTCCCGAGCGAAGGCAGCTGCATTCGCACCAAAAAACCCATATTCGTAGCCAGCCACCAATGCTCCAGTAAAATGTCTAACTTTATTCGATCCATCCTGAAGGTTGCTCGCAAAACCACTGGAACCAAATGCAACAGAAAAGCGTCCATCGTGAGCTCTTCCTGTAAAGACAGCATTCAAATCTCCTACAAATCCATCAATATCGTCTACGACAACGGAGTTACCTCCAATCATACCCGAACGAGTTTCAGTATTAGCATGAAACCCGGCAGTGAAATCGACGATAAGCGAGGCACCCTCCAAATCGGTAATCTCTCCAGCTCTAACTTGCTGCTGCACCGATCTTGCAAATCCATGTATTCGAGGAAGCCTTACGGCATCACGAGTCTTCGGCTGTCCACTTCGGTCCAAGTAAGCAGCGGACGTCGTAGTAGTAACCCTCGGATTCTCTGAGAAAGGGAACCAAGGTTTGAAGCTAGAAAGCGCTCGGGGTTGGGTTGTTGGGGAATCAGCGTCGTCGTGGTAGCTCCACTGGGCAAGCCGAGGCGGATTCGTCCGATCGGGATGGATTCTTAGAAAGGGCAACGCAGCCCGGATTCGACGTGAGCCCGAGGGCGTCGTACTCGTAGACCACGTCGACATTGTTTCTTCGATCACTTACTTAGCGGCTGCGTACTTCGTCCTGCCATTCCTGTGACTTGACGGACATGTCGCTGTTGTCCTCGTACTGCTTGCGCAAATTATCGAGCTCCTTCTTCATGCGACGGGTCAGCTGCTTGTACTCAGGGTTTCCATACAGATTGGTCAGCTCGTCCGGGTCGGTCTTCAGGTCGTAGAGTTCCCATTCGTCGAACTGGTAGAAATTCATCAGTTTGTAGCGATTGGTCCGCACGCCATTGTGACGCGGTACCATGTGCACGCTCGGGTACTCGTAGTAATGATAGTAGATGCTCTTGCGCCAATCGTCCGGGTTTTCGCCTTTCAGCAAAGGCACTACTGAGAGGCCTTGCATGTCATCGGGAATGGCAGCGCCCGCGATCTCGAGAAACGTCTCCGCGTAATCCAGATTTTGAATCATCTTCAGGCTCTTCGATCCAGGTTTCACAACGCCTGGCCACTTGACGATGAAAGGCATTTTGAGCGACTCTTCGTACATCCAGCGCTTATCGAACCAACCGTGGTCGCCAATGTAGAAACCCTGGTCGGAAGAGTAGATAACAATCGTATTATCCTCCAAGCCCAATTCATCGAGCGTGTTCATGACCCGCTCAACGCTTTCGTCCACGCCCTTAACGGCACGCAAGTAGTTCTTGGCATAGCGCTGGTATTTCCAGCGGATGAGGTCGTCGCCGCTGAGGTTCGCTTCGTGGTATGCCTTGTCCTTAGGACCGTAGGCGTCCCGCCAGGTCTTGCTCTGAGCAGGAGTCATTCGCTGCAAGTTATTCCAAGCGGACCTGTCCTTGGACTTCTTGGGGCTTGGGTCTTTGAAGTCAGCTGTGAGATCGAGAAAGAGATCGAAGTTGATGTCCATGTGACGATCGATTTCCAGCTCTTGGTAGCGAGCAGGAGCAGCGTTGTCTTCCCATTTGTCGAACAGCGTCGCCGGCTCGGGCATTTCGATGTCGTCGTAAAGGTGGAGGTGACGCAAGGCGGGCATCCAGTTGCGGTGCGG
>TARA_B110000037_G_scaffold222910_1_pt1 | contig 11814 bp, 11 predicted proteins | sample TARA_B110000037 | Tara Oceans TARA_B110000037 (sample SAMEA4397196) | marine metagenome | biome: Polar Biome; feature: [MIX] marine epipelagic wind mixed layer (ENVO:01000061); material: water (ENVO:00002006), including particulate matter (ENVO:01000060) such as... | depth 10-100 m
AACTGATTACAGGAGGCTTGGTTGGCTTCAATCCAGTCCTTCTCCATTTCGCCTTCGATCCGCTCGACATCACGCTGTCCATCTCACTCTTTCTTGCCGCAGTTAACCTAGCGACGCCTGCTTCCTCCGAAAGGCACGATCGACCAACAAACTCCTACCGTTATCTAGCTTCAGGATTCGCCCTCGCCCTCGCGGCGCTCGCCCGTCCTCATTTCTTCGCAACGCTTATGCCCGCGTGCCTTGCCGCAGTAGGCTTCATTGCCCTGCGTCCAAAATATCGCAAATCGGCTTCAGCATTTCTCCTTGCAGCGATCATTCCTCTGCTCGTATTCGGAGCGCTTCAAAAAGTCCGTAACGGAAGTTTCGCCATACTGCCTACCCAGGGAGGATACAATCTATGGGCCAGCAACCGCCCGGGAACCAATGGACTCTATCTCAAGCAAACATTGAATTTCCACTACATAGGCGAGCACAAGAATCCGACTCGCCTAGAATCGGAAGAGCTTTACCGACGAGAAACCGGGGCAGTGGGAAACTCCCAAGAACGCTCCGCCTACTGGAAATCAAAAGCCGTCGAACATATCTTCGCCAACTCGATCGATTGGACGAAGCTCATGGGTTTCAAAGTCTACGCATGGTTTAACAACAACGAACAATACAACAACAAGACCTACTCTTTTCACAAATACTTGTCACCATGGATTCGATACAATCCGATTGGCTGGGGTCTCCTCCTATCGCTCGCCACAGTATCCTTGACCATACTATTCCGAAACAATCGAGTGCGTTTACTCGGCGGTTTAGGGCTCTTCGCTTGCTACTCGGGAGCAGCCTTGCTCTACATGGCAAGCGCTCGTTTCCGACTTCCCATGGTTCCTTTGCTAGCGATCGCGGCAGGCGGCATTCCTATTGTCGTGACTCAGTGGCGATCAATCAAAAGCCCCGAACGCAGCCTAGCAGGCATAGTCGTAGCCATAATCGCAATACTCACATTTTCCCAATTCGGAAGCATAGCCTCCAAAGACACAATTCAGCAGGACACTATGCTCCTAGCAGGTACCGCTTCGAGAGCCGGCCGAGACCTCGAAGCCTACAACTGGGCCGAGCAAACCCTCGAGCTAAACGATAGTCGACAGGATGCCCGACGCCTTCGCCTTCTCTCCTACTACAATCTCGTTACCATTGGCCTCGAAGCGCCAACCGAAAAATCCTGGAGCGATTTCGAGAGCGATCTCGACAAAATCGAACTAGACGATCCCTACATCCGATTCGCCAAAGGTGTTTGCCTCTGGAACCTCGACCAACGCGACCAAGCGTCCCTCGTCTGGAAACAAACTTTCGAAGCCCACAGTTGGAGTGCAGCTTCTTCCTTAGCAGCTCTCATCTACACCAACGCAGATCTGCCCAAGCAACTCCCGCCCTACCCAAAAGGCTCCACCAGCGCGGACCCCCTACTGGTTTTCGCGCTCAATCAAGCCAAGGCCTCCAAGCTAAAACAGCAGACAAGCTTTCCCTTTAAAAGCACTCCCGAATTCGACCAGACAATCGAACGCAGCCTTAGCCGCGCCCTCCCAGGGCCTTTCTCATTCTAATCGAAAACCGGAAGACCGCTTGGCACGGAACTTGGAATATAGTGACGCAAGTCCACCGAATCCATATCCGTCAGCGCGTTTAAGAATGCCAGGATATCGCGAATATCGCGTCCTTTATTCTACGGTTCATTTTGAGCTCATTCGCTTTAGCAATCTCATCCAAATCATCGCCATGAGGCGCGACAAAGTTCGCTCGATTGTAGTTTCTGAGAGATCCCTCAGGATCAATATGATGCCTCACGACTTCTTCCAACGTATCGCACGCGCCCGATTGACATGAGACGCAATTCGCTTTGCCATAAAATAGCTCCATTCCACTTTTTCCTTAAACGAAAAGGTCTGAGGACCACCCCAAAGATACTCGTCGAACCGATTCCAATCAGCAGGACTGTCTATCCCAGAAGGCATTGTATTACTTAATTGAATGTCCATCATGGAACATCGTATCGAATGCCTTCACGCCTCATTCAAGTAGGCTGAAAACCATCGCAATAAGTACCTTATAAAAAATCATACAATAAAACAACCAAGACTTAGCCCGTATTATATAATAAGCATTTCCCTTAGATACACCCATTATCGTACAAAAAACGAGACGTATACAATATACGCCCATTATGGGTACATGAAAGCGTCACCAAAAAGCGCTAAGAAGCATTCCATCAATGACGCGCCATGCACCAAACGCAGCTCTCAACAACTACCAAAAAAAAGGCCAACGTTGGCCTTTTTTATGGTACAAGCGACTTTCAACCAGCCACTCGCTCTCTTCGCCTTCCTCGATTAGCCTTGCTTGCCTTCGAAATAGTAACGGAACAACGCATGCGTTCCATCGTCGGCTCCGCCATCCGCAGCTACACGATCGTAAAGCGACTTCGCAAGCTTCAAGCCCGGCGTCACCAAGCCCATTGCTTCGGCCGATTCGATCGCGATGCCCATGTCTTTGATAAAATGCTTCACAGCGAATCCCGGATCGTAATTTCCATCCAACGCTCGCGGCGCAAGATTCGTCAGCGACCAGCTACCCGCAGCGCCTGACTCAATGCTCATCAAGACGCGTTTCGGATCGAGTCCCGATGCCTTGGCGTAAGCAAGCGATTCGGCAATCGAAACCATGCCTGCTGCAATCGCGATCTGGTTGCTCATCTTCGTGTGCTGACCCGCGCCCGCAGGTCCTTGCAGGTGAATATTCTTGCCCATGATTTCGAAGAGCGGCTTCGCCCGTTCAAAATCAGCCTCTTCGCCCCCGACCATTATTGAAAGACGAGCTTCGCGGGCTCCTAAATCGCCTCCGGAAACCGGAGCGTCCAAACACCCTATCTCGCGCTTCGACGCTTCTTCGGCAATTCGCTTTGCCAAGAGCGGACTCGAAGTAGTCATATCGATAACTAAGCCGCCCGACTCCAAGGTCTGAAAAATGCCCTGAGCTCCAAAATACGTTTCTTCTACATCCTGAGGGAAACCAACGATTGTGATCACCACATCCGCATCGGCTGCCGCATCAGCTGGTGCTTCACGCCACTCAGCTCCACGAGCAACCAAATCATCCGCTTTCGATTTCGTCCGATTGTAAACCGAAACCGGATAACCCGCGTCCAACAAATGGCCAGCCATGCTCTTCCCCATTACTCCAATACCGATAAAAGCGATTCTTTCTTTTGACATTTCGCCGATCAAAAAGCCCTTCATCCAAAATGGCTAACACTTTTTCTCGATTACCTCCCCATTTATCCCTCATACTTAAAATTTCATACTTCACGCAAGTAATCACCGATCGAGAGATCTACAAACGTGTCGTCCTCGACGCCGTCCCGAAGGCACAATCGTTCCTCTGGATCGCCACCGCCGACATAAAAGATATGTACGTCAAACAGGGGCCGCGCATGATTCCCTTCCTCCAGATACTATCGAATCTCATCGACACCGGAGTATCCATTCGCCTAGTACACGCCAAAGAGCCCGGGCCCGCCTTCCGTAAAGACTTCGATCGATTCCCCAATCTCATCGACGGCATGGAAATGATCCTCTGCCCGCGGACCCATTTCAAGACAGTCATCGTTGACGGAAAAATCGCCTACACAGGAAGCGCCAACCTAACCGGGGCGGGAATGGGAGCCAAATCGGAAAATCGACGAAATTTCGAATCGGGGATTTTTTCCGACTAACCTGAAATCATCCGCCCGCTCATGGAGCAATTCGACCAACTCTGGATCGGCAGCCACTGCCAGCCCTGCCAACGTAAAGCCTACTGCGTAACCTACCACGAGCTCATTGGGTAATTTCAGCAAGATTCCAGATTCCGCTTTCAACTCGGACCCGCTTGCGTTTAGACTGCCAGCAGAACGATTATGAACCTTCAAGACCTCGGAGACCGAATTCGCCACCGCCGCAAGAAGTCCGGACTGACTCAGACCGACATCGCTAATGCTGTGCAAGTGAGCCCTCAAGCCGTCTCAAAGTGGGAACGCGGCGAAAATGCTCCTGACATCAGTCTACTCCCCGATCTTACCCAGCTCCTTGGAGTATCCATCGAATGGCTACTTGGCTGCCAAAGCATCGATAAGGATGTCATCGAAGCCACAATCGTCGACATCCGGGCCCGGGCCGCCCGTGAGAAGTCCGAGCAACTCGAACCGCGCGATTTCGCGAATTGGACCAACAGCGTCTGTTACCAGGTAACCGAATCCGCCCTGCGATTCGGAGGCATACCGATTAAGACCCGCGGCGCTGGCATCCTTTGCCTCTTTTCGGGTAGCGCCCACCAAGACCGGGCGATCGACGCGGCACTCAACGCGATCCAACTTTTCAACGAACCCCTCAAAGTCGGCATGAGCTCCGGCATGATCTATTTCGGCTCGATTGGCCATCCCGACTACGGCCGCCCCGACATCATCGGCGAAGCTGTCAGCATCGCCCTCCTCAACTCCGAGTGGGCAGACAACCACACCCACACTGCAACCGCAATCGACGGCAAAACTATCGACGGCTCCAGGCTCAAAGACCGCCAAAACCTTATCAAACGCCAAGTGACTTTTCCCGGGATCAGCCACCAAGTAACCGCGGTTGAACTGCCTCTAGATTAGCTGCATCAGCAAAATCAAGGTAGGGACCGATCGCCGAGCGGTCCGCATCAGCCCAACCCACTGGCAAGATCCACACCGAATTCTCGGTGTAGCTTGCCTACGTCGCGAATGCGGCGTAGTTGGTAATCGATTCCTCCAATCCCACAAAAAAGACCGGCTCCCTTTCGGAAACCGGTCTGGAAAACTAGTTTAGAAAACTCGAGTCGCCTATTATACCGTTCCGAAAATCGTTTGCCCGTCCGAGCGCAAATCCTTGGAAGCTTCGATCAAACGATCTGCCATGTTCTTCTCGGCTTTCTTCAAGTATCCGCGTGGATCGTAAGCCTTCTTGTTGCCTACTTCGCCGTCGATCTTGAGCACGCCTTCGATATTCTCGCAGATGTGCGTTACGACTGGGCGAGTGAACGCGTACTGAGTATCGGTATCGATGTTCATCTTAACCACTCCGTAGTCGAGCGTTTCGCGAATATCCGCAAGTTCCGAACCGGAACCGCCATGGAAAACGAGATCCATTTCCGCTTCCGCGCCATGCTTGTCCGTAACAGCCTTCTGACCGTCGCGAAGGATGGTCGGAGTTAGCTTAACCGAACCTGGCTTGTAAGCGCCATGAACGTTTCCGAAAGTCGCTGCGAAAAGGAAGCGGCCAATTGGCTGAAGCGCTTCGTAAACTTCGAGCATATCTTCAGGAGACGTGTAAAGCTTTTCAGCTGGAAGGCCGGATGTATCGTGACCATCTTCTTCGCCACCCACGCAGCCAGCTTCGACTTCGAGGATAATATTGAGCTCCGCGCACTCCTTGAGGAGTTCCTTGGAAATAGTGAGATTCTCCTTAAGATCGACAACCGAACCGTCAAACATGTGCGACTGAAACAATGGTCCCTTGCCTTCAGCAATGCGCTTGCGCGAAGCCTCGAGAAGCGGACGAAGGAAACCGTCAACCTTCGCCGGATGGCAATGATCAGTGTGAAGAGCGACCAAAACGTGGTACTTCTCGGCCAGTAGGTGAGTTGCCTCGGCCAAAACGATCGCGCCAAAGGCAGCGTCCGCCACATTGAGACCAGATGCGAATTGACCGCCTCCGGTTGAAACTTGGATGATGCCATCGGTCTTCGCGTCCGCGAAGGCCTTTAGAGCTGCATTAATGGTCACGATAGACGTGACGTTAACCGCTGGATATGCATAGCCGCCTTTTTGAGCGGCGTCTAGCATGGCTTCGTATTGCTTTGGTGTTGCGACTGGCATTTTACTTAGCGCTGAATCGTTCTAATTGTTATTGTGAATTCCCGCCAATAGAGGGCCAGATTGGGCCCGAAAATAAACGGAGCACAATCTTGAAGCGCAAAGATCTTGGCCTGTCCAGAGAATCATCGAAACAAATAGACAGCTTCTACACGATCGCCAACATGCCTGCCCTTGCCCCAAATAACGATCTACCACAACCCACGATGCAGTAAAAGCCGCTGCGCTCTCGGAATTCTCCAGGATAAAGGTGCCCAACTTACCATCGTCGAATACCTCAAAACGCCTCCCACCGCCCTCGAACTCGCCGACATTTGCAAAAAGCTAAACGTCGCCTCCACCGCGATCATTCGCTCTAATGAAACGCTTTTCAAAACCCTCGGCTTATCTCTCGACAATGACCGAACCAACGAAGACTGGTTCCAAGTTCTCGCCGACAACCCCAAACTCACCGAACGCCCGATCATCGTAAAAGGCAACCGAGCCGTAATCGGTCGCCCGCCGGAAAACGTCCTCGAACTGCTGTAAAGATATTCAGCAACCTTCGCATTTCAACGTAGGGCCGGCGCTTGCGCCGTGCCGCGGATGAACATCATTCTCCTCCAACGAGGCGCGGCCTAATTGTAGGAGCGGGTTTATCCCGCGATCCACTTCATTCGATTAGCAGTAGGAGCGGGTTTACCCCGCGATACCACCGTAGACACCCCCAAGCCAACCCCCGCGACGACTCCCACAAAATGGGCCAGAGCTACGTTTTCAACACCAGCCCCAAGATCGCTAACAAACAACGCCGAACCGATTGCGATCTCAATCAACGGCTTGGAAAATAAAAGGACGAGCGCCCCTCCCCACATCCATCGTTCGCTGATTACTCTCTTGGCCATGGAATCTCGAAACATAGCGAGAATCCAATAAGCAGCCAGGGCCATATCCAAACCCGACAAGCCCCGATAAAACTGGAGGTCGGGCCGAAATACCAGGACCGAGAACGATATCAGCACGGCCGAAATTAAATTCACCCAAATCCAGGCCTTACGCGAACGTATCTCCACCAAAGCTCCAACGAGCCCGAACATCAACACGTCCCAGATGAAGTGTCTCGCGTTCCGAAGCCCAAAAGGAAATCCATTCCTTCAGCCCCCACGTCATCTCTCACCCTCATGCCGTCTAGGTAAACAACTTGAGAACTAAATAAGGAACCAAGTTAAAAACCATCCCATGAATGTGGTAACCATTTCTAACGTCCCCATAACAACCTCTTTTTCTCGTTAATCGATCCAGAAAGCGTAAATTCGAAAACCGTTCTCAAAACGCGCCCTCTCCACTCGTCTAGAACCGTAACAGCCCCGACGAATTCCTCACCGGAAAACAATACTCTCAGAGTAACTATAAGCCCCCATATCAAACCTCATTCCAAAACCTTCAACCTTCAGCCTTCAACCTTATTCCTTATTCCTATGCCACTAAAGGATCGAGGCGATAGCAGTCTTCCTCATCCAACTGATGAGCGGATTCACGGCAAGCCTTCCATTACCTCGGTCGCCGTTATCGAAAACCGCCGAGTCATCTCCAGGTGCAAAATAGCGGCTTTGGTTTGATCGAGGCTATTAACGGTTTCAAACGACTCCATTCCAGTAGTGCAGTCGCGAATCAAGGTCACCTTATATCCGCGATTATGCATATGAGTCATGCCGTAATCATTCAACATGATGCAATGGTTTGTATTGAATCCTAGATACAGCAGGAAAAGAATGCCTTTCTGTTTGCAGTATCGATGTAACTCCTCCCCGTTCGCGACAACGGTTTCTCCAGCGACAGGTTCCAACAGCGGATGAAAACAACGCTCCAAACGACGCTCCTCCAACCAGGTCTGCCGCGGCTCGAACGGGTAATCATATTTGGAAAACGCGCGCGCGCTTCCAACAAAATCCTTAGGTGGCCAATCGCAATCGAGAACCGGCCACTCAAGTTCACTCTCATCCACTAACCTTGCCCATTGAGGGTGCTCTACCGCAACCTGTACACCAGGGGCATGGACAATCTGCAATCCAGACGTCCGGCATTTCTTCAATAAAGGGCAAATTTCATCTTCCGAAATACGATTTATTCGCTCCTGGGTTTCCACCAGATAATGAAACGCCCACGTATCCAAAGCGACAACGGCTACTTGCTCCAACGGGATCTCCCAATCGAGCGTATCGTATCCAGTATTTGCCTCGCTCCACTCAATGCCTAGATCGATATGCCAGCGATAATAGCGAGGGTTAATCCTAAATATACTCATCAGTTTAAAGTTCCTCTGCTTACCATTCTATTTCTTTTTTCCTATCGCGTGCCACTCCAAGGGATCCAGGCGATAGTAGTCTTTCAATTCCTGATACAATAGAGGATGCTTTTTGTTCATTTGGCGCGGCTTTTCGAAGAACGACTCGGTCGCCACTGCAAAGAACTCCGCGATATTCGTCGCTCCGTAGTGATCCATAACTGATTTCTTTCGACGCTCCGCCCGATCGACCAATTTCACATAACCATTTCCCAGCACCTCTCCCCAGGTATGGTAAGCCTGCGGTTCCTCCAGGAAAGGAACGCCATCAGTCCGCCCATCCTCTTGATCCAGCTGATGAGCGAATTCATGGAAAGTCACATTGCGACCATCGTATATATTTCGCGCTCCGCGGGCCACCGAATCCCAAGCCAGAACAACCGTACCATTGCTCCATGACTCGCCGAGTCGATACACCACTTCGCTAGTGACCACGCCTCCTTCGTTAACACGCTGTTCCTTCGAACCAAAGGTACTCGGATACAGCAAGACCGACTTTAAGTTCGGATAAGGTTCACCTTCATGGTTCACGATTAACATGCATGCTTGCCCCGCGACCGACAGGATCATCTCGTCCGTCAGCTCAAGTCCGCCACACCCTTCGAAATAGGTCGTGGCAATAAAACGAGCGATCTTCTCATGGACTTTCAATCTCAATTCGTCAGGAAACCGCAAATACAAAGGTAGATGCTCTTGCAAGATTGCCTTCCACTCCTCTTTGAACACAACTTCAACCGGTTCTTCGTTCCCAAACAAAGCCTTCAACTTCTCCGAAATCAGATCCATAATTCAAATTCCCAAATTAACGTAACAGTAACAATGTTAAAGGTGACTCAAACCAATCAGGTCAAGCAGTACTCCTCTATCAACACTTACAGCATCGTGCCAATAGGTGGGGAGGCGTCGCCGACTGCGTCCATCGTAGCTCGAAGTTTGTATTCGGAGGCCGCAGCTCACAGCAATCAATAAACGCAAAACAGCTCGGCCATGCAAGGCCGAGCTGTGCTCAAAAATAAAATAACACGTATCCTAACTACGAATATCGCTTGGCGATAAATCCTATCAGATCATTCAGGAATCGATTCGTGCAAGTGTATGAGATTACCATTGGCATCGCGCGTTACTGGAGCACCTCCTCCGGGAGCTCGACCAGGACGACCGCCAGCCCCTCCACCAGCCCTTGGGCCACCGGCTCCGCCGGCTCGTGGACCTGCTGCCACTCGATCTCCAGCACCAGGACGACCCGCAGCTGCGGCATCACCGCCGCGGCCACCTGGACCACCAGGTCTACCGCCAGCTCTCGCTCCTCCTCTCGCTCCTCGAGGAGCGCGATAAGGGGCATTGGCAATCATTTCAGCCATAAAACTATTCTTAGCGAGCATCGCTTTCACAACGTCTGGATGCGCTTTCGACACATCCGCCGTTTCGTTTGGATCATCGTATATCTTAAAAAGCTCAACCGTTTCTGGGGGACTATCAGGGGTGTTTTTATTGATGTTAGAATGGACGAGCTTGTATTCGCCAGAGTGTACAGAATAGGCAGAACTATTTCCAATCAACATATCCGTTTTCCGACTACGAGCCTTGCCCGATTGAAGCGTATCCCAAAGACTTTCGCCATCGAATGGCATATTCAGTTTCGTCGGAATATCCAATGCCTCGACCAATGTTGGGAATAAATCGTAAACCACCATCGGTTGCTCGTTTCTCACTCCCGCGGGGATTTTACCGGGCCAACGAAAAGCTGCTGGCATGCGCGTCCCCCCTTCATACACGGCACCCTTACGTCCACGAAAATCTCCATTGTCCGCTCCTTGTGCTCCACCGTTATCCGAGAAGAACAAAACCAGCGTATTGTTGCGAATACCCTCATCATCGACCGCCTGAAGAATATTGCCGATCGCTACGTCCAAAACCTCCACCATCGCGCAATATATGCGACGTTCCTCGTTCTCTATGTGTGCATATTTGTCGACGTATTCTTGAGGCGCCTGCAGCGGCGTATGAGGCGCAGTGAATGCCACATATGAAAAGAACGGCTTAGAAGGATCGCGATCCCGAATCAAGCGACTGATTTCATTTCCAAACAAATCTGTCGCGTAGCCATTCTCGTGAACCGTCTTTCCATCGCGGCCCCAATCCTTTACTTCGCCTCGACTATGCGTCCAGTAATCCGGTCCCGCGTTCAGCGAACCGTACGTGTGGTCGAACCCACGGTTAATTGGAAAATCTCGCTGGGTATCCCTCCCTAGATGCCATTTACCGGCAGTCATCGTCATATAACCGGCGTCTTTGAAAGCCTGATTCATCAATTGCGGTTCGTGGCCCAAGTTCTGGCTAGGAGCGAAAATTCCGTGCCGCATCGAAATGTGTCCGGTCAACAAGGACGTACGCGTCGGCGTGCAAATCGGATAGGCATAAAAACGATTCATCTCAAGCCCTTCCTCTACAAGCTTATCGAGATTCGGCGTAGCCATCTCCCCACCATGATACCCCACGTCTCCCCAACCTTGGTCGTCAGCAACGAGGATCAGAACATTCGGCTTCGTATTCGCAGCCGACGCCGATGGAGCGGCAAGAAACAAGCCTCCCATCGCAACAAACAAGAAGACTGCCGTCACCCCACTGAGAATTCGATTTCTGACAGTTCGAAACACTGCCAAAGTGTTTTTAAGAAAGACGCAGTTAGGCAAGGAATAGATCATATAGCATTAATGTGGTTAATGGTTCGTTAGGGGTGGGATTAAAGGAGAGCTGGGACTTCGTAAAATGCAAACTAACGATCAAAACTCAAGGGCAGAATTTGAATGAAAACTGTACCGATGGAATCCAACTAGCCCAGCAGACGCCATCAATCCTTCAAAAGTTGCATCTTCCTTTCTTTAACGATAACTGCTTCATTTAACAAAGAAACGTTTCGCAGGTCCAAAAACATGGAAATTTGCCGAAACCTCTAAAAGCACCACTTGGCCCCGTACATGTCACCTCGCCCCTTATTCTTCATCCTACTCTCCCCTACATTCGCTCTAGGCCTAGCATCGGCTAACCAGGGTGCGTCCAGCGAAATCCTGTTCACCGACTTCCTAAAGCCCGTTTTCGAAGAGAACTGCGTCCAGTGCCATGGCAAGGACGACAAAGAAGAAGGTGATATGAACCTGCTTGAGCTCGGGACCCTTGAAGACCTTACAAGCGACCTGGAGCGCCTCCAAACGATATTCGACGTGCTGGACTTCGAAGAAATGCCTCCCGAAGAGGAACCACCCCTCGACAACAAAACTCACGAGCGAATGTTGTCCGAATTGAAGGTTCTACTCGATCACGCCCGTGCTTCGCAAACCACCTTCCCCCAGACGCCGATCCGCCGTATGAATCGGTTTCAGTACAACAACGCGGTCCAAGACCTTTTTGATCTCAGCGTAGAAGTCTTTCCCCTCCCCGAGCGAATCGCCCGCGAATATGGCGACTATTTCAATCCCGCTTCGGGAGCTATGCCTGCGACCCTCAAAGCCGGTAGCCGACCGCTCGGCAAATCGCAACTCATCGAAAAACGACTCGGAGGCATTGGTCCATTTCCGCA
>TARA_B110000037_G_scaffold66279_2_pt1 | contig 11813 bp, 8 predicted proteins | sample TARA_B110000037 | Tara Oceans TARA_B110000037 (sample SAMEA4397196) | marine metagenome | biome: Polar Biome; feature: [MIX] marine epipelagic wind mixed layer (ENVO:01000061); material: water (ENVO:00002006), including particulate matter (ENVO:01000060) such as... | depth 10-100 m
CGACCGACACTTGGCGAAGCGCGCAGAGCAAACCGCCATCATCTGGGAAGGAGACGACCCAACGGATGATGACCACATCACGTACAAGGTGCTTCATGAGCAAGTTTGCAGACTTGCGAATGTACTTAAAGAAAGAGGCGTTAAAAAGGGAGATCGCGTGTGCATCTACATGCCGATGATTCCCGAGGCCGCTTACGCAATGCTCGCCTGCACGCGCATTGGTGCAGTCCACTCTGTTGTCTTCGGCGGCTTCTCGCCGCAGGCACTTCAGGATCGTATTCTCGACTCAGATTGCCAGACTGTGATAACTGCAGACGAGGGTTTGAGGAGCGCTAAAAGTATCCCGCTGAAGTCAAACACCGATCTCGCACTGGCGGATTGTCCCAATGTCCACACTGTCGTTGTCGTCAAACGCACGGGTGGCGATATCACCTGGAACGAAAATCGCGACATCTGGTATCACACGGCAACAGCAGCGGCTTCTTCTCAGTGCGAACCAGAACCAATGGATAGTGAAGATCCTTTGTTTATTCTCTACACGTCAGGGTCCACTGGTAAACCCAAAGGTGTATTGCACACAACCGGGGGTTATCTGCTTCAGGCAGCGATGACTCACAAGTATGTTTTTGACTACAAGGATGGCGATATCTATTGGTGTACCGCCGATGTTGGCTGGGTTACCGGGCACTCCTACATCGTTTATGGTCCACTCATCAATGGTGCAACAACCCTCATGTTTGAGGGTGTGCCAACCTATCCGGATGCGTCTAGGTGTTGGCAGGTCGTTGATAAACATCAGGTTAATATATTTTATACGGCACCCACCGCATTACGAGCATTGATGGGCCAGGGAGATGATTTCGTTAACGCGACCGACCGGAGCTCATTGCGACTACTTGGCAGTGTTGGCGAGCCCATTAATCCAGAAGCATGGGAATGGTATTACCATATCGTCGGCGAAGAAAAATGCCCCATCGTTGACACCTGGTGGCAGACAGAAACTGGCGGCATTATGATTACCCCTCTCCCCGGCGCTACTGCATTGAAACCGGGTTCTGCAACTCGACCGTTCTTTGGCGTGGAACCTATACTTCTGGATAATGAAGGCGCACTGATCGAGGGTGCCGGTTCAGGTAATCTCGCTATCGCCCGAAGCTGGCCAAGCCAGATTCGAAGTGTATACGGAGACCACCAACGATGTATTGAAACGTACTTTTCAACCTACCCCGGATACTACTTCACTGGAGATGGCGCTCGTCGGGATGAAGACGGCTACTACTGGATCACCGGACGAGTAGACGACGTGCTCAATGTGTCCGGCCATCGGATGGGCACCGCTGAGGTAGAGAGCGCACTGGTTTTACATGAATCGGTAGCAGAAGCCGCTGTCGTTGGTTATCCACACGACATTAAAGGTCAGGGTATTTACGCCTATGTGACATTAATGCACGATATTCAGGGTTCTCCCGAACTCGCACAAGAACTTAACGATCTCGTTAGAAAAGAAATTGGCGCTATTGCCAAACCGGACATTTTGCAATGGGCGCCGGGTTTGCCAAAGACTAGATCTGGAAAAATAATGAGACGCATCTTGCGGAAGATTGCCGAAAACGAGCTACAAAATCTGGGAGACACTAGTACGCTTGCAGACCCATCCGTCGTGGACGACCTGATCAAGAACCGGCCTGCTCATTAGATGGGCATCATTTGAATCGGAGAAACGCAGAGAAGCGTCTGAGCAAATTTATCTCGGGCGCTTTGCACTGCCTTATGACTATTTTGTTCGCTTGACCTTCACAGACAGTTTTCGGCCAACAATATGCAGTTTATAGGTACTCAATAAACCCAATTCGATACGAACTTTCTGCCCCTTCTTGAACCTGAGTCGGCCATCTTCAACCTCACGCCAAACCTGACCGTTATCAAGCTTGATATAATCGATCCGATTAGCATTCGTTTGTACGCGAACGATCGTTGCTTCGATGAATTTTGCATTCACCGAAGAGCGAAGGTCGGGAAGTCCGAATTCACTTTCATTGACTGTCGGTTCGGCACCATCCGAAATTACTGGTTGGGCGCTTACGATTTGTGGCCTTTTTACGACTTTTTCCTCAGCTGTCGCGCCCGGGGAAATAACAGTAACGTTTGATGCTGCAGGTGTTGGTCCTTTTACGGGAGATGCAACAGCGCTTGACTGCGTTTGAAGTGTTGGCTGTGCCTGACCGAAAGCTCGGTCAAAGCACGCCAATCTCATCACATCATTTCGCTCAGACTGACATAAAGCAGCACTGTCATAGCAGGCCAGTCGACTTTTATCGTTGGCTATCTCGTCACACGAAGCAGCGTTCGCGTCTGTTGCTGTTAGCAACAGTGAGATAGCAACAATGTAAGCGAAAGACCTGGGCACGGTTGTTAACCCTGCTCGTTGCTTGCTGCGGTATTGCCATCAACGTCATCTTCATTGGAATCACCTTCGTCGGCGGATTCATCAGAAGCTTCGTTGCTAGGGACTTCTTTAATGGACAACTTGATTCTGCCTCGATCAACATCGAGAACTATCACATCAACTTCCTGACCTTCAGAAAGGTAATCTGTTACCTTCTCAACACGCTCGTTAGCAATTTGAGAGATATGCACAAGTCCGTCTTTACCAGGGATGATGTTAACAAAAGCACCGAAGTCAGCGATCTTCACAACCTTACCTTTGTAAATCTGGCCAACTTCCGCTTCAGCTGTAATCATATTGATACGATCAACAGCGGCATCCCGAGACTCAGCGCCTTCACCGAAAATAACTATCGTGCCGTCATCTTCGATATCGATTGAAGCACCGGTCTCTTCAGTAATCGAACGGATAGTTGCGCCGCCCTTACCGATAACGTCACGGATCTTTTCAGCATCAATCTTGATCGTCACCATTGCTGGCGCATTATCAGACACGGTTTCACGCGAGCGACCAATCACCTTATTCATCTCGCCGAGGATATGAATTCTGGCATCACGGGCTTGTTCCAGCGCAGTTTCCATAATTTCTTCAGTGATGCCCTGAATCTTGATATCCATCTGTAAAGCAGTCACGCCGGTGTCTGTACCAGCTACCTTAAAGTCCATATCGCCTAAATGATCCTCGTCACCGAGGATATCAGTCAGCACAGCAAATCCGTCTTCTTCCTTAACAAGACCCATCGCCACACCAGCAACTGGCGCACTAAGCGGAACACCTGCATCCATAAGCGACAAACTTGCGCCGCAAACACTTGCCATAGAGGACGAACCGTTGGATTCTGTGATTTCAGAAACAACACGCGTTGTATATGGCCATACCTCAGCGGAGGGCAATACGGCAGCAATTCCACGTCGAGCCAAACGTCCATGACCAATTTCACGTCGCTTTGGTCCACCTGAAAAGCCGGTTTCACCGACGCTGTAGTGTGGGAAATTGTAGTGCAGCAGGAAGTTATCCTTGTAGGAACCCTGAAGCGCGTCAATAATCGCGGCGTCGCGCATTGAGCCTAATGTGGTGGTTACAATTGCTTGCGTTTCACCACGAGTAAACAGCGCAGAACCGTGTGCCTTTGCGAGCATGCCCACTTCGACGTCAATATTTCTAACGGTTTTGGTGTCCCGACCGTCAATTCTTGGCTCACCAGCAACAATTCTTCGTCGCACAGTTTTCTTTTCAAGCGCGCCAAAAGCACCGGAAACATCGTCCTTGGTGATACCCGCTTCTTCGTTAACGAGTGCTTCCACAGCCTTGCCGCGCATATCGCTCAACAGATCCTGACGTTCCATCTTATCGACAGTTTGATAAGCTTCACCAACACCGGCTCCGAACTGCTCAGCCATCGCGTTGATCAACGTTTCATTGCCAGCAACCGGTTCCCATTCCCAATCAGGCTTACCAACTTCAGCCTTAAGTTCCTTGATCGCCTGAATCACACACTGCATTTCCTGATGCGCATAGAGCACCCCACCCAGCATTTGATCTTCAGTTAACTCTTTCGCTTCAGATTCAACCATGAGCACAGCAGATTCTGTTCCAGCGACAACCATGTCAAGATCAGACTCTTTCAGTGCTTCGTAACCGGGGTTGAGGATATAACCACCTTTGTTGAAGCCAACTCTTGCGCCGCCAATCGGACCTGCAAATGGCATTCCAGATAGCGCCAAGGCTGCTGAAGCACCAATCATTGCAAGGATGTCAGGATCGACATCTTTATGTGCAGACATGACCTGACAAGTCACCTGAACCTCATTCAAGAAACCCTTTGGAAACAAAGGTCGAATAGGACGGTCAATCAACCGCGAGGTCAGCGTTTCTTTTTCCGAAGGACGACCTTCTCTCTTGAAAAATCCACCAGGGATTTTACCAGCCGCATATGTCTTTTCTTCGTAGTTAACCGTCAGCGGGAAAAAGTCCTGCCCGGGCTTCGCGTCTTTTCTACCAACCACAGCAACAAGCACGGTTGTTTCACACATTGATACAAGTACCGCAGCACTTGTCTGTCGAGCTACTTTGCCCGTTTCTATAACGACTTCATTGTCGCCGTACGTAAATTTTTTCGTTACCGAATTCACTATATTCTCCAATTATTTAGTTGATTACACCCCTGTGTAATCATCCATCTACTTAATTTTTGCCCTTCATTATCCTGGGCCAAACATGATGAACCCGGGTTTCCCGGGTTCAATTTTAAAGCTTATCTTCTCAAACCAAGTCGCTTAATCAGATCAGCATATCGTTCTACGCTCTTTCCTTTGAGGTAGTTAAGCAGCTTTCTTCGCTGACTAACCATTCGCAACAAACCAACACGAGAGTGGTGATCATGCTTATGTTCTTGAAAATGTGACTGTAGTTTTTCGATGTTCGCTGTCAGCAAGGCAACCTGTACTTCTGGTGAGCCCGTATCGCCCTCCGACTGGCTAAATTCCTTGAGTATTTCAGCTTTATTTTCTGCTGTTAATGCCATTTCTCTTTTCTCCAATATGCTCTATTAAATTTGCACAACCATCCACGCATATTTGCAGATGTCGCACATTTTGATTTAGCTAACCACGAGTCTTCGCGGCGCTACCTTACCATCTTCCAGAATTTCGCCAACCCCTATAAATACAGGATCGTTTGACTCAACTTCTGAAAAAATTCTTACTAAGCCGTTTGATGGCACGTGCGCCACCTGAACAGCTTGTCCTTGTTTAAAATAACCGGCGGTCAATTCAGTTAAATTGATTGCAGGCCAATCTGCTATCGAAGATTCAACAGGTAACAACAGCGCATCTAGCGGTGCTAACCCACCCTCTTCCTTCATTTTTTCAAGTTCGGCAATGGTGACAGATGCTGCTACTTCATACGGACCTGATTTGATTCTTCTCAATTCAGCCACGTGAGCACCACACCCCAGCACCTTACCTAGGTCTTCCGCAAGTGACCTTACGTAGGTTCCTTTTGTACATTCAATATCAACCTTTAACAGGTCGTTCTCATATTCCAGCACGTCGTATCGCAGGATGGTAACTTCCCTCGACTTGCGTTCAACTTCAATGCCCTGTCTGGCTAGCTTGTAAAGCGGCTGCCCGTTTACTTTCAATGCACTGTACATCGACGGTGTCTGCTCAATTTTTCCGCGAAATTGATTGAGCACCGTGTCTATCTCGTCCAATTCAAGCGAAGGCACTTCAGCCGTCGCCATTATCTCTCCCTCAGCATCGCCTGTTGTCGTGGCAACCCCCAGCTTGAACGTCGCCAAATATCGCTTGTTGGCCTCCAGCAGGTACTGCGAAAACTTTGTTGCCTCACCAAAACACAATGGCAAAACGCCTGTTGCTAAAGGATCTAAACTTCCTGTGTGCCCTGCTTTTGCTGCTTCAAACAGCCGTTTTACGATCTGTAAGGCCGCGTTGGAGGTGGCCCCGATGGGCTTATCCAGCACTAGCACACCGTTTATTTTTCTTTTGTTTGCCTTTTTATAACCAGCAGGTTCTCCTTTGCCAAGCCTGCTAGTCACTGTTTTTATCCTGAACTGTGTCGGTTACATCCTGTTCCTTCAAAAGCTCATCGCCTTCGATAGCTTTCTTGATCGCCAGAGTCATTTTCGCACCCTGTGCAATTGTATGATCGTAATGAAACCTAAGTTTTGGCGTCGTTCTCGTTGACAGCGATTTTGCTAAACGAGAGCGAAGAAAACCGGAAGCATTTTCAAGCACCTCGGCAGGGGAAATGCTATTTTGACCTTCAGTTTCAGCGTCCTCTCCTATGCTTTCATTGGCACGAAAAGTATTGCTGGTAAAAGATGTAAAATAAACGTCAGCAAAGCCCAGGTCGCGACTAACTTTTACTTCATTTATTGTAATCAGTCCCAACCTCGGATCTTTTACTTCCTGCTGGATAAGCACCGCCAATTCCTTCTGGATGTGGTCGGCAACTCTTCTTCCTCTGCTAAACTCTCTCGGCACTGTTTACCTTTACCTTTACCATGTCCTGAGTGTTTAGCAATCCCCCCTAAAACAGGAGAAACTACAATACCCGGGCAACCTCGCGAGTATCAAACACCTCAATCTGGTCCTTCACTTTCACATCGTTGTAATTTTTGACACCGATGCCGCATTCTGTCCCGTTCTTCGCTTCTTCCACCTCACTCTTAAAATGACGCAGAGATTCAAGCTCACCTTCATAAATAACCACATTTTCTCGCAAAACCCGAATCTTCTTGCTTCGAGACACCGTGCCTTCAATCACCATGCAGCCTGCAATATTGCCGAACTTTTTGGACTCAAATACGTCTCTAACTTCAGCGATACCTACGATATCTTCACGCACCTCGGGTGAAAGCATGCCGGAGAGCGCAGCTTTTACATCATCCACTAGGTCATAAATAACCTTGTAATAACGAAGATCAAGACCTTCGAGTTCGACAACCCTTCTTGCTGAGTTATCGGCACGCACATTGAACCCAAAAATCACGGCGCCTGATGTTAAGGCCAGATTCACATCTGATTCGGTTATACCGCCAACACCGGAAAAAACAACGCTCACTTTGACTTCATCATTTCCAAGGTCGCGCAGTGCAGAGACAATTGCTTCAAGTGACCCTCGGACATCAGCCTTCACAACAACATTTAAGTAGTTGATCTCGCTGGCGCCAAAGCTTTCAAGCAATGTATCGAGTGATGCCGCCGGGGTGGCAAGTCGTTCGCTGGTGGCTTTTTCTTTTCTGAACTCAGCCACTTCTCTGGCTTTCTTTTCGTCTTTCGCTACGAGGAAAGGATCGCCCGCTGCAGGCGTTCCGCCCAAGCCCAAGATCGCCACCGGCGTTGCTGGGCCAGCCGACTTAACCTGATTATTATGCTCATCGTTGATTGCTCGAACGCGACCGTAGTATTCACCGGCAACAATAATATCTCCGCGGCTTAATGTGCCGTTTTGAACCAACAGTGTCGCAACAGGGCCGCGACCCTTGTCCAACTCAGACTCAACAACAACACCTCGCGCAGGACCCTCGTGCACCGCGGTTAACTCAAGTAACTCTGCCTGAAGCAACACTGCCTCTAGCAAACTTTCAACACCTTCACCCGTGATTGCTGAAACAGGAATAAACTGTGTATCGCCGCCCCAATCTTCAGGAATCACATTCCTAGCAGAAAGTTCATTCTTAACACGGTCAGGATCAGCGCCTTCCTTATCCATCTTGTTGATAGCGACAACCAATGGAACTTCAGCATCTTTCGCATGCTGAATGGCTTCTTCCGTTTGTGGCATCACACCATCGTCAGCAGCCACAACCAGAATAACGATATCTGTACTTTGTGCGCCGCGTGCACGCATAGCGGTAAATGCAGCGTGACCAGGTGTGTCAATAAAACATATTTCACCTTGATCTGTGTTAACTCTGTAGGCACCTATGTGCTGGGTGATTCCGCCGGCTTCGCCACCGGCCACACCTGCTTTCCGGACGAAGTCGAGCAACGAAGTCTTACCATGGTCTACGTGACCCATCACGGTAACAACTGGCGCTCTCGTTTCTGCTTCGCCTTCAAGCGCCATCTCTGCTTCAAGATTCTTTTCAACCGCATCGGCGTCTAACAGCTTAACTTCATGCCCAAGCTCTTCTACAACAAGGGTGGCAGTTTCCTGATCTATCGTTTGGTTAATATTCGCCATGACCCCTAGGTTCATTAATATTTTAATCACCTCAGCAGCTTTCACCGATGTTTTTTGCGAAAGCTGGGCTACGGTAATCGACTCTCCGAGCTCGACTTCCCGCCTAATATCCTCAGTTGGCGCCTGAAACTTGTGTTTTGGCCCTGAGGGCCGCGATGCTGCCCGTTTGGGTCTTGCGGAGGACAATCCAAGTGTGGCGGTTTCGGCTTTGGCATCAATCTCTGCAGTTTCAGTTAAAACGCTAAGATCTTCACCAACATCAACAATATCTTTCGCCCGACGCTGCTTACCTGCATGTTTGGCTCGTTTCTTTTTCTTATCATCGGCGTCATCAAGATCACTACGATCTCGCTTGTCTTTGCGGCTGCTAACCGACGTTTCCGTCGCTGCATTCTCTGCCGGAGTTACCGGTTTCTTGGCTTCTTCCTGTTTACGCAGTTCTTCTTCGGCTTTAGCTTTTTGCTCTTCCAGCTCTGCCGCGCGTTGCGCAGCATCTTCTTTCAGCTTTGCTTCCTCTGCTTCTTTTTCAGCATGGGCCGCTTTTCTCAACGCTTCATCATCGACCGCCTTGATTACAGGCGCATCAACTATCGACTCTTCAACTTCAGCCACCGGGGCTTCAGGCGCTTCTTCTGTCTCAGCTCGGCGAACATAGGTTCTTTTCTTACGAACCTCAACGTTGATCGTTCTGCCACGTCCTGCGCTACCCCCAGTTTTCAGGGTACTTAACGTTCGTCGCTTCAGCGTTATCTTCTTAGGAGACCCACTCGTTTCACCGTGACTCTTCTTGATGTATGCCAACAACGTTTGCTTTTGAGACTCGGAAACTACATCGTCCGCTTTGCTTTGGGGCAGGTCAGCCTCTTGCATCTGCTGCAATAACCGATCAACCGGCGCACCCACAGTTTCCGCCAGCTGAGATACAGTTACATCTGCCATCTATATCTTCCTCTCTATTCCTAATAATGGATTGAAAAAAGTGTGAGGACTATTCCTCCTCCGCCTCTTCAAACCAGGGGGCACGTGCCGTCATAATTAACGCACCCGCCTTTTCTTCATCAAGATCTTCTATCTCAAGCAAATCGTCGACCGCCTGTTCTGCAAGATCTTCCATAGTAATAATGCCTACCTTCGCGAGTTGAAAGGCTAATCTTGTATCCATGCCTTCCATCTCTAACAGGTCCTGTGCCGGCTGCGCGCCATCAAGCTCTTCTTCACTGGCTAACTCCAGTGTCGTGAGCGCACTCTTAGCCCTGTTTCTTAATTCTTCCACAACGTCTTCGTCGAACCCTTCAATCGCAATCATTTCTTCGATTGGAACATACGCTATTTCTTCCAGCGCATTGAAGCCTTCTTCAACCAAGACAACTGCCACATCTTCATCGACATCCAGCTGTTCCATAAACATTTCAATAATGGTGCCAGCTTCCTGATTATGTTTTTCCGAGGCTTCTTCCTCGGTCATAATATTCAGATCCCAACCGGTAAGTTCTGCTGCGAGACGCACATTCTGGCCGCCTCGGCCAATAGCCTGCGCCAAGTTTTCTTCATCAACAGCGATGTCCATACTGCGGGTTTCTTCGTCAACCACAATTGACGCTACCTCAGCAGGAGCCATTGAATTGATCGCCAGTTGAGCAATATTGTCATCCCACAAAACGATATCGATACGTTCGTTACCGAGCTCGCCGGAAACAGCCTGTACACGCGAACCACGCATGCCTACGCAGGCGCCAACGGGGTCGATTCGACCATCGTTAGTTTTGACCGCTATTTTTGCTCTTGAGCCAGCATCTCTGGCAGCACCTAGAATTTCTATCACGCCATCGGCGACTTCTGGCACCTCAATTTTGAAAAGCTCTACCAACACATCTGGCGAGGTGCGAGACAACGCTAACTGTGGACCCCGCGCTTCAGGCCTTACTTCTTTTAGCAATGCGCGCAAACGGTCATTCACCCGGAAGGTTTCTCGGGGAATCCAATCTTCTCGTAAAAGCACTGCTTCAGCGTTGTTTCCCAGATCCACAATCACGGCATCTCGAGTGACCTTCTTAACTTGCCCGTTAACCAATTCGCCAACTCTAGAACGGTATGCTTCAACCACCTGGGCACGTTCTGCTTCACGTACCTTTTGAACAATTACTTGTTTTGCGGTCTGAGCTGCGATGCGACCGAATTCGACAGATTCGACTTGCTCTTCATGAAAGTCGCCTATCTGTAATGCAGGGTTGATCTCTTCTGCGTCAGTAATGTGATATTGGGCCGCCGGAAACTCAGGTTGATCATTGTCCCCAATGACTTCCCAACGCCTGAACGTTTCGTATTCACCGGTCGCTGTATCGATCACAACTCTTAGATCAACTTCTTCGGTGTATCTTTTCTTAGTAGCGGTTGCCAGTGCCAGCTCAAGTGCATCAATGATGACTTCTTTCGGCACGCCTTTCTCGTTAGAGACCGAATCCACGACTAATAATATTTCTTTACTCATCTCACTGCCTCAATTTGACAACATAGTTCGTTCAGCGTGATTCTTTTTTTACTCGTCAGCCAAACTAGATTTCTGGTACTACATTTGCCCTATCAATCATCTCGTAGGGGAACAATGTTTCTTCTTCGCCCACCCTCAACACTATTTCTTTGTCTTCTGTTCCTACTAACAAACCCGTAAAACGCTTCTTGCCGTCAAAAGGCTTGTTCAGCTTCAACTTCACCTGAGAGCCTTTCATCAGATCAAACTGTTCAAAAGTGAACAATCGCCTGTCCATCCCCGGCGAAGACACTTCCAGTGTGTATTGCCCTCTAAGCGGCTCTTCGACGTCTAACAAACTACCGACCTGCCGACTAACACTGGCACAGTCATCTACATCGATTCCGTTTTCAGAATCGATAAAAATTTTTAGAACCGAGTAGCGCCCCTGGGTAAGATATTCCACTCCCCAGAGCTCAAAACCCATACCAGTCACAACCGGCTCTATCAAAGATCTTAGCTGTGCACTCAAACTCAAGTTCCAAAACAAAAAATGGGCACAAAGCCCATTCCATCTTGCAATATCTGCTCTTTAGCCCTACTAAAGCTGACCGACCAAATCTCGCATCCAATAAAAAGCCCCTAAAGAGGGGCTTCTCGAAAACTCAACTCGCTATGGCAACCGTTTGTCACCCAAGCCCTTCTTGCACGACGCTCTTGTTGTAATAGCGGGCGTGAGTTTTACTTCAGACTCACACACTCCAATCAATCTGGCACTGCTACAACTTTAACTATTCCTTACAACTTTCCATGTTGTGGTAGCGGGGGCAGGATTTGAACCTACGACCTACGGGTTATGAGCCCGTCGAGCTACCAGACTGCTCCACCCCGCATCAACAAGGGGCCGAATTATAGGGGGGAGACGCAGGTTGGTCAACAGAATAAGTGAAAACGGTCAAGATATCTTAGAAACGGCCAAATCAACGGCCAAAAGCGTGCAAAGCGCGCATTTAGCGGGCTTGGGGGTCGGGAGAATAAGGCCTCCCGGGCCATCGACCACAGAAATTCAAGATTTGATGCCGAAAAGACCACTTTGCGATCCGGCGATCCGGCCTCCACGAGCCAGCCAATGTAGGAAATAAAAAGTTTTTGGTGCCGAAGAGAGGAATTGACGGTCCGGCGATCCGG
>TARA_B110000037_G_scaffold220491_1_pt1 | contig 11796 bp, 10 predicted proteins | sample TARA_B110000037 | Tara Oceans TARA_B110000037 (sample SAMEA4397196) | marine metagenome | biome: Polar Biome; feature: [MIX] marine epipelagic wind mixed layer (ENVO:01000061); material: water (ENVO:00002006), including particulate matter (ENVO:01000060) such as... | depth 10-100 m
GTTGGTAACAATTTTGACAAACGAAAGAATATTAAACAAATCATAAACAATTAAACACAAACTAAAATTATTTATTATGAAAAAACAATTATTTATCACTGCACTTGCAATTTTCGGAATATTAACTTCTAATGCTCAGGATAGTGGAGATTTTGAATTAGGAGTTGGCTTGGGATTAAATTTAGCAAATGTTTCTACAATAGACGGTCAAAATAATGCATCTTCTAGAACTTCATTTAATGCTGGTGTTTCCGGAGAATATTATTTTTCTGATAGATGGGGCTTGAAAGCAAAACTAATTTATGATAGTAAAGGTTGGTCAGATGGTTTTATTACTGATGAAAACTTTAATACAGTTACGACAGATTTTAAATTAAATTATGTAACTCTTCCGATAATGGCGAATTGGCATTTTGGTTCAAATAGAAATTGGTATCTGAATTTTGGACCATACGTAGGGTTTTTAGTTAATGCAGAAGAATCAGAACTAGGCTTAGATTTAAAAGATGGATTTAAAAGTACAGACTTTGGTTTTGCTTTTGGTATTGGATATAAATTTGAAATAGATGACAATATTAAGTTATATATAGAATATGATGGACAATCAGGGTTTTCAGATATTTTTGAAGAAAATTCAGGTGATGCAATTAGAAATGGAAGGAGCAGTTTCAACATTGGAGCTCTATTCAGTCTGTAATTGAAAAAAAACTGTTACCAACAAAGTATATAAAAAATAGCAGGTAAGAGCTAACTTAAAGTTTTGTTTTTGTCTGCTATCTTTGTTTTAAAGCGAAAAATAGTACATACAAATCTGCTACTTTCCATATACCAAACGTTGGCAACAATAAAAACTGAATTCTGAAAAACATAGTATTTACATCCGCAAATGAACTTGTTGAGAACATCAAGTCAAAGAAAATTTCAGTAGCTGAAGTTGTTACTGCTTTTTTGAATCACATAAAAGAGAATAATCCAAAAATAAATGCAATTTGTGATTTAAAAAATGAAGAAGAAATTCTAAGGGAAGCATTGCAAAAAGATGAAGATATTAAACTTGGGAAACAACTTGGATTATTACACGGGCTTCCTTTAACAATAAAGGACAGTTTTCTTGTTAAAGGATTAAAAAATTCAAACGGAGACCCATTACTAAGAAACTATGTTGCTACAGAAGATGCTGAACTAATTAAAAGACTGAAAAATGAAGGAGCAATAATAATTGGTAAAACGAATACCGCACTTTATTGTATCGATTGGCAAAGCACTAACTTTTGGAATGGACAAACTAACAATCCTTATGATTTATCACGAGTTGCAGGTGGAAGCTCTGGCGGTTCTGCAGTTTCCGTTTCTTCTGGTTTCAGTCCATTAGAATTAGGAGCTGATGCTGGTGGCTCTATAAGAGTTCCAGCTCATTTTAATGGGATTTGTGGCTTAAGACCCACTGAAAATTACCTTTCAAATAGAGGGCATTTAAAAGTTCCAAAAAAACCTCAAGGAAGAAGACACATTGTAACACCTGGTCCTTTTGCTAAAAATGTAAATGATTTAATTTTAATGATGCAAGTCCTCGGGAATAACTCAAAGTATCAAATTCCCGAACTACCCCAAATTGATTTTGACAATTCTCAATGGAATGAGGAGCCTTTAAATATTGCGTATTCAGAATCTATAAATAGCATAGAAGTCGATAATGAATATTTAGATATTTTTAAACAGTTTATATCTAAAATCAAAAAAGAATCTCACAAGTTTAATGACGACCATCCAATATATGATGAGAAAAAAGCATATGTGGAATGTAGTAAAATAATAGGGTTTGAAATCGGTATTAATAATCCGAAAGTCCCTTTATTAGCTACTTTTATGTATTCTTTTATTAGATTAAAATATAAAGACCATTTGTGGGCAAAAGGGATGGCTTTAGGACAACGATTATCCAATATCAAATATGCCAAAGCTATTGATTACAAAGACCAATTTTCAGAGATATATGATACATTTTTAAGTAAATATGATATTTGGATAACACCTGTATGTTCTTTTGAGGCATATAAGCACCAAAGAGCAGGAAAAGCATTTATGGTAAACGATAAAAAAGTTACCTACACCAAAGCAATTGCCTCTTTTACATTTACATCTGCTTTCTCTGGACATCCCATAGTTGTAATTCCAATCGGAAAAAAGGCAAACGGAATGCCAGTTGGAATACAAATTCATTCAAGAAAATGGACTGATAAAAAATTACTTGAAATAGCTAAGTATTTAGAGACCTTTACGAATGGATTTGAAATACCGAAAACAATGACTGTTGCCAACAATGTATAAAAATAATAGCGGTTTAATCGCTAAAATGAAAGTAAGTAAATATAAAAAAGGTCTGTGTTTAACCGAAAAGTTAGCATTACAAAATCCGCTACAATTCTTATACTAGACGTTGCCAAGCATATGGCAACCTAAAAGCAATGGAAGAAGCCGAAGCCAACAGACAAAGAAGGTGATTGTTTAACACTTAAAATTTCTTTCAAATGAAAAATGAACAAGAAATGCTAGAACTCTTCCAAGTGGAAGAACTAGAAAAAAGGTATGAGATGAAGCCGTGGCTTAAACCTTTTGACCCAAATGAAATTGGAGCTATTATCAAGCTTTAATCCTTTTTTAGTCGAGGGGATTCGTTTCCTCGACTAATTTATTAAATACTCAATAAATATCTCAAAACACTTAATTATGTATAGAAAACATATTATAAAAACAATCATTTATCTGTTCCCTCTTTATATTTTTTCTCAATCCATTAAAAAGATTGATGGTTATATATTTGATTCTCAAACTAAAATACCTCTTGAAAATGTTGATGTGTATTTTGATAATAGTCCTTTCGGAAGTATATCAAACTTTGAAGGATATTTTATTATTGAAGATGAGAGAATTTCAAGTAATGATTCTATTATTTTTTCACATATAGGATATAAAGAGAAGAGGTATAAAGTTTCCGATTTCATCAAAGAAAACACAGTTAACTTTTTTTTAGATTCAGATACTATTTCTTTAGATGAAGTGGTAATTACTCCAATAACTATAAAAGGTGTTTTAGATGAGGCAATAAATAGATTTGATTCAAACCATCTTAATTCTAATTTAGTTTATACAGGAAATATTATACAAGTTAATGAACAAGACACATTAATAAAAAGACTTCTGTACTCTGATATAGCCCTAAAAATGCCTAAACATAATAAAGTTGCTGAGCTTTTCCTTTTGGAAAAACAATTTAAAGCGCAGGAAGAAAACACCTATTATAAAGATGAAAATATGATAAAATTTTATCAACTTATAGATTTTCTAAATATTAAAGAAAAGCTATTTTATTTTGCAGACAACATAACATCCTTTGATAATTCTATAATGGAAAAAAATATATATGGGAATAAACATATTTATAAACTAACATTTGAAAAAGATGTAGCTAAAAATAAAAAGAGCATTATTATTATTTATCTTGATCAAGATGATTATTCAATTCTTTCACTAGAACTAAAAGGAGATAGGGGTAAGGGTGTGGATAAATGGTACACAATAAAAAACGATAAAAAAGTAAAAATTACACGCAGACCATCTTATAGTTCTGCTAAAATTTCTTTTCGCCCATTTAAAGACAAGTGGGTTCTAAAAGAAGTTTTTGTAGATTTAGATGTTGATTATAAAATTAAAAACAAAAAAAGTAAAGAGCATTTCAAAAATTACAATTATGCAAACATCAGAATAAATAATTTTTTAATAAATGACACTCTACAAATAGTTAATAGTAACTCTTATAAAGTTAATTTAAAACAAGATGTCTTTAATCAAATAATAGATGATCAAAAACCCAGTACTATTAAATATTTAACCAACAAATTAAGCACAAAGGAACTTAACTTTTTTAATAAAATAGCCAATGAGTAATAAGAAAATATATGGTTTAGATTTAAGATCGTTAGGTGTCTTTAGAATTATACTAGGTATAACGCTAATTTATGATTTAATATTCAATAAAATAATTCATTATAATAATCTATATGACTATACAAATGGAATACAGGGTAAAAGTTATCTAAATTCAGAGATTTATAGGGAATCTTTTTTTAGCTTTTTCAACTCTGATTATGAAATGCCTTTTGTTTTTGTTATTGCATTAATAGTATATACACTATTCATTTCAGGTTATTTATATAAAATATTTAGTTTTCTGACATTACTCTTTTTTGCTTATATCTCTCATAAATATTTCTTAACGATGATTGGTGCTGATCAAATAATTACTGCTTTGTTAGTTTTTTCAGTTTTTTTGCCTTTAGATAAGGCTTTTACTGTAAAATATTTAAAACCGTCCTTGAACAAGAATGTAGAAATTAGAGGTATTGCTGTATGGGGTATTTTAATTCAAATTAGCCTAATATATTTTTTTAATGCCATAAATAAAACTGGAATTTATTGGCTAGAAGGGAATGCCGTGAAAATTGCTTTGGCTGATACTATTACATCAAATATGAGTTACTCAAAATCGGCTTTCTATTTTAGTAATTTATTTTCAAGCATCACTACCTATATGACTTATGCATACGAGTTGTTTTTTCCATTGGTGTTATTTTTTCCTTATAAGAATGAAAAATTAAGATGCTTTATATCATTTTTTATTATACTATTTCATTCTTCTATTCAAATTTTCATGGACGTTGGTTATTTTCATATAGTATATATTTGTATTGCTTTTTTAGTCTTGCCTTCTCTTTTTTGGAATAAATTATTAAGTAATAAACTTTCAAAAAAAATCATCAACACTCAATACAACACTATAAAAAGAGTAATTATTATTTCACTAATATTTTTAGTAATTCAAAGAAATTTCTTTAACTTCTGCAGTAGACTGACTTTTTCTGATACAGCTATTTATCAGGTTGTTTATTATCCTTTCAAATATTTAAATGACCTTCCTCTTTCTACTCCATTTATTTCTCAATATTGGGCTTTCTATTCTCCTGACCCTCCATTAGAATTAGGAGTATTGACTATTGAAGGGGAGTCATTAGATGGGGAAAAAGTTAATTTATCAGAAATAAATCCCTTTGATAGTAAAAATAATTATAAAACAGAAAAAAGTGATTATTTAAGACTATTAACTTTAAGGATGAGACATTTTTTTAATCTAGCAAAAAACGACAGTAAATACCGTGATAATGAAAAAATAATTGAGTTAAGAAAAATATGGAGTAATTATCAACTTTCAAGAATAACAAAGCAACATAATTTAAAGGATTATTCTAAAATAGATTGTATTTTATATAGTTGTACAAGTCTATATTTAATAGAAAAAGACACATTATCATTTAAAAAAATAAACCTATTTAACATCTATGTCGAAAGCAAGAATATTAAGCAATAAATCAACTACACATTATGTTAAATATGTGAAAGAGTCACAAAACTTTAATGATAAGGAACAGGAATATCTCTTGAGTAATTATAATGTTAATGGAAATCTTGATTTTTATGAATTTTATCCCTTCCTTTTCAAGCAATATTTCAATTTTTATAATGACCATATATTAAATCAACTCTCATTTGCTGGCTATTTATACTATCAATCTATACTTATTTTAGATTCTGTCATTGACGATAACAATTTATCTAAAATTTATTTAGTGATGTCCCTTCAAGAGGAAAGCATAAAGCTGTTAACCTCAATTTATGGACTTGAATCTCAATTTTGGAATTTTTGGATTAAACGAAAAATGGAGTATTTTGAAGCAATCAAAATAGAAAAATCCCTATCCGAATTGGATAACATTGATTTTGAAATTTATCAAGATTTAGCAGACAAAAAATCTGCTTTTGGTAAGGTTGCCATTGATTCGTTATTTATTCTTGAACATAACAGAGACGATGATAAGTATCAAAAGCTACTACTTTCTCATAAATATTTTTCGGTTGGCTTTCAACTTTATGATGATGTAAAGGATTTTAAGGAAGATTTTAAAAAAGGGCAGTTCAACTTTGCTATTTATCATCTTGAAAAAGAAATTGATTTTGAACAGTACCAACTTGATGTAGAAAAATTAAACAAACTCCTATTTATAAAAGAGGTCGGACAAAAAATATTGATAAAATCAATCGAGCAATTTGAAAAAGCCGTAACAATTTTAAATGACTTAGATATTCAAAGTAAATGGTTTAAAACAGTCATTGAAATGAAAGCGACCATTGAAAAATATTTGGATATAACCAATGGTTATTTGGCAACTATAAGAACAAGGCTAGAATTAAAAAAGATACAATCAAACACGTATTCATTTTTTAACTACACTAAAATAAAGGATATTACAATCAAAGAAGCGTTGAATTTTATTAAATCTGATTTTCAACAAAATTATGCTGACCTCAAGCACATCATGTATTTAGGACAATTGGAAGGTTTTGATAATAAAACTCAAATTCATGTTTCAGATACATTTCAACGAGCATTAATTAATGATTGTTTTATTGTTGTTGCAAATACCTATAACTTGAAAATTTCAGGTTTTCTAAAAAATGAATGCCAAAATCTAATAATCTTAAGAAACAAAGACAGTATAGGTGGTTGGTCATATTTTCCAACTGTTCAGGAAATAGCTGCAGACATTGACGACTTAGGTCAAATTATTCAGCTTTTTGCTTTATCAGAAAATCAAAAACTAGTTGATGATTATTGCCATAAGGCTATCTCAATTGCTTTAAGCGAACGTGTGTTGAATAATGGAGGTATTGAAACTTGGATAATTCCTAAAGGAAATCAAACCAAAGTTGAAAAAAAACAAGAACATTTTAATGCAACAAAATGGGGTAAAGGTCCAGATGTTGAAGTTGTAGCAAATTTCCTCTACTCACTTGCTATAGTAGACAAAAAACAATATTGTGATGTAATCAAAAAGGGAATATCATATATTTTAGAACAACAAAATAATAAAGGATATTGGGTAAGTAGATGGTATTATGGGTATTATTATGGTACATATGTCTGTCTCAGATTATTAAAAGCATCTGAAAAAGAAAACTCAAAAGGAATACAAAAAGCCCTCGCCTATTTAGCCGATAATCAAAATATTGACGGTGGTTTTTCATTAGACCAAAGCAAATCTTCTGACCCTCTTTCCACCGCTTTAGCTATACTTGGAATTAAACTGTTTTTTGATAAAAATCACGAAATTATTCAAAAAGCAATAACTTACTTAAAAAAATGTCAAAGTGAAGATGGTTCTTGGAAAGCAGTAGATTTTATCAAACCAAAAGTTCACGAACCATACAAAAGCAAGACACTCACTACTGCTTATGTTTTAAAAGCCCTAGTGTAATGTTGCTATCTAAACTTCAAAATAAAACACCTACATTATCAGAAAACATCGAGTTCAATAAACTCAAAGAGGGTACGTATATTCTATCCAATCAAAAATATAGGCACTATTTGAAAATCAATAAGGAAACGTACGACCTGTTGAATTTAGTTGATGGCTACAAAAAACTTATTGAAATACAAAAATTATTCAATGATTCTTACGGAAAACAAATAGGGTTAGAGCAACTAGAAAGTTTACTTTACAAAAAATTATCTAAATATGGTATTTTGAAAGGGGATGATGAGAAAATAAAACCTTATCAAAAACCAACTTATTTAAAATTGAGTTTTATCATTTTTAATGAACGTCTTGTTTCAAAAATAGTCAAGTACTTTAGTTTTTTGTTTAAACCTAAAGTTGCCTTGTTTCTAATAATAAGTTGTGTTTTAGGAATAATCATATTAGGCATTTTAAATTTTGATGCTTATAAGAGTTTTAACTTACAGGAAAGTCTGGTTTATTTTTTCATCATAATGGTAGTAAGTGGAACTTTTCACGAATTTGGTCATGCGTCCTCGGCTCATTTTTTTGGTGCAAAACAAGGTGGAATAGGTGGCGGATTTTATTTGTTTACACCAGTTTATTATGCAGATGTCACAGATATATGGAGATTGAGCAAATGGCAAAGAATTGTAGTGAATTTGTCGGGAATGTATTTTGAATTGATTTTTTGCACTTTTGCTGCTTTAATCGGGTTTTTCACCAATAATTTTGTTTTAACAGTTTTAGCAATATTTGTATGTGCCAACACGCTGTTTAATCTAAATCCTTTTTTAAGAAGTGATGGTTATTGGGTTTTGTCGGATTTAACAAATAAACCAAATTTACTCTATCATTCACTCGATAAAGTGAAAGATATTTATAAGGTAATGAAAGGAAATAGTGTAAAATGGAATAAAACAGATTTGTTGCTTTTCATTTATGGATTTATAAGTTATGGCATCATTATTTTGTTTCTGTATTATATGCTTTATCAAAATTCCAATTCGATTTTAAATTTCCCAAACAATGCAATTCAATTTATTAAAAGTATATTCGACAAAAGTCAAGAGGTAACTTTAGCAAAATATGGTGAATTGATAGTACCATTGATATTTTATTACCTCTTGTTCAATCTGCTTAAAGTTGGAGTAAAAAAAGGAATTGAAAAAATACGCTTGGCAACACCATATAAACATAATAAGGGGTAATAGCTTAAATTAAGAACACTTATTTCTTTGCTAAAGTAATTTATAACCTGAAAGCAATAGAGTATAAACCCCTTACTATGCTTATACAACAACGTTAGCAGCAAGGTAAAAAAAACAAACATCCAGAACAATGAGTGATAAAACGAACCAGAATCCATTACTAGCAGCTCAACGAGAAAAGGCAGGTTCTGAAACGTTTGAGAAATATTCTTATCAATATCATTGGGCTTTGTATCGGATTTTAAACGCCCATATTAAAACCAATGAATATGCTGTTTTCGTAGAACTTCACGAAGATGTGGTCGTAAGTGACTCATTAGATGCTTCAAAAGCTAAATTTGAGTTTAATCAAGTTAAAACTACAAAAGGACGCTTTACTGCACATAAATTAGTTCATCAAAAAAAGAACAAAAAATGCGTGTTAGGTAAACTTATAAGTAGTGGTTTTGAAAAACCATTTAAGGATAAAATAACAGATTTAAATTTGGTTGCACTTAATAATTTTTCACTTACTCTTAAAGATGAAGGATTAAGTCTCAATAAAATAACATTAGATGACTTATCTGATGCTCAATTTAAGGAACTAGAGGATGCTATAAAAAAGGAAATGGGTATTTCATCATTACCTTCTAATATTCAATTTATCGTACCTGAGTTATCTGAAAAGAATTTTCAAAATGATGTGATTGCCTCAATTGCAAAGTTAGTATCAAATCTATTTCCTAGTTCTCATTGTAGCCCTGTCGAGATATACCGATTACTAATTGATGAGATTAATCGAAAAGGGAAAGTTACTTATGATTTTACAAAATGGAATGATTTATTAGCTAATAAAGCTCTCACATCTATAACAGTTACGGAAGTTATTAATTCATTTACTAAGATTAAAGACGAAACAAAAGTTGAAATTGAGTTTCATACCATATGCTCAGAAATAGGATTAAATTCCATTAATTCGAAAGTGTTAAAACGCTCATTCGATAGATATAGAAGAAAAAGAATAAGCAATAGTAGTACTCTTCAAATGGATACTACTAAATGCCTTGTTGATGAAATTCAAATAAATATCGATAAAGGCGTTGATGTTCTAGAGCAATTAATCGAAAATGTAAGAATTAAAATTCCTAAAAAATTTTTAAGACAATTTAATAACGATTCAGAGATTAAAAGTGCTATAATTTGTGAATATATAATGATGTCATAATGAGTAAAGAAAATTTTAAAATATTAATTAGAAACCTAAGAACTGCAAAAAATGCCAAACTTAAAATTCAAACGTCTGCTGATTCTATCAAATTCAACAAAATCAGCAAATCAATTCGAATTCAGCGAAACTTTGAATCTAATAACGGCAGTTGATAATAGTGTAGGTAAATCTACATTGGTTAAACTATTGTTTTGGGGTGTTGGATGTGAACCAACTTTAGATACAAATTGGAGTACAACCGATAGCAAAACTATTGTAGAATTTAGTATTGAAACTGAAAATTATATTGTTAAACGATACAAAAATCAAGTTTCTCTCAAAATCAATGACAGCGATTTTGTTGATTACGAAAAAATAACTGGAGAATACTCTGAAAAAATAGCTGAGATTTTGGAATTTAAGGCTCTTCTTCCAAATCGTAGCTCAGGTTTAATGGAAACCCCACCACCTGCGTTTTATTTTTTACCCTTTTATATTGACCAAAAAAGAAGTTGGTCAAAAGCTTGGGACAACTTTGAGAAATTAGAACAATTTTCCAGCTGGCGAAGTACAATAATAAAGTACCACGTAGGGTTGCTTAAGCCTAAACATTTTGAACTTGAAAGTGACAAAGCTGAGAAAAAGGATACGAAAAAAGTTGTGCAGAGTCAAATAGATAGAATTGAAACAACTTTAGAAGTAGTTGAAGAATATATTCCACATATTACTAATGCAACAACTGAAGCAAAAGAATTCGAAGTATTAACTGAAGAAATTAAAGTTGATTTAAAAAAATTACAAGAAGAACAAGAAAAAATACTCAGTCAATTAACCTCTCTAAATGGTGATAGAGTATATCTAGAGCAGCAACAAATAATTACTGAAAAAATCATTTCGGAACTCAATAAAGATTACAAATTTACAATTGAAAATATAGAAGAAGATGAAGTAGAATGTCCTTTATGTGGCGTTGTTCACGAGAATTCAATAATAAATAGAACTTCAATAATGACGGACAAAAGTCAAGCAGAGAATCAATTAGAATCGATTGTAACTGAACTTGACAAGATTAACAAAAAACTTAGTAATTCTAATATCAATTTAAATAAAGCAAGAGAAAGCATCCTTCAAATAAATGAGAAATATATTATAAATGAGGAACTACCAGTTACAAAAGAAATCCAGAATGAGAATTCTGAAAAAAGCGATGATGTAGAACATAGAGATTTTAATTTTAATCAAATCATAGAAAACATTGCTGGTAATTCAATTAAACAGAATGTATTAAAAGATAAAATTCAAAAGGTTAATTCTGTAGAAACACTCAAGAAAGACATAAGTGAAATAGGTAAAGAACAAAAAGGTTTAATTACTCTTGAAGATATAGAAAGCATTAACAGCTCTTTCAGTTCAATTTTTTCTGATTATATAGAAATACTAGATGCTGAAGCAGTTAATATTTCATCAATTGATTCGCCCCTAGATTATAATAAAGTCATAAAAGAAGGTGGAGCAGCTGAGGGTTCTAGAGCCATTTTAGCATATTATTTAAGCATTTTTACAATGGTTGAAGAATATGGAAACGAAGTCAAATCTGCATTAGTGATTGACACACCAAATCAACAAGAACAATCTGACACAAATTATGAAAAGATAGTGAACTTGCTTACTAATAGAACATCGAAAAAAACACAAATATTATTATGTGCGATGGAGAATGAACATCTAGACCAATTTAAGAAAAAAGCAAAAGTCATTACCCTGACAAAAGATAGGTTAATGCTTAAATCAGAGTATGAAAAAGTAAAGAAAGTATTCGATAATAAGTAAAACCCAGCTGCTAACAATGTATATAAAAAATAGGCGAAATAGTAGTGAAACCAAGTCTTTTGGCTCGTTTCAAACTTTGTACTTTACCGAAAGTTTATTGCTTCGTAATCGCCTACTTTTCATATACTAGACCGTTGGCATTCATTGCTAAACTAAGACGAAATTGAACAATTATTAACTT
>TARA_B110000037_G_scaffold109670_1_pt1 | contig 11765 bp, 8 predicted proteins | sample TARA_B110000037 | Tara Oceans TARA_B110000037 (sample SAMEA4397196) | marine metagenome | biome: Polar Biome; feature: [MIX] marine epipelagic wind mixed layer (ENVO:01000061); material: water (ENVO:00002006), including particulate matter (ENVO:01000060) such as... | depth 10-100 m
TGAGTATCCAGAAGGTTCAGAACAACAAAGCCTGGTTTATGGTAATGCCAGTGCTGATCTTAGTGGCCATCAGCGCGATTATCCCGCTCATGACCGTAGTTAACTATTCCGTGCAGGATACGTTTGGTAACAATGAATTTTTCTGGGTCGGCACGGAATGGTTTCAAGAGATACTCTCCTCCGAGCGATTTCATAACGCATTATTAAGAACGCTATTGTTTTCAGGATTGATCTTAGCCATTGAAATTCCTCTGGGCATATTGATTGCATTGGCGATGCCGAAACGTGGTTGGGGTGTATCGGTATGCCTCGTACTAATGGCCCTGCCGCTACTGATCCCCTGGAACGTGGTCGGTACCATATGGCAGGTGTTTGGAAGGGTAGATATTGGACTGCTGGGCCACGGGCTCGCGAGTCTCGGCATCGATTACAACTACACGCAAAATAACTTGGACGCCTGGCTGACGCTGATACTCATGGATGTTTGGCATTGGACCTCTTTGGTCGTGCTGCTGTGCTATTCAGGGCTCGTATCCATACCCGAAGTTTACTATCAGGCGGCGCGTATCGATGGCGCCTCACGCTGGGCAGTATTTCGCTTCATACAGCTGCCAAAAATAAAACGCGTGTTGTTGATCGCGATTCTGCTGCGCTTCATGGATTCCTTCATGATCTACACTGAGCCGTTTGTGGTGACGGGAGGAGGGCCGGGTAATATCACAACCTTCCTCTCTATCGACCTGGTGCAGATGGCGGTGGGTCAATTCGACCTTGGTCCTGCTGCGGCCATGTCGCTTATCTATTTCCTCATAATCCTTTTGGTTTGCTGGATTTTCTACACGGTGATGACGAGTTACGACAATGACGAGCAGACCAATGGTGGGGGGGCACAATAATGGCGATCTCGGCGAATAGCATGCTCAAGGTTAAGCGTACTGGCATTACCGCCTACATAGTCTTCTTGATGTTGCCTCTGTACTGGCTGCTGAACATGAGCTTCAAGACCAATCAGGAGATCCTGTCTACGTTTACGCTATGGCCGCAAGACTTCACGCTGGACAACTACATCACCATTTTTACCGATCCGTCTTGGTACAACGGTTACATCAATTCACTTACCTACGTTGTGATGAATATGGTTATCGCCATCAGCGTCGCACTACCAGCTGCTTATGCCTTCTCGCGCTATAAATTTCTGGGAGACAAGCATCTCTTCTTCTGGCTGCTCACCAATCGCATGGCGCCTCCTGCGGTATTCGTTCTGCCATTTTTTCAGTTGTATTCGGCCTTCGGTTTGATCGATACGCATATCGCCGTGGCGCTCGCTCACTGTCTGTTCAATGTTCCGTTGGCGGTTTGGATCCTTGAAGGATTCATGTCCGGCGTACCGAAAGAGATTGATGAGACTGCCTATATCGACGGCTACTCGTTCCCGCGTTTCTTCGTAAAGATATTTGCTCCACTTATTGGTTCAGGAATCGGTGTCGCCGCGTTCTTTTGTTTCATGTTTTCCTGGGTCGAACTTCTCATCGCTCGCACTCTAACCGTTACGAATGCTAAACCTATCAGTGCTGTTATGACTCGCACCGTTTCTGCCTCCGGACTGGACTGGGGGGTACTCGCTGCTGCGGGAATTCTCACAATTATTCCTGGTGCTTTGGTTATCTACTTTGTTCGAAATCATATTGCTAAGGGTTTTGCGCTAGGGCGGGTGTAGTCCTGATTCGATTTAACTTTTCCGCTTGCGCTACAGAGCTGCCCCTGCACCAGTAAGAAGCAACTATTGAAGCCTCCCAATGACTAATGCGATCCGACGAATATTGGTATAGTCTTGGTCTAATCACGAATAACAATAATTTCTACCCCAGTACCTTGGAGCCCGAATTCCTATGAAGCCAATCCGCCTATATTCCCTAGTCCTGTTCATCGCTGTGAGTATCCTTAGTGTCGAGCTAACAGCGCAGGCTCGTTTCTATCCCGCCGCGCGTAGCGGTGGAAACTACATGCATAATTTCTATTTTCCACCTTCGCCTAGCGCCACACCGTGGGCGCCTGAATGGTCGCCCGATGGTGAGTGGATAGCAGTAGCGATGCAGGGAAGTATCTGGAAGGTTGACCCGGATACAGGTGGAGCCTATGAGCTCACCTATAACGATGCTTATCACTCTTCGCCGGATTGGTCCCCCGACGGAAAATGGATAATCTATACGGCTGACTATGAGCATCAACGTATTCAGCTCGAAATTCTAAATACCGAGACTGGCGAGTCTCAATCGCTAACCGACGACCAGGCTATCTATACAGACCCAGTCTTTTCACCCGACGGTAGTAAAGTTGCCTATGTCTCTACCAACCCCAGTGGCTACTTCAATGTATATGTTAGAGCAATTTCGGACGGGCAATGGGCAGGCGAGCCGATAGCTATTAGCCGTGACAACGAATACGGTAGTAATCGACTCTACTTCGGTAGCGGCGACATGCACATCACGCCAGCATGGTTACCCGATGGCAATGAATTGCTGATCGTATCGAATAGGAATGTGCCGCTAGGCTCGGGTAATGTACTACGTGTGCCAGCCGCAGAAGATGGCATCTTGCAGGCCACTACGGTTCTTGCCGAACAGACTCTGTATCGTACGCGGCCGGATGTGTCGATCGATGGGCGCCGTTTCGTCTATACCTCTACCAGCGGCTCTGCCGATCAATTCAATAACCTTTATGTGCAGCCCACCCAGGGCGGCGAGCCCTACAAGATGACTTTCTTCCAGCACGATGCCTTTCATCCACGTTGGTCGCCAGATGGCGAATGGATTGCTTTTATTTCTAACGAGGGCGGACTTCCTCAGCTACAGCTACTAGAGACATATGGCGGAAAACTAATTCGCGTTGCAATGAGTGAATTGCATTTCAAACGTCCTATGGGATATTTAAAAGTACGAGTCGTGGATAGCAGCGGTGGCGCCACGCACAATCGGGTGCACCTAGAGGCGTCTGATGGAAAATTCTACACACCTAACGATGCGTATGCTCGTGCCGGCACGCGAGGTGATCAGATATTTCACAACGCCGGCGAGTTTGAGTTGACTCTTCCTGTCGGTGAAGCTTCGCTAAATTTTGTAAAAGGCTTCGAGTATTTTCCACAAAGCATTCAGGTGGAAGTCGCAGAGGGAGAAGTCGCTCAGCTAACTATTCAGTTGGAACAGATGACCGACATGGGAGCGAAAGGTTGGTACAGCGCCTCAACCCACGTGCATGCGAACTACGGTGGCAATCTGCACAACACCCTTGAGAACTTGATGATGATGTCGCGCTCCGAGGATCAGGACTTGGTGCTAGAGCAGGTGGCGAATAAAGACAATCGCATCCTCGACTATCAGTTCTTTGTGCCAGGCGGTGGGCAGCATCCTATCTCAGAAAAAGATCAGATCGTTGTAGTGGGTCAGGAGTACAGGCCGCCATTCTACGGCCACGTCTTTATGTTTGGCATGCGCGAGCATCTAATCTCGCCATTTGTCACCGGCTACGAGGGTACTGCTGTTGAGAGCCTGTATCCGAGTAACACCGATATGTTCCTCAAGGCGAAGGCGCAAGGCGCGATAACCGGCTATGTGCATCCCTATCTAGGCGAGGAAGACCCTCTAGAGGGTAATCTAGGCGGCGGCAAGGGATTCATGGTGGATGCGGCCTTGGGCACGGCAGATGCATTGGAATGGTCGGACTCTGCGACGTCGGGCTTCTATCCGCTGTATGCGGTTTGGAATAACGGTCTGCGAGTAACGGCAACCGGTGGTGAAGACTCGATATCCTCGCTACATCGTAGCAAGCTGATTGGCTCTTATCGCACCTATGTCTATACCGGAAACCTCGGCCTGGATATGGATGCCTGGTTTAACGGCTTAAAGCGGGGCCGTGCCTTCGTTAGCTCTGGCCCGCTGCTGGAGATGCAGGTTGGTAACTCATTGCCGGGCGACACAATTCAACTACCCGATAGCGGTGGTGAGGTAACAATCTCTGGGCGTCTGCGTTCTATCACTGAGCTTGAAGAGGTGGCGCTCGTCTGCAATGGCAAGCTCGTTGAGACTTTTCCACTACGTGGAAACAAAAATAGCCTGGATATAGCCTTCGAGCACTCAATTGACCGCAGCGGCTGGTGTCACTTGCGCACAGAAGGGGAAAGAGATCAGCGTTTTCCTTTCGATGTCGGTTATGTGCAGGCATTCACTAATCCAATTTGGTTTCAGGTAGGCGATCAGCCGATCCGGAACCCGCAATCGGTTGACTATGCGATCCGCTGGATCGATAAACTGCAAGCACTAGCTGACGCATGGCCAGGCTGGCGTTCGGAGACTGAGAAGGCTCACGTCTTCGGGCAGTTCGAGGAGGCGCGTCAGGTCTATAGAAGCAAGCTCAACTAGCAGCTGATCGGCCGGGCTGAGAGTCATTGGGGCGGCATATAAACAATTGGGGTAAGGGTGAAATTTTGCTAAGCTCAAGCCTCTCGAAATACCCATGAAAACGCAGTTAAGAAGGTATCAATGGACCTAAGTTGGATGGCTTGGACACAGCCCATCGCGATATTCTTCGCGGTAATCGCCTCGCTGCTCCTGACTATGTCGATCTGGGAATATTTTAGTCCAGGTGGTGGTCCGCGTCTCGGTATTCTTCGCTTCGAAACCACCCGCGGAGACAGGTTATTCGTCTCTCTGCTCGGCAGTGCGTTTATCTGCATGGCTTGGTTGACCCTAGTGGGTCTGAGCCTGTGGTGGGGTCTTGCTGCATGTGTGGTCTATGCCTTGTTGGTTTTTCGTTTCGTTTAGAGAATAGATTTTGCAGTGCGCCGCGCAGTGAGCCGTGGTTGAAATTAATTAGAAGGGGTTTTGCATGATTGTTCGTCAATTAAGATTTCCAAAAACACTGCTGAGCTGTGCGGTACTTCTATCAACGATAGCGACAAGCTTTGCCGATGTTGAAGATGCCGAAAGGTGGCTTCCTGAGTTTCAGCCATCAACTCTCGACCCTGAACAACAACTTGCAGAGATGCAGTGGTTTATCGACGCAGCACGGCCTTTCGCGGGAATGGAAATCAAAGTGGTTTCAGAGACCATTACAACCCATGAGTATGAGGCGCAGGTTTTAGCAAAGGCGTTCACCGAGATCACAGGCATTCAGGTAACGCACGATCTGATAGGCGAGGGCGACGTAGTAGAAAAGCTGCAGACGCAGATGCAATCGGGTGAAAATATCTACGATGCCTACGTGAATGACTCCGACTTAATCGGCACGCACTTTCGTTACCAACAGGTCCGTAATCTGAGCGACTGGATGGCGAGTGAAGCAAGCGCTGTCACGTCGCCTACATTGGATTTGGAAGATTTTATCGGCATCTCCTTTACCACCGGCCCAGATGGAAAGATCTATCAATTGCCGGATCAGCAATTCGCCAATCTCTACTGGTTTCGGTACGACTGGTTCACTGATCCCGATCTTAAGCAACAGTTCAGTGATAAGTACGGCTATGAATTAGGTGTGCCAGTGAACTGGTCTGCTTATGAGGACATCGCAGAATTTTTTAGTAACGATGTCGGTGAGATCGATGGACAAACAGTCTATGGGCACATGGACTACGGTAAGAAAGACCCATCTCTAGGCTGGCGCTTCACCGATGCCTGGTTGTCGATGGCTGGTGCCGGAGACAAAGGTATTCCTAACGGTCTTCCTGTGGATGAATGGGGCCTTAGAGTTGATGGCTGTCGTCCCGTAGGTTCGACTGTTGAGCGCGGCGGAGCGACTGATGGGCCAGCTGCAGTATATTCGGTTACTAAATATGTAGATTGGCTACAGCGCTATGCACCACCTGAGGCTGCGGGCATGGTATTCAGCGAGGCGGGCCCAGTTCCTGCGCAGGGCAATATCGCACAGCAAATTTTTTGGTATACAACGTTTACTGCGGACATGGTTCTGCCAGGCCTGCCGGTAATGAATGACGACGGTACGCCAAAGTGGCGTATGGCGCCTTCGCCCCACGGAGCTTATTGGGAAGAGGGACAGAAGCTAGGCTATCAAGATACAGGTGCCTGGACGTTGATGAAGTCGACGCCGGTGGATAGAGCGAAGGCTGCATGGCTGTATGCCCAGTTCGTCACTTCGAAGACTGTCTCTTTAAAAAAGAGCCATGTAGGTCTCACCATCATTCGTGATTCCGATATAAGGCATGAGAGTTTCAGTGAGCGTTCGGTGGAGCTCGGTGGCTTGGTAGAATTCTATCGTTCACCTGCCCGTGTGCAGTGGACGCCTACCGGTACTAACGTGCCGGACTATCCAAGATTGGCGCAGCTTTGGTGGCAGAACATCGGTGATGCTTCCTCTGGCGCCAAGACGCCACAAGAAGCGCTGACGGCGCTGGCCGTGGCTCAAGAACGGTTGATGCAGAGGTTAGAGAGAGCTGACGTATTGGGTGAGTGTGGGCCCCGACTGAATGAGCCGCAAAGCCGAGAGTATTGGCTGAGCCAACCCGGCGCACCTAAGCCAAAGCTAGCTAACGAAAAGCCGCAAGGCATCACCATTGACTATGATGAACTAGTTAGTTCTTGGCAATAAGCTTTTCTTTGCAATGTAAGTAGTCGGAGCATGCTATGAACCGAAAAATTTGGAACATTACTGGGTTTGCAACGGCGTTGCTTCTAGTTACTAGCCAGTCAGTTGCACAAGTGCCGAATGCTACAATTACCGGCCCGATCCTAGCGGACAAAGCAGGCAGCGGAACTCTCAATACTATCTACAGTGCGAGCGCGATTGAACTAGAGTCTGCAGGTTATGTAGAGGAAGAGTATTTTATTGAGGGCAGGGCGAATCGCTACAGCGATTCGGAGTTAGAGAATGCCACAATTGTTGACAGCGACCATCGCTACAAGACGCGTCTCATAGTGCGCCGCCCCGAAGCCTCTGCATTCAATGGCATCGTCATCGTCGAATGGATCAACGTAACCGGTGGTCCGGATAAAGATATCGATTGGTGGCAGTCAGGTAGTCATTTCATTCGTAACGGCTATGCATACGCTGTGGTTTCGGCTCAACAGATGGGCATCGATACTATGAAGCAATGGAGCGACGGACGCTACGGGTCGCTAGATGTGACTCACGATGGCATGGCGACTCGCGACGAGCTTTCTTACGATATTTTTTCCGCCGTTGGAAAAGCTATACATAGAGTCGGCGAGTCTTCAGCTAACGGCGAAGTGGATATTCTAGATGGCCTCAAGGCCGAGCAGATCATCGCCACCGGTCATTCGCAGTCGGCAAGTCGCCTCGCAACCTACCTCAACAACGTTCATCCACTGGAGCCAGTCTACGACGGAGTCATGGTGCATGGCGGCGGTGGTAGGATTAGAGACGATCAACCTGTAAAGATTTTCAAGATCATGGCAGAGACGGATATGCCGCGCCGTGCGGCCTCACCACAGCCGGATACCGACACGTTTCGTCAATGGGAAGTAGCAGGTAGTTCTCATGTAGACATACCCTTTGAAATTGAATACGGCAAAGTTAGAAACTTACGTGAGAGCCTGTCACTAGAAAATGTACAGCCACGCGATCAAGGCTGCGACTTGCCAACCTATAGCCGCGTACCCTTCCGTGATGTCATGAATGCCGCGTTCGAGCATTTGGTCGTATGGATACGCGATGACATAGCACCACCCACAGCCGAGCCGCTGCAACTGCGACGTATGATGCCTGAAGTGGAATTTGCCCGCGATGAATACGGTAATGTACTAGGGGGTATTCGTCTTGCGGAGCACGTTGTCGCTACGGCGAAGAATACGGGCATGAATAATGGCAGCAATCGCTTCTGCTTTCTCTATGGCTCGCACCAGCCCTTCGATCAAGCAACGCTCGATACGCTCTACCCTAACCATAGCTTCTATGTGGATGCGGTTAAGGAAGTAGCCGAGCAGAATGTTGCGGATGGTTATATCTTGCCAGTAGCGGCTCAGCAGACGATTCATGAAGCGCAAAACTCAGGCATAGGCCGCTAGTCATATAGGGTTGTAGAGCTATTTACATAGCTTGATGTGCTTATTTATTGATGTACCTTAAAGTCAGCGTCTATCGTTCTTAATCGTAAGTGTCGGGTTAATCACAGTTTTTTTCTATTCGCGAATTGATGGTGAACAATGAAATACCCCAATCTTTTTGAGCCATTGGATCTCGGTTTTACCAAGATACGCAACCGAGCCATCATGGGTTCGATGCATACCGGTCTAGAGGAAACTGAAAACGGTTTCGAACGCATGGCAGCGTATTATTCTGAGCGCGCAGCGGGCGGGGTTGGGATGATCATTACCGGTGGTATTGCACCGAATGAGGAGTCCGGGAGTGAGAATCATGCCAAACTGTCAACGGAAGTTGAAGCTGATCAGCATAAAATTGTCACCAGCGCCGTGCATCAAACAGCACCCGATGTAAAAATCTGCTTACAGATTCTCCATGCTGGGCCATTGGCCAGAACCACAGCGGCGGTAGCGCCGTCCGCTATAAAATCGCCTATTTCAAAGTTTATACCTAACGAGCTAGATACAGCAGGTGTTGAAAAACAAATCAATGACCATGTGAACTGTGCTGTGCTAGCAAAAAAGGCAGGATATGACGGCGTTGAGATTATCGGCTCAGCGGGATACCTAGTCTCAAGCTTTCTGGTGCAGAAAACCAATCAGCGTAAAGACGAATATGGCGGCAGTTACGAAAACCGAATGCGTTTTGCATTAGAGATTATCAATCGTACGCGCCAGGCGGTGGGCAAGGATTTTATTTTAATTTTCAGAATAGCCGCAATGGATATGTTGCAAGGCGGTATGAGCTGGGAGGAAGTTGTCACCTTGGCGAAGTGCATTGAAGCGCTGGGTGCGAATCTGATCTCAACGCATTTCACCTGGCATGAAAGCAAAGTGCCGACAATTGCAACGATGGTACCGCGTGCGGCATTTACCTCTGTCACTGGGCGTCTGCGTCGTGAGTTGGATATTCCTGTCATTACATCGAACCGCATTAATATGCCGGATGTAGCCGAAGGCGTCCTCGTCCGAGGCGATGCCGATCTTGTGTCCATGGCGCGGCCACTGCTCGCAGACAGTGACTTTATGCTAAAAGCCCGTGAGGGTCGTGAAGACGAAATTAATACCTGCATCGCTTGTAATCAGGCCTGTCTAGATCATACGTTTAGCCGAATTACATCATCCTGCCTGGTTAATCCACGTGCCTGTCACGAAACACAGTTGAACTATCTGCCAGCTAAGTTGAAGAAGCGAATCGCGGTTGTAGGAGCCGGACCAGCGGGGCTTGCCTATGCGACTATCGCCGCAGAACGGGGGCATCAAGTTACCTTGTTTGATGCAGCCGATGAAATTGGCGGGCAGTTTAATCTCGCGAAGAAAATCCCTGGCAAGGAAGAGTTTTACGAAACATTGCGCTATTTTCGACGAATGATTGAGCTACAGGGTGTCGACTTAAAGCTTGGGCAGGCGGTGATCGCCGAACAGCTGATGGATGGCCTGTTCGATCACGTGGTGATTGCGACAGGCGTCGTGCCACGCGAACCTGAGATTGAAGGGATTAACCATGAAAAAGCGGTTCTCTATATAGACGTGATTAATGGCAATAAGACTGTTGGCGATAAAGTCGCTGTAATCGGCGCCGGTGGAATAGGCTTCGATGTTTGTGAACTGATCAGTCATTCTGGTTCTTCCGGGGCAGTGGATCGTAATGTTTTTGCGCGTGAGTGGGGCATTGATTTCGACAATCACCCCCGCGGTGGCGTTACTGGTGTTGACCCTGTGGTTGCAAAGACTGATCGTGAGATCTGGTTACTACAGCGAAAAGTAACGCCAGTGGGACGTGGTCTAGGCCTCACCACTGGATGGACGCATCGCCTTTCGTTGGCACGGCGCGGAGTGAAAATGCTTAATGCAGTAGAGTATGTAAAGATTGATGATGCTGGATTACATATTAGGCGCGAGGAGAAAACAGAAGTTCTTCATGTCGATACCATTATTATTTGCGCTGGCCAGCAGTCTGAGCGTAGCCTTTTCGATGCGTTGCGAGATAGCGACTTGCCTGTTGAGTTGATTGGCGGCGCCTACAAAGCTGCTGAACTGGACGCTAAGGCGGCTATAAAACAGGCAAGCTATTTTGCAGCAGAAGTCTAAATCGCTGCGCAATAGCTATTCACAACACTTACCTTGAATGTAGGGCTAATTCTTTGCCCGTAATCTTGAGCTATAGAAATACTTATGCATCTTATTTTTTTCGATCTAGATGGCACGCTGTTAAATAATGAATCTGAAATTTCGCCCTTTACGAAAGAAACGCTTTATCTATTAAGCAAAAACAATATTGCCTACACGGTAGCAACAGGGCGCTCTATGCTTTCGGCGCAGAGCATTATTGACGGGCATGATTTTGATTTGCCTCAAATCTACAATAATGGGGTGACTATATGGGACCCTCAGATTCAGCAATTTGCTTTTGAGAACCTACTCGACAGCGCTGAGATTTCAACTGTAATTGATACTGCGGTTTCACAAGGGATTACTCCATTTGTTCATGCCGTCGAGAATGATCGTCATCACATTTTTCATGCCACACCGCGTCATGATGTAGAAAAGGAACTTATCGAAAAGTACTTTTCGCGCAGCAAGGCATGGCTTTTGCCTTTAGACGCGCTGTCCGCGAATAGTCAAGTTACCAATATTAGTATGATTGGCGCTGCGGGTACTGTTAACGAAATGTGGCGCAAATTCAATACGCACGAAAACTTAGTTGCCTACTCCGGGGCAGCATTAGAAGATAAGAGATTTGTCTGGATGGATGTTCATCACTGTCGTGCTAGTAAGGGTGCGGCAGTTACCAATTTAAAGAATGAATTAGGAGCAACAAACGTAATTTGCTTTGGCGATAGTGATAACGATCTAAGTATGTTTGCTCTAGCTGATGAAAGCTATGCCCCAGAAAACGCGAAAGCTGAAATCAAAAAATTTGCGAGCGCCGTGATTGGGCATAACCACGAGGATGGCATAGCGCGCTTTTTGCGCGAGCGCTTCTCACTATAACTTGGGAGAGCGTTCGGCGTGTAAAGGGACAGAATAAAAAAATAGTAGTTGTAGTGCGAGGCGTACTATGAAAATCGGTCAAAGCACTTTTTTCCTGTATAAATGTGAGCCTGTCCTAAGCTGGGTATTAATCCATTTAGCTCACTCCTGTGGGACTAGTGTCCCTGAATAGAAGTGTCAGTCAAACTGGGGCAGCTATATAGTGCCCCCTTTTTTGTATGTAAGCTCGGGCTAGGCCCTACTGAGGCTACCTATTTGGTAGCTCGACAATCTTCGACACACCCCTATCTCTCGGATCGGATGCAGGGCGCAATTTGTCACTATCTCGCCAGATAACTTGGATATCGCCAAACTCAAAACTATGTGGCTCAACCCGATATCCCTTGTCAGCCAATCCCTCAATTGTATTGTCTGAAAGAGGTAGCGAAGGACTTTGCGTGATCAAATCTGGGGGCAGCAGCTGATGGTGAAAACGTGTAGCAGCAACTGCCTCAAATGGACTCATATTAAAATCCAGAATATTGATAATAGCTTGGAAAACTGAGGTGAAAATAGTTGAACCCCCGGGAGTACCAATAACCAGTTGGACTTCATTATCCTTGATGAGCAGTGTTGGGGACATGGACGAAAGCATACGCTTGCCAGGTTGAACTTCGTTGGCCG
>TARA_B110000037_G_scaffold205191_1_pt1 | contig 11764 bp, 9 predicted proteins | sample TARA_B110000037 | Tara Oceans TARA_B110000037 (sample SAMEA4397196) | marine metagenome | biome: Polar Biome; feature: [MIX] marine epipelagic wind mixed layer (ENVO:01000061); material: water (ENVO:00002006), including particulate matter (ENVO:01000060) such as... | depth 10-100 m
AAAAAATATTAAATTATAATTATAAAAATATTACAGACTGGGATGTATTTATGAACAGTTTTATTACTAATAAATATTATTTTTACAAGCCTTTATGCGGTCAAACGTTTAGTAAAACCCTAAATTCAAAAACGTGGATTGTATATGATACACCATTATATGATATATGATATATTTTTTATTATCAATAAATTTTTTTATGGTGATATTTATCCTGAACAATTATTCAATTTCTTTTATTTAATATCTTTTATTGTTATTATAATAATTTATAGGATCTTATAAGATTAAAAATGATATAATACATATATATGTTATTTATATCAAATGGAATGAATAAATTGCCACCTATATCAGAACACCAGAATACTATTATTCAAGAATTAATATTAAACAAAAATGTAGTTATTGACAGTGTGGCAGGCTCAGGCAAAACGACTACAAATCTTCATATTGCTTCGCATTTCGTTAATAAAAATATTCTATTGTTAACTTATAATGCTAAACTTAAACTAGAAACCAGAGAAAAACTTAAGAAATTTAATATTAATAATATTGAAGTTCATAGTTATCATTCGTTTTGCGTAAAATATTATAATAATCAATGTTTTACGGATAGTATCATTAGACAATTACTTAAAAATAAAACAGAACCACTTAAAACCTTTAATTACGATTTAATTTTATTAGACGAGGCCCAAGATATTTCTATATTATATTACGAGTTAGTTTGTAAGATTTATAAAGACAATAAAAATCTTAATACTCAAATGTGTATTTTCGGAGATAAGAACCAATCTATCTTCGATTTTAATAAGGCAGATCAACGGTTCATCGAGTTTGCGTCTGATATATTCAATTTTAATAAATCGTTAGAATGGTCAATATGTAATTTACCTGTAAGTTTCAGAATAACAAACAAAATGTCATTATTTATTAACAAATGTTTATTGAAGAATGATAGGATAATATCAACTAAAGAAAGTGAATTTAAACCTCGCTATATTATATGTGATTCTTTTGGTAATGCAAGATATTCAAGACCTATTCAAGAAATTAAATATTATTTAGATCTTGGTTATGAACCTAGTGATATTTTCGTATTAGCTCCATCAGTTAGAAATGAATCTACACCCGTTCGACAATTAGAGAATAGGATTAAACAGACAATGACAGATATATTAGTATATGTTCCTTCTTCTGATGATGAAAAATTAGATGAAAAAATATTGAAAGATAAACTAATCTTTTCAACCTTTCATCAAACTAAAGGGCTTGAAAGAAAAGTGGTAATAATATTTAATTTCGACAGTTCATATTTTAAGTTTTACGATAGAGATGCTAATCCTAAAGTGTGTCCTAACACGTTGTATGTTGCTACTACAAGAGGTATGGAACATTTAACTGTTTTTCATCATCATAAGAATAATTATTTACCGTTTATTGACAGTAATAAGTTAAAAAAATATTGCTATTTTGAAGAAAATAAAAGATTAGATGTTGTAGAAAAATCGAAATCTAATATAAGAATACCTACACCTGTTACTGATAGTATTAAATTTTTACCTCAAAAAATAATTGATCACTGTTTTAATCAATTAGTAATAATTAAAAACGAAGAATTTATATTTAATAAAATAGATATTCCATCAACTACATCTAATGATAAATCTACAGAAACTGTAAGTGAAATAACAGGAATCGCTATTCCAAGTATGTTTGAATTACAAATAAAAAACAAATTATCTATTCACGAAACACTGATTAATGTAATGTTTGAAAAAATACTTACTACGGAAACTGTGTCACAACCTATTAAACCTATCAAGAAAAAACACAATATTAATAAAATTGATATAAATTTATTAACACCCGAACAATTATTATATATCTGTAATTGCTGGAATGCTCATAAAAACGGTTTTTTGTTTAAAGTTTATCAGATTACGAATTATAATTGGTTAACACAAGATACTTTAGACAAATGTATTGTTAGAATGACTAATCTGAATATTACCAATGAATCCGCATTTGAATATTTAGTAGATATTCAAGATGAGAAAGAATTATTAAACAGATGGTTAATAGGATATATCGATTGTTTTGATAAAAACAATAATATTATTTACGAGTTTAAATGTGTTAATGAATTAACGAAAGAACATTATTTACAATTAGCATTCTATATGTATATTTATGAAAATAAGAAAAAGACGGATACGGTTATGTCATATGTATTATTCAATATCTTAACGAATGAATATTATACAGTTAGTTGTGATCCTGAGAAATTACGAGAGATGGTGAAATTTGTTATATATACGAAATATACTTCAAAAACACTTTTAACGAATGAAGAATTTATAAAGAAAAGCGATAAAGTGCGTAAAAATTATTGTTAGTAAAGATATATTATTATTAAAAATGATTAATCATACAAGAATATATTTAATATCAATAATTTTTAATGAGTAATTCATAAATTGTACTATCTGGATTTTTTGGATTAATAGTTCTTTTAGCTAGTATTTTTTTAATGTTATAATTTTTAAATATTAATTTTACATTTTCAACATTTGAATTACTCATTAAAAATTTATTTTTCATATTAATACATATATTAAATAGCATTAAATGGTTTTTTATATTAAAACCATTAACTGTATAATTTACAAATGATATAGATTTCTCAGGATAATAAGGCGGATCTAAATAAACAAAATCGTTTTTTTTAATATTAATTAAACTTTTATTAAACGGTAGATTAATAAACTGTACTTTTTGAATTAATTTACTAAAACTAATTAAATTTTTATGATTTATTATTTCCGGATTATTATAATTTCCATATGATACATTAAACCCATTTTTACTTTCTCTAAAAATTCCACGAAAACAAGTTTTATTTAAAAATAAAAAAAGTTCTGGAGTATTTTTCTTATTATATATATTTCGCATTTTATAATAAAATAATTCTTTATTTTCAGACAATTCATATTTTTTAATAATTTTATTAATATTTAAATAAAACTTATGAGGATTTGATTGAATTGTTTTATAAAAGTCAATTAATGTTTTATTTATATCATAAACATATATATTACCTGTTATACTTATTTCTTTTTGATGTAATAGTTTTATTAAAACAGAGCCACCACCTATAAAAGGTTCATAATAGTTGTGAATTTTAGTAGGAAAATTACTAATTATATTTTCAATTATTTGCGATTTACCACCTAACCATTTTAATAAAGGTTTAACATGTTCTTCCATTTAATATTTATACATAATATTCTTTTACTAATGTATCAAATATCTTAAATTCTTTGAAGTCATTTTTTAACATATCTGAAAATCCTAAAAATTCAATATGTAATTTATTATTTATATGCTTTCTTAATTTAATTTTATTATTTGATAGTTTCTCATCCAATACTTTTATTAATCCTACTTTTTTACACCATTTTTCAGCTTCAAATAAACAAATTATTTTTAATGGTTTTTTACATGCTTCATATGTATTTATATATTTCCATAGTGTTCCTGCTATTTTTTCAACAGCTGAACCAGTTTCATAATAAGTATATGTTTTTATTTCATAATAGTTAGTATCGTCTTCTAAATCATAATCAAAACCATTAATTTTTTCATTTATTGGTTGTTTTTTTAAACAAAAAGAATCATTTTTATCTGGTAAATTAATATCCAATGTATTGTATATACGTTTCGGTTTTCTTATGTTTTTACCAATACCATCTTTATTGTAAATATTCTGTTTAAAATGTTTAAAATAATGATAAATAATATCTTCACCAATTTTACCTGTATTTGGTTTTATATTATCTGGTTTATGAACTTTATATTCCGCCGTTATTGATTGTAACCATTTTTTTTCAACATTTTTAATTTCATCATCTGTTAATTTATTATTCCTAAAAATAAATTTAAATTTCCTATCTCTTTTATCTAAATATTTTTTAGTTTTATATTTTATAGCATTATTATAATTACTAGTATATTCTAAAAAATCTTTATTTAAAAAAATAGAATTTATAAAATATTCATTACCAGGTTCGTTTTTATCAATATTAGTTAAAGGTATTAAACTATTACTATTACTAATACTAATATAATTATGTGACACACTATCAATATTATCAATATTATTATTTTTTATTCTAATTATTATTTTAATTATTAATAAAAAAATATCAGATTTTTTATAATTGTTGTATTCTTTGGCAGTCATTCCAATATGTTTTGCGTAATTTTTTAAATGTGTAATTTTATTATTAACTAAAATGTTATTAATATCATTTATAATTTTATGGGATTTTAGTTTTTTTTCTATTTTTTCTAGATTTTTGTTATCAATATTGTTTGTATTAAATATACGCATTATTTTTTGATTTTTATTAGTTTTTATAAAGTTCTCAATTGTTTCGTGTGTAATTTCCATTTTTATTTAATAAAAACATTATATATAATATAGCGATAATAAATATACAGAAATTAAAAGAAAATCTATGTCTAATTTATTCATCTAACATATTATCAGTTAATACTCTAAATGACGACATATTCAGATCAGTCATTAATAACATTACTTCATCATATCGTTCTTGCTCACCTATTTCATTTCTTGTTGGATCTGTATTGTCATTCTTTAGAATATTATTCAATTCATCCATTGATAAATTTAAACAATTTGCAACCCTACCATTCAATATATGATAACTAATATGACATTTTTTACAATATTTATATCTATAAAATTTTATAAATACTTTTTACCTACTTAAAACTTTTTCATATTCTAACTTCCGTTATATTGAACTTGACACCACGTAAGTTTTTACGTGTAAATAATCCATCTTGTTTTGAAGAATATCTCAATTCAGAACTTTTTTAACGTCCGCTATTTTGTAAATTACTTTAAGTTATAAAGGCTTGTAACATAACTTTTATATTTTTTTTAAAAGTTTGTCACATTTTAATAGCTACTTAAAGTGCTTTTTCTTAATTAATATTTTAAACTTATTCTGGATATTTTTTAAAGTCCTCTTAACTTCTTTATGTTCTTCAAGACTTTTTCATTTCTTGATAGTTTCTAATTAAAAAAGATTTTGAAGGTAATCCGAATAAAATAATATTAGATCACTTTTTCAGTACCTTTATCATTTTAGTATAATCATTATATGTAAAAACTTTCATTTTGTTATGTCATATGTATTATTCAATATTTTAACCAATGAATATTATATTGTTAGTTGTGATTCGGAGAAATTAAGGGATATGGTGAAGTTTGTTATATATACGAAATACACTTCAAAGAAACTTTTAACGAATGAAGAATTTATAAAGAAAAGCGATAAAGTGCGTAAAAATTATTAATTCTGTATAAAAAATAATAAGTCATTAAACTTTAATTTATTACACATTACCATATCATATGTTCCGGTTATATACCATAATTCTATATTATCATTATTAAAATACGCATAATAATGTATATCTTTATCATCATTTTCTATTACAATAGCATCTGATATCGTATATCCTTTAAAACCCACACTATTATTTGTTATTATATTTTTAATATTTTGAACTTCTTCATCACTTATATTATTCCAATGTAATAACCCATTTAATAAAATATTACTATCGTTTTCTATAATTTTTACAGATTTATAAGCTTTTATATTTCTATATTTATTTTCAAATATTAACTCCATTTTTAATTATTTAATTATTAGTGTTTATATTAAATATATGTTGTGATACAAAGTTCTATTCGGATTATAATTTTTATGGTTTCAAAATACCACTAAAATTATCTATGTTCCTTTTTCAAACATATATGAGAATTTAGCAACACTTATATTATCATACGTTTTTATGTTCCATTTGAAATAAAAAAACAATATCCTAAATTTGTAGAATAAAAATATCATTAATAAAATATTTCAAAAGTATTTTTATACTCTAAATGTAATCCAAAAAATATTTGGATTATTTATATAATCATTATTAATATATGTATCTTTTGCACAATCAATATTATATTCATTTATATCACCACTTTGCGCAACTGACTTAAAATTGTTAAAAGCATCATTAAACTCTTTAAATCTTCTTGAACTTATTTTATCATCTTTTTTATACATTCTTACAGTATTTAAACTGTTATTTGTAATATCAAATTTATTAATATTATTATTATCATATATTTTAATTTTCTTATCTTTGATTCCATCTTTTAATAACTTATGAAATTGAAATTTATAACCTTTTCTACGTTTCATTCCTATTAATATTTCCAATAACTTAATATCAATTATTTCCATTTTAATAGGAATAGTATTATTATTTGTTGTGAAATCTGTACGATTAAATAACTCCGGATTTAAACTACATATTTCATACAATTTTTCATTAAAACTTTCAATTGTTGTTTTAATATCACTTGTACAAAATACATTCATTATATCAACATATTTTATACCACCAAGTCCTCTTCCTATTAATTGAATTAATTTTGCTAAAACCTTTAAATGATAATTCGATAATATCATGTCGGTAAAATTAAAGTTTATTGTATTAAAAGTCACTCCTCTTTCTAATACCCAATATCCTGTAATAGCTAAATTTGTTTGTTTATTATTTTCACTCCAATGTTGTAAAGTGTCTCGTAATTCACCTTTAATATTATAACTTTTATTATAATCTTCAAGAGATATACTTGTTAAATCGGGATTTTTAAATCCTTTACATTTTCCATTTATTTTAAGTACTACGTATTTTTTACAAAGAAAGAACTGTTCTATTTCATTATGACTACCAACACCTGATTTTTCAGTATAAAGATGTCCTGGAGCAAATATAATTTTTTGAGATGTTTCGTCTATTTTATTTTTACAAAACAAATCCATAATATATTCAAGAGGATTGTTTGTATTATTATTATGTTCTATAACATTATGATCGTTAAAAGATCTATAATTTTTTAAATCCTCATCAAAATTATGAATACTATCCTTATTCATATTTAATAATTGAACAATACCATGTGTATTAAGCATTTTCCAAAATTCTGGAATAGGTGTAGCAGTTATAAACAATATTCCTATAACTGTTTCATTTTCTATAAATGGTTTAATTTTTAAAATAAACTTTTTAGTAACTCCTATATTTGCATCTGGTTCGTCAAAAGATATATGAAACTTGATTTTAGTTTTTTTTGCTATTTTTGGTAAAATCATTTTATGTAACCCACCAAATGTATTACATAATGTAATTATATCATTACATACTCTTTTTGTATGATAACAAACTATTAACACATTTGGTAAACTATTTTTATCACTTGTCTGAATAATATTGTTAATATAAGTATCTATATCTTTAAAATCTTTACTTTTACTTGATAAAATATGAATCTTTATATCTTTTGATTCCTTAAATTTATTAATTGTTCTACATTTCCACATTTCTGTTTCTAGTAAATTATTATTAGTTACAATTATATCAATTAAATGTTCAGATATCTCATCATCATTATTCTTTATATTATCATTAAATAACTTAGATTCTTCACATCTTTTTACTATATCACAAAGTGTTTCTTCAGTTTTTCCTGATACAAATTGTGTAGGTTTCGTACGTAATTTATATGTCATTTGTTACGGTACTGGTATAAATCTTATCATTTTTATATATTTAATTTAGTAAAATATATTATAATTTAAATGTAAGTATTATCCAAAAAAAACTTCTAAAAATAAGAATTGCATATTATCAACAAAAAACATTATATTCTTTAAAGATTTAATTAATATACAAAAAAATCATAATTAATTATACAATTACGATATAAAAAATAAATAAGATCACTTTTGTAGTATCTTTATAATTTTAGTATAATCATTATATGTAAAATCTTTTGGTATTGATATTTTATCACCTATAAATGTGTTCAATCTTATATTAATATCGTTTTTATATAACTCCGGACATTTAGTAAAACTACATTCATCTAATTGTTTTTTAATTTTTGAGTTTATAATACCATTGGTTTTTTTATTAAATTCTTTATATTCTGTTGTTTTATGATATTGGTTTAAATTTAATTTATTCAACCTGTTTTGTTCTTTAATATCTGTATATTCATTTTGTTTTTTTATAAATTCTTTATGTGCTTTTGATTTTTTATAATAATCCATAATATATTTTGCGTTTTCTTTACGTTCATTTTCAGCAGCTTGTATAAGATCTTTACAGTGTTTTTTCCTACATTTATCTATTTTCTTCGCATTTTCAATTAACTTATCAAATTTCGCAAAATATTTAAAATCTTTCGTAGTCATTTATATAAAATAATTAGATTGTTTAAAAACTATTTAAAACTCATTCAAACAATTTTATAGTTACACAGATCATATTAAACGTATTGTAGAGAATAAACTTGTAATTAAATAAGTTTATATATTAAATGGGTGAATTATTAAAACAACCAAGTGTAAAAGCTTTATTTGACAAATTAAATGCTTTTTATAAAAGAGATGATGGTAAAAAAATAAAAGAATGGTTAACTTATTTAAAAAATAAAGATAATATTATTGGTGGTAATGTAATTGGATTATTAAATAATAGTAAAATAAAATTAGATACTGTTTCTCCAGAAGGAAAATATAATATTATTTTATTATGGATTTCAAGAAATTTAGATAAATTTCAAGATTTTGATTTCAAAGACGTTCCATCAAGTTATGTCAAAGGACGTGAAAATATTGATTTATCAACAGATTTATCTATAAATGTTAGGCAAATAAAAAAAACTTTAAAAACAGAAGAAGATGTTAAAAGCTGGTTTTCTGATCCAGAAACAGATCCTATCACCGGTAAAAAAATGTCACCAACGAGTATAGAGTATGAAAAAATATATGAACAAGCTTATCAAATTATGAAACAAAACAAAAAACCAATTAATGAAATATACGATACTTTTCCAAAAAATCATTTATTATTTGGTAATATCAATTTATTATTTTATGCATATGTTTCAAAACAACTACCTAACAACATTATTAGTATTAATATACCCAAAGAATATAATAATACCACTTACGCATATGATAATATATGTGAATTATTAAGCGATGGTGTTAAAAATACAGAATATAAAGATAATATATTTGATACAGAATTCGAATTATTAAAAAACAGATTTGGTATGTTCAACAATAGTGAAAACTATACTAAGATGGAATGTATTATTACTAATTATATAACAGGTATGGTATCAAAGATAATGAGTAGTAATACGGAATATAAGAACATAACTATAAATGACATTATTAATTATAACTATGAATGTGAAGCAAAGTCAATTCTTCACTTTTTAGGAAATAATAAAATGAGTAACGGTGTACCAATTATAGAGTTTATACGTAATTTAAGGGATGCTGCTAATTCATTCTGGTTAAACAGACTTATAACATTATACGATAGTTATATAAAAACATATAATGATCTAGACAAATTATTTGATCCAGAAAGTGGAATAATTGAAAACAGGGAAGATAAAAAATATAATATTATTGATGATCCACTTGATAAGTACTTTGTAAAATATGAAAACGCTTTAAAAAAAATAAAAAGTCCAAAATTTAGTAGATTATTAGATTTAAATACATTAAAAAAAGTTGATACTAAATTTTTTTTAAACGATAAACAATTTGCAGAGTTTAAAAATAATAAAAAGGAATTAGAAAAAGATTATTTAAAATTAAAACAAGCGTACGACGATAGTATTAAATCGAAAAGTAAAACACTAGCTCCTCTGAAAAGTAAAACACCATCTCCTCCGAAAAGTAAAACACCATCTCCTCCGAAAAGACCGACTATTACATTAGGGAATGGTTCAGTTTACCAATATGGATTTAGCGAACCTGTACATCTAAAAAATTCTTTATTACAAGAATTTAATGACGCCTTTTCAGCCGCAAAACCTTTTATAGAAGAATATAATGAAATTAAAGATATGAATTATTTAGAATTAATAAAACATTCAAAAGAACAATCACCGACTAAAAAAATTAAAGGTTTAATTAAAAAAAATGAGTTATTTTCAATGAATAGAGATAAAATAACTAAAAATATTTTATATAATACTAAAGAACTAAATTATAAATGTAATGAAGAAACAGACATATTGACTAAGGAAGAGTTTGCTGATGAAAATTATCCTCTTGCTAAATTACAACTAATGGTTAGACTAAAAATATACAATAACAATAAAAATACAAAACAATATAAAACCGAATGTATATATGCTCCAGCATTATATAATTATTTAGTAACCTGTGTAAATGAAAAAAAACCGTTTATTAATCCAATAACAAAATCTATATATACTCAAGAAAATATTGATGATTTAATGAATGTTATGAAAATTGTAAATCCAGATATCGAAATACCTAAATTTTTACTACATATAAATGATACTCAATTATATATGGATTATGATCCAATAACGTATAAGAAGAAGATCTGGTATAAAATTTACATATATAGAAAATTTGGAGATATAAAATTTGGATATGATGTGTGTGTTATACCATCCTTTATGGAACCGACAGCTATTAAAAAGGAAGATATGGACCCGGAAGCTAGGGCACTGGAAGATATGGACCCGGCAGATATGGACCCGGAAGATAGGGAACTTGCAGGTCAGTTTGTTACAGGATCAACTGATTTGACATCTAGTACAATGAAATTTAAAATATTTAAATTATTTAACGATGGAAGATTATTACATAAATATGTACCACCATATTGTGATGAGAATGGTGAATATATAAAATTAACGATACATTTCAATAATTATAAAACTGCAGATTCCTGGGTATTTGATGGACGGAAACAACGAACTAAAGATGAGTTAATAAAAATGTTTAAACATTACGCAACAGAAATAAATAATTCTATCTACTAAAAATGTCATATTGAAACATTCCAAATTTTAAAATATAGAAAACGGGTATAAATCAAAGTTGTTATAATCCTAAATTAAATCATTAGTATGTAAGATATTTTGGTATTTTAATTTTATCACCTGTAAATGTTTTCAATCTTATATTAATTTCTTTTTTATAAATCCGGACATTGATCTAATTGTTGTTTTTTTATTAAATTCTTTTGATGTTTTTTCTTCGAATTTTCAATTAAATTATCAAAATCTTTAGTCATTTATTTTTCATTAGGCTAATTCTTACTATGTAACTTTTTAATAATAGTATTTCTTATTCTACTTGTAAAAGTTTTTGCTAGATTATCGGTTATTAATTTATTTTCTTCAATATATCATTTTTCGTCATTATGTTATAAAAGTCAATTAGTGTTTTATTTATATCATAAGCATATAAAAATGATTATACATTATTTATTAATGTATGTCTATGTATGCTAACATACAGAAATTAAAAGAAAATCCTGAGTTTGAAAACTTAGGGAAAAGATGGAGTACCGAAGATGATATTAACCTTATGTCATCTTTAGAAACTAATATTGTTACTAAAACCTGTATAGATTATAATAAATTAGCATTGGAGTTTAAAAGAACCATTGGTTCTGTACAAGAACGAATTAAACTTAATATTTATAAAAAATTAGATGAAGAAAATACAGTTGATATACTGTGTGAAAAATATAATATTGATATTGGAGAAATGAATTTCTTTATTAAGCGGAAAGAATATTCTAA
>TARA_B110000037_G_C17127622_1_pt1 | contig 11759 bp, 13 predicted proteins | sample TARA_B110000037 | Tara Oceans TARA_B110000037 (sample SAMEA4397196) | marine metagenome | biome: Polar Biome; feature: [MIX] marine epipelagic wind mixed layer (ENVO:01000061); material: water (ENVO:00002006), including particulate matter (ENVO:01000060) such as... | depth 10-100 m
TTTAAATGCGAACAGTGCAGAAATAACTAGTGAAAAAAGGGATTGCCCACATTAAAAAAATGCTTTTTAACCAAAGGAACTGTACCTTGATGAAAGATAACAAAACATTGCACGGGCGGAACGCGTTATTATGAGAGTTGCCTTGCATCATTATTATTAAAAATGGGTAACTTGTTGACTTGATATTTGAATAACATGATGAGAAAACGCTTGCGTGCTTTATGGAAACCTGAACTTTACCACGGCTGGGGAAGAAAAAAACGTTTTTTTGAGGGATGGTATTATAAGGTAGTGAGCGCAGATGAAAAACATGCTTTTGCCTTTATTCCAGGAATTGCAATGGATGCAGATGGGAAACAACAGGCTTTTGTGCAGGTGTTGGATGGAAAAAAATTAACTGCAGCTTATCACCAATTTAAAGGAAGTGAATTTATAGCACAACCAACCATTCATCATGTTTTAGTTGGAAAAAGCAATTTTACGGACAATTATATTGATTTAAATTTGCCCAATATAAAAGGGAAGATTCAATTTGAGAATAAATTTGCATGGCCGAGTTCTTGGTTTTCGCCTGGGATAATGGGTCCTTTTTCTTTTGCACCACGCATGGAATGCAAACATGGAATTTTAAGCATGGATCATTCATTAAAGGGTGAATTGATTATTGATAACGAAAGGGTAGATTTTAACGAGGGCCGAGGATACATGGAAAAGGATTGGGGTCACTCTTTTCCGGAGGGTTATATCTGGATGCAGTGCAACCATTTTAGTACTGCAGGGGTTTCGATTAAAGCATCTGTTGCGAAAGTTCCATGGATGGGGAGTTCTTTTGTTGGGTTTATTGCGGGCATTTTAATAAATGGTACCCTTTATCAATTCACCACTTACAATTTCACAAAACTTAGACACTGTAGTGTTGAAGCCACGCAAATAGCAGTAACTATGGAAAATTTAAAGCATAGATTAGAGATTATTGCACACCGCGAAAGAGCAACTGTGCTTGCTGCCCCCATTGGTGGATTTATGGATGCGCGAATTGAGGAGAGCATGATGGCGCGATTGGATGTGAAATTAACCGAAAAAAAAACGGGTGACATCATTTTTGAAGATACAGGGACTAGCGCAGGCTTGGAAGTAGCGGGGAAAAATGAATTGTTGTTGAAGTGAGGGTTTGGTGGTTTGATTATTTGATGGTTTGATGATATGGTGACTTGTTGGTATGATGGTGTGATTATGAAAACTAGATAAAGAATGGATTAAACAAGGCGCCTAGAAATGTCACTAATCCAACAGCTAATAGTCCCAAGACGAATAACACTTGTCGTAAACGAAAGAGTTGTAGTTTAGATTTAAAATAATATTGATCAAAAGCTTCTAATAGAAATCCTACGGAATAAAATAAGTTTGCCATTAGACCATCAAAAGATAATGGCTAGGATATTTATTTTTAGCATAGAAATAGGCGAAATAAAGATACCAAGTACGCCGAGCCCACCAACGATTAAATTAAACAGGATACGTTTTTTCTCCCACCAAATTAATGATGACATGATTTTTTCATTTTTATTCTTAAAATCATCATTATCTAAAACTTCCGTATTTGACATAGAATAAATTTATTAGAAATTATACTGTCTCTGCTTCCACCCAACCTAAGATTTAACTATGAACTGCAAGACAACATGGAACAGCCTACTTTCTCATCTGCCCAACTAGGACGCTTGGTAAACCATTTTTGATTTTTTGGTTGCTCATCATACGGTTGTTTTAGGAGCTGAAAGAGTTCATCAATAATAGAATAATCACCTTTATCTGCTGATTCGATTGCTACATGCGCCATGTAATTTCTTAAAACGTATTTTGGATTAATAGCATTCATTTTAGCGTGGCGATTTGTTTCTGAGTTATTGCCGCTTTTTACCCGTGTCGCATATTCATTTAACCAAGCTTTCCATTGGAAGGCCTTCCCTTCAAAATATTCAGGCGAGAGATAGCTGTCGGTTTGGATTAAAGCCAAGTGATCAATTGGCGCAGTTGAATTTAGCTTTGTGAGGTTTCTAAAAAACAAGGTCATGTCTGTTTCTGTTCTTCGCAAATTTTCGGTTAATTGATTGATAAAATTGGCATCATCCGCTTGAGAATCAAAGATTCCTAGTTTAGAAAGCATCATAGTTTCATACTCGCTTTGATAGGTCGTTTTAAATTCATCTAAAATGACCTCAAGCGCCGGAACATCTTCTATTAAAGGATAAATGGCGTTGGCCAATTGTGTTAAATTCCATAAAACCACCGAAGGTTGATTGCCGTAGCGGTATCTTTTATGTTGGGCGTCTGTGGTATTTGGGGTCCAACCTGGATCGTAATTTTCTAACCAGCCATAAGGACCATAATCTATTGTTAATCCAAGAATCGACATATTATCGGTGTTCATAACGCCGTGGACAAATCCAACGCGTTGCCAGTCTAACACCATTTTTCTGGAACGCACGGCCACTTCTTTAAAAAATTGAAGATAAACTTCCTTGCTAGGTTCACCTAAATGCGGATAATTTGTGCGAATAGTATAATCAGCTAGCCCCTTAAGATTGACTTTATCTTGCCGTGAAGCGAATATTTCAAAATTTCCGAAACGTATAAATGATGGAGCTGTTCGGCATACCACTGCTCCTTTTTCATAAGCTGCATTGCCGTTATACAAAACATCTCGCAGCACCTCATCACCAGTGAGAGAAAGTGATAAAGCTCTTGTAGTTGAAATGCCAAGGTGGAACATGGCCTCGCTCATTAAATATTCGCGAATGGATGAACGTAACACCGCTAAACCATCAGCTCCTCTTGAATATGGTGTGCGGCCTGCTCCTTTTAATTGTAGGAACCAATTGCCTGACTTTGTTTCAACCTCGGCGATATTAATTGCTCTTCCGTCTCCTAATTGACCTGCCCAATTCCCAAACTGGTGTCCTCCATAACACATGGCATAAGGTCGCATTCCTTCTACATTTTTTTGACCAGACACTATATTTAAAAAATGCGGGGAATCTGTATTATCAATACCCAAAGTCTCAGCCATTTCTGCGCTAGAATGAATTAATGTTGGATTGTTAGTGGGTGTTGGATTCACAATTGAGAAACAAGCTCCTTTCACTTGTCGCTGATGGCCAGCCTCAATAGGATCAGCAGGTAATTGTGTTGTAAACGTATCGTCAATTTTTAAGTTTTGAATTTTACCCATTTCTATTTGCGTTGCAGTTTTGTGCAAAGTTATAACTAATGAACGACAATTAATTTGTAAAAATTCGTCTATCTGCATCCAGACACCAAATGTAAAGTGGCAGTATCTCAACTTTTAGCGTAACTTTGGCGGATATTATAAAAATTGAATGACATTTAAAGAATTAGAAATTGCGGAGCCTATTCTCCGGGCCATAGCTGAAAAAGACTATACAAATCCCACTCCCATCCAAGAACAATCAATTCCAGTTTTACTGAAAGGAAAAGATTTATTAGGGTGCGCACAAACAGGAACCGGGAAAACTGCAGCATTTGCAATTCCAATCATACAGCAATTGTTTGAAGACGAAACTCGAAATAGAAGTCACCGAAAAATTAAATCGCTTATTGTCACGCCTACGCGTGAATTAGCGATTCAAATTCAGGAAAACTTTAAGGCGTATAGCAAATATACTGACTTGCGTAATACCGTAATTTTTGGTGGAGTTAAACAAGGAAAACAGACTGCTGCGCTGAAACAAGGAATAGACATTCTAGTTGCCACTCCAGGACGATTACTTGATTTAATTGGTCAAGGTTACATTACTTTAAAACACATAGAATATTTTGTTTTAGATGAAGCGGATCAAATGCTAGACATGGGCTTTATTCACGATATAAAGAAAATTATTGCCCAATTGCCCCACAAGAGACAATCGCTGTTTTTTTCAGCAACAATGCCAAAGAGTATTGTAGAATTGTCGGGCAAAATTTTGGGGAACCCATACAAGGTAACAGTAAAACCTGAGCAAGCGACTGCTGAGAAAGTAGAGCAATCTGTTTATTTTGTTACAAAGGCTGAAAAACCGAAATTACTAGAGTATCTTATCCTTGAAAAAAATCCACATTCTACCTTGGTTTTCTCAAGAACAAAACATGGAGCTGATAAGATTGTACGCAAATTAGCAAAAGCAAAAATAACTGCTGAAGCAATACATGGAAATAAATCACAAAACCAACGCCAGCGTGCACTTGGAAACTTCAAGAGTGGAAAAACGAAAGTTTTAATTGCAACAGATATTGCGGCAAGAGGAATTGACGTTTCAGAATTATCGTTAGTGGTGAATTACGATTTACCAAATGTTCCAGAAACATACGTACACAGAATTGGACGAACAGGTCGTGCAAAAGCTAGCGGCATTGCACTATCTTTTTGCGATATTGAGGAACGTCCTTATTTAAGAGACATTGAAAAACTAATTCGTCAAAAAATTGACGTAGTTAGAGATCATTTATTTGTAGACAGCCGTGACGAATCTTCATTCGTTCCACCAGAAAAACCGAAGCAAAATCATAACAGGAGAAATAAAACTCCTGGAAACCAAGGCAACAAAAACGTTTGGAGACGGAACAAACCAAAGAATAAACCAAGACAATCATAATTAGTATCTGCTCGGCCAATAATTGGTCATTTACAGGGTAAACTCCTAACTCTCGCGTTTAATTGGCCTTGAATTTGAACTTTTTATGCGAATACGTGCCTTTTCAATGAATGGGAACCAACTCTCAACTCAATATCATAATGACATGCAACATTTTTAAGTAGTTGGGAGTATTATTTTTATATCACCTAATTATGACGCGCAATTCACACTAGAATTTTGACTAGATTTGTTTTGAAGATAAAAAAAATGCCAGAAGGAGGATTAAAACGTATTAACAAGTATTTAAGTGAAGTTGGCTACTGCTCGAGGAGAGCGGCAGATAAATTAATTGAACAAAATAGGGTTACAATTAATGGCAACGTTCCTGAATTAGGAACTAAAGTTGCTCCTGGCGATCAAGTTGCTATTGATGGAACTTTGGTCACTCCAACAAAAGAAGAATTTGTTTATTTGGCATTTAACAAACCCATTGGAATTGTTTGCACCACTGATACTCGTGTAGAAAAAGACAATATTATTGATTTCATTAACTATCCTAAGCGGATCTTCCCAATAGGGCGATTAGACAAACCGAGTGAAGGTTTAATCTTTATGACCAATGACGGTGATATTGTCAATAAAATATTGCGCGCTAGAAACAATCACGAAAAAGAATATATTGTTTCAGTGAATAAACCCATCAACGATCAATTTATAAAACGGATGAGAAACGGAATTCCTGTTTTAGATACTGTGACGCGCAAATGCACCGTTGAGCGTCTAGGAAAAAATAAATTCCGCATCATTTTAACACAAGGCTTGAATCGACAAATTAGACGCATGTGCGAATATTTAGGTTATTCAGTAGTCACGCTCAAACGCATGCGGGTAATGAATGTGAACTTAGACGTTCCTGCTGGAGCTTGGCGAGATTTAACGGCCCAAGAAATGAAAGAAATCAATCGTTTGATTTCGGGGTCGGCCAAAACACACGAAGTTAAATAAGCGAAATTTGGACACAAAAAATCAATATCAGATAAGGGCATCAAAAGAAGACACTATTCAATTAGTGCAAGAAATTGTTGAATTATCACATGATGACTCTATGACTCGCAAGTTAACTGGAGTATGTGGTAAAGGCGGGAAGTTTTATTTTACGTTACGGCGTCTTTCATCAGGAGGATCGCCGACCTACTCACCCAAATTAGTTGGAGAGGTGCAAGGCGATCAAAGTAACGCTTCAATTCATATTCGTTTTCGACCCTCACTGATCTTAGTGATATTCGGGTTGTTAATGTTGGGTATTAGTGCTGTTCTATTCTACAAGCATAATTCTGGAATTGATGAAGATAGCAAACCATTGATATTCGCTGTGATTTCAATCGCCATTTTTTTCGCTACGGTTTTAACTCATTTTCATCTAAAAAAGGAATTGACAACCATTTTTCTAAATCTGACTCTGAATCAAGAAAACAATTAGTTGAACAGGGTTAATTAGATTATTGAAAAGAACTTATGAAATCCATCAGTGCATTCATAGTGATTTTTTTACTCTCCTCCTGTGACCCCCGTTTAGCAATTGAAATGGCAAATGAGTCAAACTCAAAGATAGAGATCATCTTGGATTTTAACGAAATTAGCGAACACAACAAACATACTTTTCATGAGCTCTTTGAAGGTTATGATGACATTCGAATAGACATTCTTGAACCGCTAAGTTCAACCTTTATCGATTTCGGAATAGGAACTTGGGATATGGACAACAAACTTGACTCTTTACCAAATTGTTTGAGTAAAATCAAGATAAAAAGTGGTAATTCGTCTCTTATTTATAAAGGAGGAGATCAAATCAAGCATTATCTAGAAAGCACAATTATTGATCAGCCAAAATCTATTATTCGCATCAAGATTAGAAAAAGCATTGGGTCATAACTTCTAGCACTGAACTTTAAAAATATTAAATTGACTGAATAACGTATCCGTATCCTTTTACAATATTGCCATCACTAGCGTGTGCCGCCATTTCGCCAAATCATCATATGCGCCTTATTCTCCATATATACGAGCCTACATTTTTGCTAAAAAAACGCTAGCTGCATTATTCTCACTATCTTGACCCCCATGAATAAAAATAATAAAGATTTAAACCTAGCGGTTTTGATTGATGCGGATAATATTCCCTACGCAAATATACAAGGGATGCTAGATGAGATTGCGAAGTTAGGAACACCTACAATAAAAAGAATATATGGAGATTGGACGCGACCGGGAGTAAATGGTTGGAAAAAGCCATTATTGGAACATGCCATTACACCCATTCAACAATACGGATATACGACTGGAAAAAATGCTACAGATTCAGCCATGATTATTGATGCAATGGATATTTTGCACAGCAATAAAGTAGATGGTTTTTGCTTGGTATCAAGCGACAGTGATTTTACCCGACTGGCAACCAGACTGAGAGAATCAGGGAATTTAGTAATTGGAATTGGCGAAAAGAAAACTCCAAAACCATTTATTGTATCTTGTGATAAATTTATCTATATAGAAATTTTAGCAGGAGCCAAACACAAGAATAAAAAGAAGAAGGTTACAGATAAGGATAGAGTCGCACCAAGTACTGAAAAATACGATCAGGTGAGTGAGGGATTAATTAATCTTTTAAAAGATTCGGTTGATGATATTGGAGATGATGAAGGATGGGCTTCTTTAGCAGAAGTCGGTTCTTTACTTTTGAAAAAGAAACCCGATTTTGATCCACGAAATTATGGTTTTCAAAAATTGACTCCTTTTATAAAATCGTTAACGAAAGATTTCACAATTGACGTGAGACCAACTGAAAAAAGAAACATCAAACATATCTACATTAAGAGCAAATAACTGTGCCAATAATTAAGCTAGAAACAAGAATTAAGGGAGAAATCGAAGTTGTTTTTGACTTGGCTCGAAGCATTGATTTACATCAGCTTTCAGCTGTCAAAACCAATGAAGAGGCTATTGGCGGCAGAAAAACGGGATTAATGGAATTGGGCGAAGAGGTAACTTGGCGCGCAAAGCATTTTGGAATCTATCAAAGACTCACCTCCAAAATGACAGAAATGGAAAAACACAGTCTCTTCGTGGACGAAATGACGAAGGGGGTTTTTAAGGGCTTTAGACACGAGCACAATTTTAAGGAAGTTGACGGTGAAATCATCATGACAGATATTTTGAATTATACAAGCCCACTGGGCGTTTTAGGGAACATGGCAGATAAATTGTTTTTAGAAAAATACATGACCGATTTTTTGACAAAACGAAATGAAGTCATTAAAGCTTACGCCGAGGAAAAAGAATAAGCGTTTTATGAATCTAAAAAACGGGAACATTACCTGGGGATAGAATCAAGCGCAAAGACTTCGAAAATATGGTCTTCGATAAAAGGTTGGTACTCCCTTTTTCATTGAAAGCGTATCATTCCCCTTATTATTTAATATTTTTGATTCTAAATACTACTTTATTCATAGCCTTACAATCCTTTCAAAAAGAACTATTACCCCTAATATGGGTAATTATTGGTATTATGTTTCTGGCGCTTATCGGAATTGTGCGGCGAGATCGGAAACGTACTTTTAAAACTATCCATATTCCATTAAAACGGAAACAATTTAAAATGATTTATCCCAAATTGGACACTCATTGAAGTGGGAACTGAAAAATATTACACAAGATTATATCATTGCCTTTTCAACCTGTCCAAAATATGGATGGAAAAGAATGATAACTATTTTACGCACTAAAGAGGCCTTACTTGTGAACATGATTTGTTTACCAAATCACAGACCGTTTATATTAAATTGTGGAATTGAAAAGAATTATGCATCTATTTTAGAGAACAATATTCGGAAATTTACAGATCGAGATATCAGCCAGGAACTTCAAAATTTATTAAAATGAAAAAGCCATTTCAGTTCTTATTCATTCTTTCCCTGGCCTTTTCATGTACAAAAAATTCTTATTCTGAATCTTGCATTTGTGACACACCAAGTCAAGATTCCCTAAAAATATTAGCTGCAATCGAAGACCTAGCATTAGGATTTATGCTTTCCACCAAAACAGAAGAGGTTTATAAAGGAATACGCCGCACATTAAATAATAAACCTTATAATGGTTGGACCTATACTTTGGACACAACGATTGTACATTCTAATGTCTATTATCAATATTTGGAAGGAGTTATAATCCGAAAAATCGGTTACTACTCAAACGGGATTTTAGACCACGATTTTAGTAATGAAGATGGTAAAAGCATAGGTTGTGAAAGAATGTGGCGAGAAAATGGAGACCCTTATGTTGAGGCTTACTATAGCGCTCCCGGAATTAAAGGAGGATGCCAAAGAACATGGCACGCAGATAATAAACTAGCGCTAGAAGCGTTTTGGAGCTATGGCGATTTAATCTATCAAATAGAGTATGACATTGATGGAAATATTACGAGTCAAAAAGGAAACAAACCCGAATGATAATTGCAAAAAACGATAGAATATATTTACGAGAAGCTGTCCCAACCGACACCGCTTTCTGTATTGCGCTCATGAATACGCCCGGGTGGCTAGAGTACATTGGTGACCGAAATATAGCTACCCAAGCGGATGCACTAGGTTATATCCAAAAATCACTTATTGATAGTTATAAAGCGAACGGGTTTGGACTTTATATCCTATGTTTGGTCGAATCGAATGATCCAATTGGCATTTGCGGGATTGTTAAAAGGGACACCCTAGATATCCCAGATTTAGGATTTGCGATTTTGCCAAAGTATGAAGGGAAAGAATATGTGTATGAAGCATCCGTCTTGACTTTAAATCATGCAAAAAATCAACTTAAAATGGATCAAATGTTGGCCATAACAAATCACAACAATGTCCGTTCACAAAAATTACTTGAACGTTTAGGATTTACAATTGTACTTGATTCTGATTATGACGGTGAAGGCGAAGTTTTGGTGAAATATTTGCTTGATTTATCAATGACATCTTATTAAAACAATTACTATGAAAGCACTATTATCTTTACTACTCATTTGTTTCGTCAGCCTTCAATCTTTTGCGGATTGCGCAGGATCGGGGATTTGGGCTTGCCCTCAAACGGAAACTATTTCAGAAAATCCAGTAATCTATATTGAAGGTTATTTTATGGACCAAGAAACAGTTAGAAAAATTGGTAAAGAATATGCACTTTATTTGGTCTCACCAAGCCACATGGCACGATTAGAAGTCATTGAAGTTTTAGAAGGTGAAATGCATCTTACACAAGTAATACTCAAACCCATAGCAACATTGCAGGCTGATGTTGAATACGTGCTGTCACTTTCTTCGATTCCAAAAAAATCAACCAATTCACCAAAAAAACTAGATCTAAATTTCCCCGATTCCAAATGGACGGTGAAGGCGAGAAAAGATAAAACGTTACCGTTATTTACAAGTTCTCCAACGTGGGTTTCATCAAAAGTGATTTATTACGGTTACGGCCCTTCAAACAGAATGGCTTTTGAGTTTAAAACCAACGAACAAAACAATTTTCTGATTAGAACGACTCTCACTAATACAGCAGAAAAATCACAAAGCACCCACTATTTAGCGGCGAAGGAAGGAATTGTATCTGTTGGTCATGGCATGTGTTCAGGTGCTTTTACACTGCGCGAAGGAGTCAAATATAAATTAGAATTCAGCCTATTAGATGCTTCGTGGAATAAAGGAAAATCCGCGTCATGCGAGGTAGTTTACAAAACTGAAAATTCGTTTTAAATACCCATCAGAAATACAAGCAAAAAACGAGTGCCTAATACCACCTTTTTTTCTTCTTTTTAGAAGCTTCTGACTTTCGTCCTTTGCGGTATTTACTTCCACTTTTCTTTTTATGGACCTGTGGCTTTGCATCTGGATCAAGCGGATAAGGGTGTTCTTCCTCAACTGGAATAGAGAGATGTATTAATTTTTGAATCGCCAATACATAATCTCTTTCATCAGCCGAGCAAAATGAATACGCCTTTCCAGACTCCCCTGCTCTGCCTGTTCGTCCAATTCTATGGACATACGTTTCTGGAATATTTGGTAAATCAAAATTAATTACGGCATCCAAATTCTCAATATCAATTCCACGTGACGCTACATCTGTTCCAATTAATATATTGACAGTGCCATCTTTAAATTCTTGCAAGGCCTCTTGTCGTTTAGCTTGTGATTTATCGCCATGAATAGACGCTACTTTATATCCATTCTTCAAGAGAGATCGCTCCAACTTCTCGACACCAAACTTCGTTCTTCTAAAAATAATGATGTTCCCTTTTACCGTATTCCGCAAAATATGGAGGCACAACTCCATCTTTTTGGTTTTGGGTACATAATACAATAATTGGTCAACACTTTTGGCCACTGAAGAACGTGGCGCAACATCCACCCGTTCAGGTGATTTCAAAATGGAATTTGACAAACCAACCACCTTCAATGGCATAGTTGCTGAAAAGAATAACGTTTGTTTTTCTTCGGGACAGATTTTTTCGATTTTTTGAACATCATCAATAAAGCCCATATCCAACATCATATCTGCTTCATCAATTACCAAGGTTTCAATAAAATGCGGATCAAGATATTCTTGTTTGTACAAGTCTAAAAGTCTACCCGGTGTTGCAACTAAAATGTCAATTCCTTTATTCAGGATTTCTTTTTGGTGCTCTATTGGCACTCCACCATAAACAACAGCACTTGTGATGTTCGTGTATTTTGCATAAGTTTTAAAGGCTTCATCAATTTGAACGGCTAGCTCACGTGTTGGACTCAAAACTAAAGCTACCAATTTTTTACCACGTTTTACAACATGACCTGAATCCAATAACCCCTGTAATATCGGCAAAGCAAAAGCAGCCGTTTTACCCGTACCTGTTTGTGCCGAGCCAATAACATCCTTCCCCTCTAAAACAAGGGGAATCACTTTCTCTTGTATTAAAGTGGGTGTTTTATATCCTTGATCAGATATTACTTTCAGTAAATTATTATGGAGTTCTAGTTCTAAAAAATGCATTTGTCCCGCGTTGGTTATTGCTACAAAGATAGAAGGATAGATGTGCAATCAACTCATTTTTTT
>TARA_B110000037_G_scaffold24109_1_pt1 | contig 11742 bp, 10 predicted proteins | sample TARA_B110000037 | Tara Oceans TARA_B110000037 (sample SAMEA4397196) | marine metagenome | biome: Polar Biome; feature: [MIX] marine epipelagic wind mixed layer (ENVO:01000061); material: water (ENVO:00002006), including particulate matter (ENVO:01000060) such as... | depth 10-100 m
GGCTTTTGTCAGTGGCTTTCTTAAAGCTACGTTCGATCTGGCGCGATGAAACGCCCACGTCAACGGCAACTCTGGCTATAGAAATAGGTTCGGTCAGGTTAGCGGCAAAAATAGCGATGGCCTTGGCCACCACAGACGGCAGCGTCGCGTCAGTCGTACTTTGACTATATGTTGGAATACTTTGACGCACACCATCTCCACGCATTAAAGGGTGCTGGAACCAACAGGCTACTTCAGTAGCAACCTCGGCACCGAGACTAGTCTCGATTAGACGCAGACATAAATCAAACGCCGCCGCTGCCCCTGATGCAGTATAACGCCTTTCAGAAAATTCGATAACCTGATCTGAGGCTTGAATATTAGGGAATTCAGATCGGAACGCTGCCTCATAACACCAATGCACAGATACCACGTACCCACTCATCAAGCCAGCCCGAACCAATGGGAATACACCACCACTGACACCGCCTAAAACAACGCCATGGCGTTCAAGGTTTCGTAGTGTACCAAATCCTGCCTTTGGATTTGCGAAAGCGCCTAACGGAGGGCTAAGTAAGATCAAGCATTCAACACCTGACGATTGGGACAAAATAACATCCGGCTCAAACGAAACACCCGCACTAGACCTAACTTTCTCATCAGTTTCGGCGACTAGCGTCCAGGAAAACGCTTCCTTGCCCGAAATTTCATTGGCAGCGCGTAAAGGCTCTATCATTGAGGTTAAACAGGCCATCGGAAAGCCATCAAAAATCAAGAAACCAATAGACTGGGTTTTCATACTACTCATATTTATGATAATAACAGTAAAACAGCTGCAAAGATCAAGATGCCCTGCGCTAAGAAACGGAAGTAACTATGAACATAGAAAAAAAATCGTCCGAAATGGTCACAACACTGACACAAGACCCACATGTTGTGCACAATGAACGTGAGAAAGTCCTGGAAGTGGCAATTGGACGGGAGGTCCGTACATTCAGGCGGCGTCAAGAAGTAACAGTAGCCGAGCTCGCTGGATTAACTGGTTTATCTATTGGCATGCTTTCCAAGATTGAAAACGGTAACACTTCGCCTTCTTTAACGACATTGCAAACATTGGCAAATGCCTTGTCTGTGCCTCTCACATCCTTTTTTCGCCGCTTTGAAGAGCGCCGCGAAGGTGTACACACTAAAGCGGGCCAAGGTGTTGAGATGGAACGTGCAGGTACGCGAGCTGGGCACCAGTATAATCTGCTAGGCCATATCGGTTCAAATGCCAGTGGAGTTATTGTTGAGCCCTATCTGATCACCCTATCTACGCATGCCGACGTGTTCCCAACATTCCAGCACGGTGGTATCGAAACCATATATATGCTGGAGGGCGAAGTTGATTATAGGCACGGCGAAGAGGTTTACCCACTGCAGCCAGGAGACACTCTATTTTTTGATGCAGACAGCCCGCATGGACCTGAGCGTTTAGTCCAACTTCCTGCGCGATACTTATCGATCATCAGCTATCCTCAAAGTATTGCATAGAATTTTCTTTTTCTCACCAAAATTCCAATTCCTATATAATTCTTAATTGAATTTCTGATCAAAATTTGTACGCTTAAAACAGTTCTCAGGAGACGGTAAAATCCACCGTCGACGATATATAGCAGTTCTCTTGCCGCAACTGCTCATTTTCATAGTCATTTCAGAAGACTAGAAGCGGAAAAGTCTAACCGGTCCAGTTGATACAACGGTCACAATATAAAACCACAGAAACCTGATATTCTTGGGCTTCTTGAACATTTCGAATTGAAATACATCACTTTTGCAAGGGTGGCTCAGTGTCCTCTTCGGGCCAAACACCAAAAGATGTCTCTAACCCATCATCATATTTAGACAAAAATTCTAACATCATTGGACGATTGTCAATAAAGCCTTTGTATGTCGCCAACTCCTCTGGCAAATCGCGTATAACACGATGTAGCCTACGACCCCATTTTACTTTGCTGACGATATCTTGAAATGATATTAAATAACATCGGATCGGGAAAACAAGAGCATTTGAGCGCGGCAATCTGAAGAATGTCTGCAACTCAACACGCAGATGCTGTTTGGAACCCAAGTTTTTGGGTGTGACTGAGGTCTTTTGGATTCCCCACTTGTGATAGTTCTCTGGGCTCGTGTCCAATAGTGGGTTGACCGTCATTGTCCAATTCAGACGTCGCGCTGGAGCACCTTGCTGAATGCTAAGAAGAAATTTCAAGGCTCTAATAAAAATACCTTTTTCATGTGCCAAAGGCACTGGCGCGTGCCATTCAAAGAAGTTCATTCCAATATCAAAGTCCAAGCTCCAATCTGCCTGCGTTGTAATCATTCCTGCGTCCATCCAAAGGTTTTCGTCACGCTGATCAAGCACACAAAAATCACCCTGCGTTTGTCGCGTGATGTATTCCATTGGCCCGTAAGGAAGTGTGGTCTCATCCATGAAAACAAAATGATCATCGATTCCAAGCGGCTTATTGATCCAGTGCCAATTATCTCCATCTCGGTGCAGTTCGAACAAAGCAGGGTAGTCTTCAGATTTAGACACCATAATCAGCTCCAACAGATCCCATCCTGCCAAAGTCATATGAGGCAGAGATTGGCATCGTAATGGATCATCAGCTAAGACCATGGCCCGATCACGCATCTCGGCCACATAATGTTCATCAACATCAAAGCGTTTTTCATAGATACTGTCAGAAGGCCCACCTTGGTGCTGCTCCATATTCACCGAATACATGTAGCTGTCTTCATGAAATGGGAATGGAAAACGATCAATTGCACGTTGTGAGTTTTTAAACGAATAATCATCACGGAAAGTTTCGTCATTAAATTGGATTGTCATCGCAGGATCCTCCTATCGGTCAAGCACTAGGGTCTTGCCCTCAAAGCGTGAGACACATGGCATTATTTTTGTACCACATGCTTTTTCATCGTCTTCAAGCCAATGATCACGGTGTACAAATGTGCCCTCACTTTCAACAACATTTGTCTCGCATTGCCCACAAGCACCACCACGACAGAGATAAGGCGCTTCAACACCCAGACGCTCAATCGCCTCCAGCAAGCTTTCATGCTCGCCCACTTCAAGGTTCAAGCCTGATTTGGCCAGCCGCACCGCAAATGGTCTGCCCGGCTTTGGAGCTAGGAACTCTTCATTGTGCACATGCGCATCTGGCCAGCCCGCGTCAGTCGCTGCTTTACACACCCAGTTGATCATTCCCTTCGGACCACACACATAAAGATGCGTTCCAATAGGCTGACCGTCTAACAACCGCTTAAGATCGATAGCTTGACCATTTTCGTCGTAATATACTTTCACACAGTGAGCGTATTTTGTTGTCAGTTCATCAACATAGCTGCCCAATTCAACATTACGGCATGCATAGTGCAGTTCCCAATTTCCATGCGTACGATCGAGTTGTTTGATTTGTGCAATGAACGGAGTAATTCCTATACCGCCAGCAATAAAAAGATGTTTTCGGGCACGTAGGTCCAGCGAAAACAGGTTCACCGGAAAACTGATCCTCATTTGGTCGCCGACTTGGGCTTTTTCATGCAAATACAAGGAGCCACCGCGGCCTTCATCATCTCTGCGCACAGAGATTGCAAACATCTCACGCTCGGCCGGATCCGACACTAGCGAGTATGGGTTGCGACGCTTAATATCTCCATCTTGCATTTCAACAACAGTGTGTGCACCACCCGAAAACGTAGGGAACAATTCACCATCGCAGCGCTTGAATTCGAAACGGGTGACTAAGCTGTTCAATCGGACGATAGCAGAAACAGTGACAGCAATTTTTTTTGCTCCTGTACTCTTGGGAGCAGTTGAATTGGGTGGCGGCACGTTCATGAATATAGCTCCACAGATGGTGGTACGTTGCCAGGATCTTCTGCATCAATGCAAACTGCCTGGTAGGCAGCAAGTCTACGAGAATAATGGTCACGTACAAATAAATTAAGACCACAATGGATGCATTGGAATGGATCCATAATCACGTCTTCCGTGATACCTTTACAATGGACACATTGCATGCGGCGCGCCACCGAACCGCGGTGTTCAGTTTGAATGGCGGTATGGTCATAGCCAGCTTTCATAGCTTCGTTTTGAGCTTGTCCCATAAGGCCTTCGGTCCCGCTAAGATAAATTTGTAAACCCATTGCCGCGTCTGCCAATACCCGTTGAATGCGTGTCAATGCGGCGGGGTAACTTGGTCCTTCATAATATTGCGCTGGGTTTAAAGCTTGAAGGCTTTTACCAAAATCAGTACCTTTTGGAATAAAGATGATATGACTGTTCACCATAAGTCCATTTTTGCGTTGTGCCAAATCTAAAATTGCCTCAGCGCCCTCTGAATCGGCAATCATTAAATGGGATTTACCAGGGCGGGCTTGCAGGGTGCCGTAGACTGGCCTGCTGCGAATGCTTTCAGGAAATTGAAATTTAGACATCCTAATCCTGTCTCCCAAATTTATTAATAACCGATTTGGTGCGCAGGCAGCGCCCGCGCACCATTTTGAGTTAAATCAGCCCTTTGCAGTACGGATTGATTTATCTTCGTCGTAAAAAGGCATTTCTGCTGCAATACATGCAATCTCAGTTCCATCTGCGTTCCGAACAGTCAGCGCAGTTCCCGGATTTGCACATGCAACAGGCATACGTGCGATGCCTACATTATGGTTATTCACCTCTGAGTGCATACCAAAAGTCACCACGCCAACACGTTTGCCATTTTGCAACAAATCAGCGCCTTCATCAGCAGGAGTTACGCCATCCAATTTGACTCCATAAATTTTAAAACGCTCTTTGCCTTGAGCAGAATAATGATTTTCTGCACCAATAAATCCAGTTTTGCCTGGAGAAACTGTAAATTCAAGACCTAATTCCCATAGCGTATCGCCGCATGGTTCATCATCAAATGGATGGGTTTCTGAGTTATCACCTGGGTAAAACAACAAATAACTTTCAGTACGAAGTAGATCCAATGTTGAGAATTGGACAGGCCCTATTCCCATACCAGCACCCTCGGATAGAATTGAATCCCAAAGATGGACTGCGTCCTTACGGGCGCAGAATATTTCATACCCTCGTTCCCCAGTGTAGCCAGTACGAGAAATCATCACTGGACGGCCAAACAGCTTTGTTTGCATGATTCCAAAATAAGCTAAATCAGAAATGCCTGGAACATGTTTAGACAGAAAATCAATGGCAACGGGACCCTGCAATGACATATCATGCATGTCATCATCGAACAAAACAGCACAATTTTTGGATGCTGCAACTGTAGATAACTGTTCCATGCCGGTACCAGTACCATGCACGACCAACCAACTGTTTAAAGACAAGCGGTATATGACGCAGTCATCAATAAATTTGCCTTGGTCATTCAACATACAGGCATAAACAGAGCGACCAGGCATAACTTTTTCGACGTTGCGTGTAGTAACGCGGTCAATTACATGCGCCGCATCCGGTCCAATCACATGGCACTTCTTCAAGCCTGATACATCCATCAAGCCGGCTTTTGTGCGAATAGTTTCATAATCAGATTTAGCACGCTCAGGCGTGTGGTCGTAAAACCACGCTGTGCCCATGCCATTCCAATCTTCTAATTCACCACCAATCTCAGCATGGCGATGTGCCAGCGCAGAGTTTCTCCAAATAATAGCCATTTTGGCTCTCCTAGTATTATATTTATGTACTACGTTCTACATCTTACATTGAGACTGAAATCGTCGGATTAATCAATACTAAGGGGCAATATTTTTTCCTGTCAGGGAAAATTAAACTTTGGCAATTTTAATTACACCGGCAGCCTCAATAACGCGAACTGAGGGCTTGGCTTGAATGAGGCACAAATTGCCCGATCCACCAGGCATTCATTACCCAAGGTGAAATAAGTTTCCTGGTGGTTGAGAAGGTAAGGGTTTGATGCTAGCTTTCGACTCAACTTCTGGATTGCTAGTTCGGAGACTAGAAATTAAACGGATATTAAATTTGAGAGAGGAATGCCGCATGTGCGGGATCGTTGGACTTTTCCTGAAAGACAAATCTATGGAACCCCAACTCGGGGCTTTACTTACCGATATGCTTATTACGATGACAGATCGCGGCCCCGATAGCGCAGGTATCGCGATATACAGTGCAGGTAAGGAAGATCTGGCAAAAATGACGATTCAATCAGACACTCCTGGTGCAGATTTTGCTTTGCTCAAAGACGATCTGAACAAGCGTATTAAGGGGGGGCTTAACTTAAGGGTTCAAAGCACCCATGCCGTATTGGAACTTCGAGGTGACCAGGTGGTTTTAACCCGATCCATCCTGAAAGAAATTCGCCCAAATGTGCGTATAATGAGTACCGGGGATAGCTTGGAGATTTACAAAGAAGTCGGCTTACCAAAGAACGTTGCATCACAGTTTAATGTCGCTTCGATGTCTGGCAGCCACGGCATAGGCCATACACGCATGGCAACCGAATCAGCCGTCACCACCATGGGCGCACATCCCTTCAACACTGGAAGCGACCAATGCCTCGTACACAACGGCTCCCTTTCCAATCACAATTCCCTGCGGCGCAAACTTCGCCGTGATGGTGTGCACATTGAAACCGAGAATGATACGGAAGTAGGAGCAGCCTATTTGACTTGGAAAATGCAGGGCGGCAGCTCACTCGGAGAAGCTCTGGAAAGCAGCTTAGAGGATCTTGATGGGTTTTTCACATTTGTTGTCGGCACAAAAGATGGCTTTGGGGTCGTGCGTGATCCAATCGCCTGCAAGCCTGCAGTAATGGCCGAAACAGATCAATACGTGGCCTTTGGTAGTGAATATCGTGCTTTAGTTAACCTTCCAGGTATCGAAGCGGCCCACGTATGGGAGCCTGAACCTGCAACTGTTTATTTTTGGAACCACTAACATGCAGACATATGACTTAGCGACTGGGACACTGCGTGAACTTAACTCCACGCTGCATGCCCAGAACGAAACCACTAATCAAACGGCTTGGGAGATTGCAAATCCAAAAGGTGCGCACGCAATTGCCTGCGGATTGGATGCACCAATTGAGGTCACGGTGCGAGGATCAACTGGTTACTATTCCGCCGGGATGAACCAACAAGCTACTGTTAATATTAAAGGTAGTGCTGGTCCAGGCGTGGCCGAAAACATGATGTCTGGTAAGGTTATCATTGACGGTGATGCGAGCCAATACGCCGGCGCGACTGGACATGGTGGCCTGTTGGTCATCAAAGGTAATGCCTCTTCCCGATGTGGTATTTCCATGAAGGGCATCGACATCGTTGTGCACGGAAATATTGGTCACATGTCCGCCTTTATGGCTCAATCTGGCAATCTGGTTGTTTGTGGAAATGCAGGAGACGCCTTGGGTGATAGTTGCTACGAAGCACGCCTTTTTGTACGGGGTTCTGTTAAATCCCTGGGCGCGGATTGTGAAGAAAAAGAAATGCGACCTGAGCATATAGCTATCTTGCAAGACTTGCTGACGCAGGCTGAAAGTGACGTGAAACCGGAAGAATTTAAACGATTTGGTTCAGCTCGCAATTTATATAATTTTAACATCGACAACGCCTATTAAAAGGTCAATCCATGAGCACTGATAATCGCGGCATCCCGCACACTACTCCCCGCCAATCGGCAACATTCAACCAAGACGTAAATAGTGATATACGCCGTGCGGCGGCCACAGGCATTTACGACATTCGAGGCGGTGGAGCAAAACGCAAGCTTCCAACTTTTGATGATCTGTTGTTTCTAGGAGCCTCCATATCTCGCTACCCCTTGGAGGGTTACCGTGAGAAATGTGACACCAATGTTACCATTGGAGGCCTGAACGCATCTAATCCAATTCAACTCGATATTCCCATAACAATTGCAGGCATGTCCTTCGGGGCCCTTTCAGGGCCTGCAAAGGAAGCCTTGGGACGTGGTGCATCCGCAGCAGGCACCTCTACCACAACGGGAGATGGTGGGATGACGCCTGAGGAGCGCGGTCATTCCTCGAAATTAGTTTATCAATATTTGCCATCACGCTATGGTATGAACCCAAATGACTTGCGTAAAGCAGATGCAATTGAAATCGTGGTTGGTCAGGGTGCCAAACCCGGCGGCGGCGGCATGCTGTTGGGCCAAAAAATCTCAGACCGCGTTGCGCACATGCGCAACCTTCCAAAAGGAATTGACCAGCGCTCTGCGTGTCGCCACCCTGACTGGACTGGACCAGATGATCTTGAAATCAAAATTCTTGAGCTTCGCGAAATTACAGGTTGGAAAGTTCCAATCTACGTAAAGGTTGCTGGAGCACGCCCATACTATGATACTACTTTAGCAGTAAAAGCCGGTGCTGACGCGGTCGTTCTGGATGGCATGCAAGGCGGTACGGCTGCTACGCAAGATGTGTTTATTGAACATGTGGGGCAACCAACATTAGCAATCGTTCGTCCAGCGGTCAAAGCACTGCAAGATTTGGGGATGCACCGGAAAGTACAGCTCATATTGTCAGGCGGCATCCGAACTGGTGCTGATGTTGCGAAGGCAATAGCACTTGGAGCAGATGCCGTTGCAATCGGGACTGCGGCCCTTATTGCTTTAGGTGACAATGATCCAAAGTGGGAATCGGAATATAATAAACTGGGGACAACAGCTGGTGCGTATGATGATTGGCATGAAGGCCAAGATCCTGCAGGCATTACCACGCAGGACCCTAATCTGATGAAACGCTTCGATCCTCTCGAAGGTGGGCGCCGTTTGCGCAATTACCTCAAAGTTATGACACTCGAGGCACAAACAATCGCACGCGCTTGCGGAAAAAATCATTTACACAACCTAGAACCAGAAGACTTGGTAGCATTGACGATGGAAGCTGCTGCAATGGCGCAGGTTCCGTTGGCAGGAACTGATTGGTGGCCCGGTAAATCTGGTTCATTTTAAAAAAATTTAGGACTTGGCAGACAAACGTACGGGTCGTATTCATAAGAACAGACCGATAGGGGAAATGTCCATGGCAACAGATCTGGCAAAATTCGCTGAAGATAATGGCGTAAAGTACTTTATGATTTCATTTACCGACCTTTTCGGTGGCCAAAGGGCCAAACTGGTCCCAGCTCGCGCTATTGCAGACATGCAAGAGGATGGCGCAGGGTTCGCAGGGTTCGCCACATGGCTGGACATGACACCCGCTCACCCGGACATGTTAGCAGTTCCTGATCCAGAAGCTGTCATCATTCTGCCATGGAACAAAGAGATAGCATGGGTTCCAGGCAATTGCGTCATGGAAGGTCAAGATGTGGCTCAAGCCCCGCGTAATGTGCTACGTAAATTGATAGTGGAGGCCGCTGCAAAAGGAATGCATGTCAAAACAGGTATCGAGGCGGAATTTTTTCTGCTGACACCTCAGGGAGACCAAATCTCTGACCCATACGATACTGCGGCCAAACCTTGCTATGATCAACAAGCCTTCATGCGCCGTTTGGATGTGATCCGCGAAATTAGCGACTATATGCTTGAATTGGGCTGGGGCGCATATCAAAACGACCACGAAGATGCCAACGGTCAATGGGAAATGAACTGGGACTTTGACGATGCATTGAGCACGGCCGACAAACATAGCTTCTTTAAATTCATGACGAAGACAGTCGCTGAAAAACACGGCTATCGAGCAACATTCATGCCTAAGCCTATTCAAGGGCTAACCGGCAATGGTTGTCATGCACATATCTCAGTGTGGGATGCTCCAGGTGCGGCATCGAAGATTAATATTTTTGCGATGGACGCAAATGACAGTAGCCAGACTGCTGAACTGGGCCTCTCGGAAAAAGGCCGTCACTTCCTAGGTGGCATTATGAAACATGCGTCCGCCTTGGCCGCGATAACCAATCCAACAGTGAATAGCTATAAGCGTATTAATGCCCCACGCACAATTTCAGGAGCCACTTGGGCACCCAATACCGTGACTTGGACTGGCAACAACCGAACGCATATGGTGCGCGTGCCGGGACCAGGCCGGTTTGAACTGCGCCTACCGGATGGCGCCGTAAATCCCTATTTGCTGCAAGCAGTTATCATTGCAGCTGGACTTTCGGGCGTAAATTCGAGGGCAGATCCCGGGAAACGTCATGATATCGATATGTATGCCGAGGGTCACAAAGTGCGCGGCGCTCCAAAGCTGCCTCTTAATATGCTGGACGCATTGCGTGAATATGACAAAGATAAAGACCTCAAAACAGCGATGGGTGAAGAGTTCTCCGCCGCTTACCTAAAGATGAAGCATTCCGAGTGGAATGACTTCTGCAATCATTTCAGTTCATGGGAAAAAGCTAATACGATGGATATCTAAAACGAGAACCCATCTCATCAAAGAAAACCGCATCTTCGATCGCGGTTTTTTCGTGAGTTAATGCAGCAAAGCAAGGCCTGCCTTACGATGTGTATACCAGATAAAAAACGTACTTATGATAACAGACAACCCAGTTCCTGCAATAATCAACATAGCCCCCGCCTCAGTGCCAATCGCAAGGATCGCGTGGACCATAGTTACAACAATACCAACCAAAGAAATCAATAATACGGGTCGTGCTATGGCACGTTGAATAATCATGAGAACGCAACCTAATGCGCCACCAAACACGCCAATACAAAATGCAGCAGTTACCAATGCTGGCCTACTATTTACTACAACTTGATAAGCTTTTGGCATGTTCGTAATAGCCTCCGGGCTGGTTTGGCTGATATAGTTCCAGCAACCCATCACATTCCAGATCAGCCCGAGAACTGCAATCACCCAATACCCCAATTGCGGTTTTTGTAGATCACTCATGATACAATCTTTCTGAAAAATGCAGTCTTCCTTAAATCGGCAATTCATCAACAGGTAAAGAGCATACAAATTGGAGAAATGTTCCTAAACCCGTTTAATAGTGGGAATATTTGTTGACTTAGCACCTTTCCAACACTCACATTAAATTCAAAATAAATACTGACTATCAGGGAGATTCACATGGCTAAACGTGTCGCAATCATTGGAGCAGGCCCCTCAGGGCTAGCCCAATTGAGAGCCTTTCAATCCGCCAAGGATAAAGGTGCTGAAATTCCAGAGATTGTGTGTTTCGAAAAGCAATCAGATTGGGGTGGTTTGTGGAATTACTCCTGGCGCACAGGCGTCGATCAATACGGCAATCAATGCCACGGCTCAATGTATCGCTACCTGTGGTCCAATGGGCCAAAAGAGGGCCTAGAATTTGCAGACTATACATTCGAGGAGCACTTCGGAAGACCCATTGCCTCGTATCCTCCACGTGCGGTCTTGTTCGACTACATCAAAGGTAGAGTGGAAAAAGCAGGCGTCAGGAATATGATCCGCTTTTCTACAAATGTGCGTGACGTACGCGCGCAAGATAGCGGTGGATTTGAGCTTACATCACGCAATCAAATCAACGATACAGAGCAAACCGAATTTTTCGATCATGTAATTGTAGCAACAGGTCACTTTAGCGCACCCAACATCCCTGAATACCCCGGATTTGATGCCTATAATGGCCGCATTCTTCATGCGCATGATTTTCGAGATGCGCGAGAATTTACCGATAAGGATGTTCTTATACTGGGCTCGTCTTATTCGGCCGAAGACATTGGATCTCAGTGTTGGAAGTACGGCGCCAAGACAATTACCGTCGCTTACAGAACCGCTCCAATGGGCTATGCATGGCCTGATAATTGGA
>TARA_B110000037_G_scaffold50657_1_pt1 | contig 11725 bp, 11 predicted proteins | sample TARA_B110000037 | Tara Oceans TARA_B110000037 (sample SAMEA4397196) | marine metagenome | biome: Polar Biome; feature: [MIX] marine epipelagic wind mixed layer (ENVO:01000061); material: water (ENVO:00002006), including particulate matter (ENVO:01000060) such as... | depth 10-100 m
GTATTGATCAAGGTAACTCGGACTCTTCTGTAGCAAAAGACAATAAAACCGGATCGGAATTAGCGGTACTAATAAAGAAGCGTATTGTGGATAAGGGTTACTTTAACTTTACATCTAACCTGTACGTGGCTAAGTATAATAAACGATCTGATAACGTTATTGACGATTGGGATAATGCGGCTAAACTATCATACTACTATAACGCACAGGTAAACATAGAGTATACTCGTATAAACATTGTGGGACACTTTCGTAACTTAGGCATGTATGACAGGTTAAAGAAAAGACCTACAATTAATCAAAGTAGTCCAGACCCTAATAAACCTACTACTTTACTTGGTACAACAACTTCAACTGCAATTATTGACTACCAGGATCAGAAAATCGCTGAGTATATTAATAATTACTACGATACTATATGGTTTTTAGAGGTGATTGAACAGTGTATGGATTACAATAGAGATGACCGTACTAAGTTTGATATGGTTATAGCTATGGGACTATGTGAGCTATCAGATGAAGATTTAATGGGCAAGGCTGCAAAGCCACCGGTTAAGCAGTCATCGGGGTTCCAGTTGTTTGGATTTTATACTGACCCTGTTACGGGATATAAAACCCACGGAGTAATTCCTGACCAAAGAGGGAATGAACTAGAAAGATCACTAAAAGTTGAGGCAGAAAAATTTAACGAGCATGGGGGTGTAATTTGGAGAGATACATCGGACCCCGATAACCCTATAACACATTATTAAGGTTTAGCCTTGCTTGGTTGGTATTTATTTCTTACTTTTCTAGATATAATATGTAAATGTAAATAAGAGAATATGAATAAAGGAGAAGTTAAAGCTCACGGTAGGCACGTTTTGGTAGAAGTTACCAAGTTACCTGAAGTAATCGAAGACGTTCACGTAGGTGAACAAGCGAGAATGACTAAGACTCAAACGGAGTTTTATTATGGAGAGGCTCTAGAAGTAGGCCCTAACGCAGCAGATGATGATCAATGCCCTGGATTAGTAAAAGGGGATAAAGTTATCTTCCAACAATTGGGAGGTTTCATGGTACCAACAACAGACGGGTACTGCAAGATTATGGACGGTTATAATATAGTAGCAAAAACAACAAGCCTAGAAGAGATGAACAAAAAGACAATTATCCCTACAGGGGACAGAATATTAATAGAGGTTATCGGAGAAGGATTAGTATCAGAGGATGCTGACGGTAACGAGTTTTATGACGAATCAAAGGGAGACCCTAGAGATCAAGATACCCAAAAAGGTATTGTAGTATCATGTGGACCACAAGCTGAAGTAATAGCTGAAGGTACTATTGTATTCTTTGATCCTTACTGTGGTAACTTAATCGTTAACGAGGCTGATCTTATGTTAAAGACTGTTAACAGTTTTGATATATTATTTTCTACAAAGAACACAAGTTTATAATCAATTATTAGATGGATTTAATTAAAAGCGGTTACTACAATGTTGAAGATGTTCATATTTCTGAAAAAGAAAAGAACACCTTTAGGTACCTGAAAGATAGTGTAGATCACTACATTACCACCCTAGTTAAAGACAAAACTAGAATCAGAAAGGCCCGTAATCTATATGATGGTAGAAGAGATAGAGAAGAGTTTAGATACCTAGAGGAGACTTTTGGTATTGAAACTCCTATCAGGATGAAAATGACATCTCTTGTTAAGACCCGTGTAGACTTATTAGTAGGTTTACTATTAGATGAAGTTTTTACATTCCGTGTCACAGTAAATGATGCTAATACAATAACTCAAGTAGAAGACAATAAAAGAGCCGCTAAAATTAAAGGCATACTAGAGGGATACGACAAACAGTTATCTGATAACATTAGTAAAAGCTCAATGGGACAACCCCCAGAGCAATCCGTAGTTACAGCTAAGTATCTAGAAAATCTTACTAAATCAATCGACGAAAACTTTATATCTGAGTTTGAGATCGCTGCAATGTCACTGATTAAATTCTTTGAGCAGGATATTACAATTGATTTACAACAAAAAGTAAAGCAGTACTTTATAGACTTATTGGTAACCGGAGAGGCTTACTATAAAACTAGTATAGAAAGAATCGGAGAAGATCCAGTATTAGAGATTAAGAAACCCGAGAATGTCCATTACAAAAAGAATACTAATCACCAATACATAAGTAGTGGTCATAGACCAAATGTTTCTGCAGTAGTTAATACTGAGGAAATGGAGCGATCGGAAATTCTTCGGAGGTATGGTCATTTTATGAGTCAGGATGTCAAAGATAAGGTCTTTGGAGAAGCTGGAGCCGGTACAAGTGGTCGTATTATTTCTGATCCTAGGTATCTAGGTAAGAGTAATATGGGTGACCTACACGATTCAGGCACTAGATCACAATTCGTAAATGACGATTATGCTGATACAATACCAGTATACTATGTAGAGTGGTTAGCTAATAACGAGATTGAAATTAAAGACGAAGAATATAAAGAAGGTATCCGACAGGTAGAGGATATTACCATGAGCAAAGAACATACCAAAGAACACGGTAAAGATGCAGGTAGTGGTAAACCAAGAAAGAAGTCATATAGATTAGATAGATACGAAGGTATTAGAATTGGTCTAGACACATATATTTGTTTAGGTAAAAGTAAGCATACTCCGAGAAGCGCATCTAAGCCATGGCTTACTACGCTTTCAATTAACGGCTTAGCTTATAACGACCGTAACGGAACACCTTACTCAACAGCACTAGCATTAAAGGATCTACAAGATTCATTTGATATTATTGTATTCTTCAGAGATAACTTGATTGCAAATAGTGGTCTTGATGGATCTCGTATTAACATGGCGGCTATTCCTAAAGTATTAGGACAAGACTACATGGAAAGAATACTTAAGTTCATCCACTTTAGAAAGCAAGGACTTGAGTTTATTGATCCTACAGAGGATGGAGCCAACATGTTTAGTGGTTATGGTAACTTCCAGGGATCTTTATCTAGTGGAGCTCTACAAGAATTAAATTTAGTATTAGAATCTATACAATCCCAGGCCGATATGGTAACTGGTATTAATAGATACATGTATCAAGCAGCAGAGCAAAAAGATGCTGTTACAAACGTAAAAGTTGGACAGAAACAGGCGTCGTTAATTACGAAGGACCTTTTCTCACTGGTACACACGGGGCAAAAGCATATATTAACCGATCTTATTAACAGAGCAAAAGTATGTTATAAGAGGGGTAAAAGGGGAACCTACATTCTTGGGGACCGTGTTTTAGTCTTTGATATTAAATCTAACAATTTTTGCTTTACTGATTACAATATTCATGTTGTAAATAACACTATTGAAAACCTTAAGCTTGAAAGACTTAACTCAGTAATACCTGATTTTGTTTCAGCTGGGATAATAGATCCTGATGTTATGATGGATATTATTATGTCAGACTCTCCTACAGAAATTAAAAGGTTGATTAAAAGAGGAACTGCTAAAAAGCGTGAAGAAAATAACCAATTGATGGGTATGCAACAACAGCTGCAGCAAACCACTGAACAAATGAACCAGGTACAATCTGAACTAGAAAAGTCTAACAAGCAACTAAATGCTTTAATAAACGCTTCGGATAACTTAAAATCTAGAGAAGTGGCTGTTAAAGAAGGAGAGCTTGACTACAAACGTAGAGACTCTAAAGAAAGATTAAATCTAGAGAGACAAGAGAGTGAGCAAAAGTCTGAAAAGGCTATGGAGCTAATTAAACTTGAAAGAGAACAGTTATATCTTTCAGCTGACGGTAATGCTAAAGAAATAAGAAACGATATATAATGTCAAGCACGGATAATAAATACAAAATTAAATTGGATGCCAAGACGATAGTAGTTGTCAATGGGTACCAAATCTACAAACCAAGATGGATTAATTACTTCGGCTCAGAAGAGGCTGTTGATAAATTCATTAAAAACTATACTAAGTAATGGATATCAGAGTAACAGAATCGATAGCTACACAAGGTGGACTAAGAGATGTACTTTATAGAGTAGATCCTGGAGTTGAGCCTATAACATTAAACTGGGATCCTACAACTGGCAGACTAGCTATAATTGACCCAAATTTAAACTACTCACCACTTCCATGGGAATTATACGGTGATATAGTAAAGAAAGTGTTCTTGGTTAAGAATGTTAAAGATTGTGGTACCGGTGCTATTACCGAGACTGTAGTTTTAGAGTCTAACGACGGACCTAGTGCAATTTATGCCCCGGGTTATAACAACTCAAACGAGTGGGGCTTTAATCCCGCGTTTAACGATCGTGACCAATGGTATACTTCTTACGTTTGTACTGCACGTACGTGGGTGGGAGCAACACCTCCATCTAATGGAAAAGGTCACATAGTATATCATCCAGGCTCACAGAGGTTTTATATTAATCTAACTGGTGCTGATGGTGCTATAGTTGGTGGAGCACCTGACACAACAAATTGGAGAGTAGGCCCTAAGTACGCAGAGTGGAAATCTTTTTTATCTATGTACATGGGTGAGGTGATGGTATCTGATCCTGTATACTTTATAGAAACTCAGCATGTCGCTACTATTGATCTTAATGCTGCTATATTATCAGAGATTAAGAAGATGTGCGGATGTTGCAACAGCCCTAAATTTAATACATCTAAAGTTAACTTGTATATGAAGTTAATGCAGAAAAGATTAGCTGTTTGGGTACACTTTAACAAGTACCAGTTTCAGGATGCTGCTTGTATATTAGAAACAACTAGAGCATTATGTTCACAGTGCTTATATAATAATACTCCATGTTAATACTATTTACAGATGATTACGAAGAGATTGTAGCTGCAGGCATGGATAAAATGGCTGAGATACAATTAACCATTGCTGCAAGAGAACCTTTTATAGGCAACTCCCCAGTATTTGATAACTTGTATGCGATCAGTGTTGCAATAACTGCAATCATAGATCATTTTACATACGACGACAATTCAGACCCGGCATCTAACGAGGCCCTATTGCAATGTTTAAAAGGATTAATAAACACTGATATATGTCCATGTAAATGTATAGAGGGAGTTTACCCAGGATTAATAGAAGTAACACCTGCGAGCGAACTATAAAAGCACTATAAACAATTTAAATAAAAAATACCATGTACGGAGAAAACGTAGCATCGAGCTCATTATTACAGTCAACTATCGCCAAAGAAGCGAAAGAGGCAGAAACATACACAAGAATAATTAGATACGTAAGCGGAGACGCTTCTATCACACCTAACTTTGGTCATAAGCACTCAAAGCTAACCTATACAGCACCTACTGGTAATCTATTAGGAGTAAGTATTGGTACACCCCTTGAGGCACAAGACACATCATTACATTATATTCTATTGGATAACTCCAATAATATAGGAAATAAAGTGTTTACATTTTCTTCGGATTATGTACTACTTGACGACCCAACAAATACCTCTAGAGAGTATACAATTGCAGCAGGTAAAAAGATCGCTTGGTTCTGTACTTGGTTAAGAGGTAAAATGTATATGAGGCTATCTAGCGAAAGTACCAATTGAGATTGAAACTTTTTTCCTATATTGTAAGGGATAAGTAATAAGTAATAAATAAAATAAGATAATATGTCAATAAACGATTTAGACAGTTTACACGATGATGATGATTTCAGAGTAGACGACAACACAGGTACCGAAGATAATGGTACCGAAGAGGGTAACCCCAGCTCAACAGAAGGAGACAATGATAATGGTGATAAGCCTGAGTCAGCTCCAGGAAGAGTAACAAACACTGAGGAGGAAGAATCTACAGAAGATACACCATCCGAAGAAAAAGAAGAAGAAGAAGCAATCACACCCGAGAATGAAGATACTGGTGACGGTACTGAGGGATTATCTGGAATTGAAGCTTACCTTTCACAATACAACATTAAAGGTGGTTTAATTGCTACTAAAGATGAGTCAGGGAATACAGTTCAAAAACACTTTGATGATCTAAGTTCTCAAGAACAAGAATTTGTATTAAATAAATTAGCTTCTGATCACAGACCTTCTGTAGAAGAAAACTTAGGACTAATTGAAGAGGAAGTAAACCTTTTAAATGTTTTTAGAGAATCAAAGAAACCGATCAATGAGTTTATTAGTGAACTAGCTGAAAAGAGAGCTGAGGAAATGATTAACTTTCAAAGCTCCGGTGAAACTGATTTTAATACTGTAGGTGATGACGCAGTTATGATTCGTAACCTTAAAGACCAGTATCCAGAAGCTACAGCTGAAGAGATCTCGGCAGAGCTAGAATCACAAAAACAAAGTAAGTTTTACGAAGGTAACGTTAAGACCATTAGAGAGAAGTATATTCAAGACCAAACTATTGAAGAAGCTAGAATCGAGTCAGATCGTAACTCCCAGGCATTAGCACAACTTGAAGAAGACAGAATCACTATCGCTACAGCTGTAGACGGTATTAAAGATGTTGCTGGTTGGGAAATTGATAACAACGACAAGAACGCGGTTTTAAGCGGTCTATTAGAGGTTGGCGAATTTGGAGACTCTAAATTCATGGAGAGAATTTACTCTTCACCTCAAGAGCTATTTAAAGCTGCGTGGCTTTACGACAACGCTGAAGCGCGTATAGACTCACTAGAGAAGTATTGGAAAAAACGCGAGTCAGCTGCATTCCAAGAAGGTAAGGAGTTTGCTACTAACGGAATGCCTACAGAGCCTATTAGTTCTGGGGATGACAGTTTTCAAGGAACAGGTACTGCAAGTAAGCCAGACCCAGCTATAAGAGTAGAAAAAGGTTCAACATTGGCTGAACTTCACGACGAAGAATAAAAAGTTTTTAATTACCCTTTGTAATCTAAAATATTAAGGTTACAATGGGGTAATTAGAATATTAATATATAAACAAGGGAGATACATCCTTCCAAAAAACAAAACAACAAATGAGAATTGTAGATTCAGTAACAGTAGGTCAGAATATCGCTGACACAAAAACTGTAGAACATTTCGGTCGTTTGTTAGGAACTAAACCACACAAATTAGGTACTGTAGTAACTATGTACCCACACTTGTCGATTAGTACTTTAACAGATGCACTAAAGAATGTGTTTTACAACCCGAAGAAAGACACTAAGTCTTTTACACCAATCGATTCAATGTGTATCGAATGGAAGATTGATGTTAACTTCATCAAGACAGTAGTAATCACTGGTACTATTACAGGTAACGGACTTAACAAAAAAGTTGAGACTATTTTACTTAAAGAAAAGTACTATAACAAACACGATACTTTCACATTAGACAACAAGCAACAATTGCGTGTAGTTTCAGTGCCTAAGAAAGTTGGTCCAGAAAAATGGGCTTATAGAGTAACATTGGTTGGTAACGATCGTGCTAGAACTATTAACTTGTCGTTCGCGGCTAAAGGTAAGAAGACTAGATACCGTTCAAATTATCATCCAGAATTATCTGAAAGAGGATATACTAAATTCGTATCAAACAGTGAAACTCACCGTAACTACATCTCTCGTCAGAGAGCATCAGTTAGCTGGTCTGGAGATTACGCATTGATGGAAGAAGTATTTATCCAAGCAGGTAAAGATTCTAAAGATTCTGCATCTTATTTCAAGATGAACAAGAAAGAAAAAGATTGTATGGATGAGTTCTTGGTTTCAAGAGAAAACAACGTAATCTTTTCTGAAACTAACTATGACGTAAACGGAAAATGTTTAGATCAAGAAGAAGACGGACGTGATATCCCAATGGGAGACGGAGTTATTCCTCAAATCGAACGTTACTGTGATAAGTATTCTTACTCTGTAATTACTCGTGAAGTAATTAACACTGTTATGAGTACTATGCGATCTAAGTCTGAGAACCCAACTGGAAACATCTATGCAGTAGTTTGTAACGAACTTATGTACGATCAATTACAGGTTGTTATGGAGTCTGATTTAAGATTCATTTCTCAAGCTGATGGTGCTTGGTTCTATTCTAAAGCTAAATCTGGAAAGATTGCATTAGGAGCTGAATTTGACACTTACAAGTTTGCTGGTAACTCTGTATCTTTCATGGTTGATAGAGCATTGTCTCTTGAGTACCCTGATCACGGATATGGTATCTTCTTAGATACAGGAGCTGACCTTACTACAGGTCGTCCAAACTTAGCAATGTTCTCGCTTAAAGGTTCTGAGATTTTCGAAGGAAACTTAAACGGAATGGGTGGTCGTACAGGAAACGCGTCAGGAGAAGTATCTACTTCAACTCACGGTTCTTCTTACCACTTGATGGGATATGCTGGGGCTTGTTTATTCAACCCTTACAGATCTTTCTTATTAGAAGAGTCAGTGACTTTATAATAATAGGATTATCAATAAATATTAAGAGGATGTCATTAGTGGCATCCTCTTTTTGGTTTAGCCCCAGGGGCATTATACCAAGGTATTTAAAATAAAAGCCGTATTATTGCGTATATAATAATAATTTAAATAAGAAAATATGAGTTACATAGATAACAAATTCGCGGAAATCGATGCATACATTAATGGATCATCATCCGACAAAATCTTAGAAGTACGATCAGTATTTACTAAGGAACAAGTACAAAACATTCAACCATGTAGAGACCTAGAGTCAGGATGGTGGGCAGGCGTAGCACGTTTGTCAGATGAAGAGAAAAAATCTAGAACGTATAACGTTACAGTAGGATTAACTGGAACTAGCGGATTAGACGATTCTAAGCATAATACAAGGATTACATTAAAGCACGGTTACAAATTTAACTTAAACGAAGAAGTAGGATCTACAAACTGGGAATGGGCAAAGTACCACCCTGCATTGGAAACTTCATTTGAACGTGCACAAGCATCTAAAGCAAACTATTACATTCACATCTCTGGAAAAGAGTCTGAGAACGCTAACGTGAAGTACGATTTAGAATATGAAGCGGTTAAGTACATTATGGAAGATGATTCTTCTAAGTACTTAAATAGAGTGCTATTATTAGGTCATGATTTAGAAGGTGAAGAACCAGCAGCTCTTAAAGAGTTTTTGATCGACACAGCTAAGGAAAACCCATCAGCAATTATTGAGTTGTACAGAGATAAGGACATGAGAATGAAATTACTTTACGTACAAGCGAAAAAAGCAGGAGTAATCAACATCGTAGGTGAAGATAACATTATCAGCTTTGGTCGTATTAATTTAGGTGTAACTGAGAAGGCAGCATTGCTTTACTTACGTGAAAACTCTCAAGTAGTTGAGTTGATCGAACGCCAGATTAAGCCTCAGTATTTTAATGAGCAACAATTAAAACAAGTAACTCCAGCTGAGTTAGCAGAGAAAGTAGCTGAGGAAAACCCAATGCCTACTTACCAGTACATGAAAAAGAGAGCAATCACTTTAGGGTACGAAGGTAGTATGAAACAGAAGGACCTTATTACTTACTTTACTGAAGAAGTAAATTATAACATGGCCGATATGAAGGCTGAGGAAGACGAAGCAGGAGAGTAATATACTAAACTATGACAGTTAGAGAAGTTTATCAATTTGGTTTAATGGAAAGACGTAAGGCTAAGGCTCCGTCTTTTCATTTAGAAGAGTTTAACTACCTTTTATATAAGGGTATTCAAGAGTACTGTAATACTCGTTACGCGCAATTTGCCATTAATCAACAACTGTCTGATGATTTACAATCTTTGGTTAGAACAGCAAACATATCTTTTACCTACCCGGTAGATGAAAGTGGTTTAATAACTGGAGCATACACAGGAGGATTTACAGATCCAACTGTTGGTGTTTCAACTGGATCTAGATATGGTTCTAACTTTTTAAAATTCAAAGCGCCAGATAACTACTGGCATATGCTAGGATCACACGTTACTGCAGCTACCACTGCGGATTATAAATGCTACCCTGCGGGAACAACTAATCAAGAGACATCTAAAAGATTGACTCAAAACGTTGCAAACGGTATTATTAATAATGATTTCCTAAAACCAGCCTTTAACAGACCATACCACAGTTTTGTGGATGCTTTAGCTGGTGGGGTTAAACCTGACTTAATGTATTTTGTTGGGCCTTCTAGTAGATTTAGATTAACAGAAGTAGCAATAGATTTCTTAAAGGATCCAGAAAGAGTTGCTTTAACAGAAACTCAAAGGGACTTACCTTTAGATACTTCTGAAACTATGGAGTTCCCTGATTACGTGTGTAATGAGATAATAAAAAGAATGGTTACTCTAGAGTTAGAAGTAGCTTCTGACCCAAGATTACAGAGCTTTATGGGTGTGAATGCCTCCATAAAGTAATTAACCTTGTTACTTAATAATAATTGTCCTATATTTAGGGTTAACAAAAAAGGGTGGGATACCAGCTCATTCCTATATTAATTATAAACTGCCTTATTATACTGGTTTAAATACGGCAAACAAAAACAAACAAATAAAATGTTTACAAACGGAGAAAAGTACAGAGTTTTAAACTCACCAGACAGATTAAAAGTATACGACGCGGCTGACGCTGAAGTAGCTACATCTGCTGCAATTGTTAACGCGGATTCATTATTCGTAGAAGGAGTGGGAACATTCCCAATTGCAAATATTACTGACATGAAATTGCGTAGAGCAATGGATGCAGTAAAAGAAGACAAAGAATTTACATGTGTTGTACCAGTTGGTTTAGCTATTGGAGATTCTATTTTAGTAACTGTTGAATTAGACACTACAAGATACCAAGCTGAAGTATTATCTGCTAACCGTATCGCTGGTGGAACTTCTATTTCATTCGCTACTGCACCTTTAACAGCAATCGCTGCTACTGATATTCGTACTGCTATTACAGCTGCATGGGTTTCTCACTCAGCATCTTTCGCTATTGGAGAATCTCTTATTTCAGTTGTTGACGGTACTGCTGCTGCAGATACAAGAATTGCTGCTGATGCTGCTGGATCTATTTCTATCAAAGCTGTTAAATTAACACGTTCAGTTGGTGGAGTTGGTCTTCAGTTGCCTGTTGCTTTAGCATTAAACGTAACTAACGGAGAAGCTTTCGAAGGTGACGGAATTGGAAAATTCTTAATGGATTCAGTACACTTACCAGTATGGGATAACACAAACCCTTACGGTGTAGATACTTCAGATTCTCTTATCGATCCAAGAGCTAAGTATACTTCAATTTCTTTTGTTGTATCTTCATTCGAAGATCAAGTATTAGGTCACGTTGCTCCGGATTACGGAATGACAGGAGAAGGTGTTGCAAAATCAACAAGATTCACACTTTGGTTCAATGAAGCAACTTCTATCGCTGGTGACAGTGCTATTGATAAGTTAGCTGCTATTGGAGTAATTAAAGCTGGTTTAATCGCTGGTATGACTCTTAACGTTGTAGCTGCACCAACAACTGCTCAAGAATTGACTGAAACTTTAATCTTAACTGACGGAAGTTCAACAAACACTGCTGCATTGTTTATTGCATAATAACGATAACATAAGTAATATTAAGCCCCTTCCATTTTGGTTGGGGCTTTTTACTTTGTTTATTTGATAGGTTTTTTGTATCTATGGAGTTATGCCAGAGAATTTAACAAACAAGATTATGCCAGAGAATTTAACAAACAAGCCAACCGCAAGAAATGTATACGAAGGCGGAGAAGGCTGGGAAGACTACAAGAAAAACCTAGCCGCTAAAAAAGTATACGATCAATATAACAACGAAT
>TARA_B110000037_G_scaffold210101_1_pt1 | contig 11697 bp, 9 predicted proteins | sample TARA_B110000037 | Tara Oceans TARA_B110000037 (sample SAMEA4397196) | marine metagenome | biome: Polar Biome; feature: [MIX] marine epipelagic wind mixed layer (ENVO:01000061); material: water (ENVO:00002006), including particulate matter (ENVO:01000060) such as... | depth 10-100 m
CTCCTATATGGCTTTAAAGGTTTGGTGAGCGCGCATGATAAGAGGGAGATAAATTTTGATATGCTATGACTAATCTTACTTCCTCCCGAAAAAAATATTTAATACATTTACTGTGTGTAGTTTCTTATTCCACCATTATATCAATCTTTAAAGCTGCATATTGCTTATTGAAATATTCATAAGTCGACCTTGTTCTTTTTTGATAACCTCAGTAAAAAAACTGCTGACAGCTTTAACACGAGATAACTGATGCAGGTCTTCATGAACAACCATCCAATATTCACGAGTAGCAAATATTTTTTTAGGTAAAATTACTTCTAAGTTTTTATTTTCCGCAGCTATAAATCCATGAAGAAGTGCTAGGCCAATACCATCGCTTACTGCTTGATACTGTGCTTGAAGTGAACTGCTTCGAAATACAACATTAACTTCATGAAGTATATCTTGCATGTATTTTAATTGAGGAAATTCAATAAGATCATCAATGTAGCTAACAAAAGTGTGCTTATTTAGATCTTTTAATGATTTAATTACACCATTGGTGTTTAAATATTCTCGGCTTGCATATAAAGCAAGCCTGTATTCACCTAATTTCCAAGCAACTAAGCGACCCGTCGTTGGCCTTGCTAAAGTAATGGCAATATCAGCTTCACGCTTTGAAAGGCTTCTAGACCTAGTATCAGCAACTAGCTCGAGTTCAATTAAAGGATGTTGCTGCTTGAAAGCTTTAATATGTTTTGAAATAATCCCAATCCCAAGTCCCTCAGGAACAGCCATGCGGACTGTGCCTGTTAATATCGCATCAGTACCTGAAATAGACTGATAAATAGAGTTAACTTTAGTTTCCATATTTTCTGTATAAGGCAGTAACTTATATCCATTCTCATTTAATGAATAGCCTTTTGGTGAACGATCAAATAAATGAACTTCAAGTTCTTTTTCTAATTTAGCAATGTGCCTACCAACGGTTGTTGGCTCAATATTCAACTTTTTCCCTGTTACAGTTAATTTTCCATGACGAGCTAGCTCAAGGAAAGTACGGAGATTATTCCAATCAAGCATATTAAAATTCCTATTCGTTTTAGTTTATTTTTAGTGCAAAAAATAAAAGTAATAATATAATGCATTTATGCATTATAAATACTAATTTATACACATTGTACTGCATAAATAAAAAGTATAATATTTCAATTTAATTTTAATAGTTTTACTTAATAATAAGGAGAAATCATGCCGTTCGTAACAGTTAATATTTTAGAGGGGAAGAGTGAGGAGTATATAAAAAAAGTTTCTGATAGTATAAATGAAGCTGTTATTGAGACGATGAGTTTTCCAGACGATGATAGATATCAAGTAGTAAACCAATTATCTGATGATTGTTTACAGTACCAGGGTAGGAAGGAAGAAAGAGTGATGATGCACTTAGTGATGCGTTCTGGACGATCAAATAAAGCAAAGCAAGCTTTTTATAAAAAAGTAGTTGAATACTTAAATCATAGGGTACAAATAAAGCCTGAAAATGTTTTCATTACTATTACCGAAAATCATGATATTGATTTTTCTTTTAAAGATGGCGTAGCTCAGTTTGTTGTTTAACATATTAAAAAGGATAAGAACTATGAAGGAAATAACTATTAGTAAAATTGTTTTAAGCATTTTAATTATTATGTTCTCAACTATTTTAAATGCAGCACCTGAATTAAATAAACTATGGGAAACAAAAACAGATTTTAAATTACCTGAATCTGTTATTTATGATAAAAAAAATGATGTTTTATATGTTTCTAATATGCAAGATGATCCTTTTAAAAAAGATGGTAATGGCTTTATTTCAAAAGTTGATTTAAATGGAAGTATATTAGACCTTAAATGGATTAAAGGTTTAAACGCACCAAAAGGATTGGCAATTTCAAAAGGTAAGCTTTATGTAGGAGATGTGGATCAGCTTGTAGAAATAGATATTGAGAAAGGTAAAATAAGTAACAAATATGATGCTTTTGGTGCTTCTTTACTTAATGATGTAGCAGCCGATACAAAGGGTAATATTTATGTTTCTGATACTTTTACCGATACTATTTATAGATTAAATACTTTTGGTCAGTTAACAAAGTGGCTTTATAGTCCTAAATTACAGGCACCAAACGGTTTACATTACTCAAAGGGTCAGTTAATTGTTGGAAGTTGGGGGCATCCGACTGATGGATGGACCGCTGCTGAAGCAGGGCATCTGAAAATAATTTCACTAAAAAATAAAAAAATAAAGTCTCTTGGTAACGGAAGACCTGTTGGAAACCTTGATGGCGTTGAATCTGATGGGAAGAATGGATACTATGTTGCAGATTGGGTTGGTGGAAAATTGCTTCATATTCAACCTAATGGTCGCTTTAAAGTAGTGCTTGAATTATCTCAAGGGGTAGCTGACCATGAAGTAATTCATGAAAAAAAATTGATTATCATACCAATGATGCTCGAAGGTAAATTGGTAACCTATAAGATTGGCAAGTAAATTAAGACAGATATACTCATGCTGATTATAATATTTTCAGCATGATTTTTTTTGAAGTAATAAAAATATTATGAAAATATTTCAAGCATTAGCACGTCCATTTGTCGTATTTGTTGAGCGCTATTATCCAGATGCTTTTATATTCGTTATTATACTATCCGTCATAACGTTTTTCTCTTCAATATTCTTAACAGATTCGTCAGCCACTTCAACTTTATTAGCTTGGGGTGATGGACTTCCTATGTTATTTAAGTTTACAGCTCAAATAACCATCATTATGGTAGGAGCTCATGCTTTAGCACATACAGAACCTATTCAAAAGTTGTTAACAAAAATAGGCCAATTACCTAACTCTTCTAAACAAGCTTATTCACTTGTTGCTTTTACGGCTGGTGTAGCAAGTTTATTTGCTTGGTCATTCGGCTTAATTATAGGGGCAATTGTTGCAAGAAGTGTTGCCAGCGAATGCTATAACAAACCTTTTAAGATACATTATCCATTATTGGTTGCATCAGCTTACTCAGGATTTGTAATCTGGCATATGGGATATTCATCATCAGCCGCATTATTTGTAGCTACACCAGGACATCTTTTAGAGGATAAAATAGGTTTAATTCCAGTTACTGAAACGATTCTTTCATCAACAAACATAGTGCTTGCTTTGATGGCTTTAGCTATAATAACTATTATATGTCCGCTTATGCGACCTAAAGATGAAGAGACGATTCAATTTAACCCTGATCCACTTATTAAAGATAACAAAAAAAATCTCGAAGTAAAAAAAAATAACCTAACGGTAATCGAAAAATTTGAAAATCATAGATCATTAAATATTTTCCTTGGTTTAACAATTGTTGTCTATATTTTTATGACTTACTCTCAAAAAGGATTTTCACTTAATTTAGATATTGTTAGTTGGACATTTTTAGCATTTGGTTTGATGTTAGCAAGCTCTCCAATGCATTTTATAAAATTAGTTAATAATGCAGCAAGTACTGTAGGACCAATAATCCTTCAGTACCCTTTTTACTCTGGAATTATGGGAATGATGGCAACAACAGGTTTGATGAAGGTTATTACAGATTGGATTGTTTCTGTAGCATCAACTGAGACACTTGGTTTTTTTGCATTTCTATCAGGAGGCTTAGTAAATATGTTTATACCTTCCGGTGGCGGACAATGGGCTGTCCAAGGACCAATTATGATCGAAGCAGCTCAGTCCTTAGGAGTTAATCCTGCAATTGTTGTTTTAGGTGTAGCATATGGGGATCAATGGTCTAATATGATTCAGCCTTTTTGGACTATTCCGATACTTGCGATTGCTGGACTTCATATGCGTCAGATATTGGGCTATACATTTGTAATATTTATAATGACTGGACTTCTTTATGGTTCTGGCATGCTTTACATGGGCTCTGGTAACCTATAAAAGATTTATTCAAATTTAATTAGTAATACTCTTAAGAAAAAAAAGATTTAATCTGTATAATTATTTCAATAATTTATTTTAGGAGAAATTAAAAATGGGTAGTCGTGATAAGAGAAAAGAGTCAAAAGGTAAGCCAAAGAAAGAAAAAGTACCTGCTATATAGGACTTTAAAGCTCTTATTTTGATGAAAAATTTAAGATTAATTATTATTTTTAATTAATTCTAATCATTAATTCATTTCTACGAAAAAAAGGCAATGTCCAGGGAGGGTTGTATCTAGCAATTTGAAGGGCTCCAATCGTTGTTAAATTTTTGTTTTTGATGAAATTGTAAAGAATTTTAGCTTGCTTATCGTAACTTGATTCTCTAACTAATCCTGAAAAAACAATAACTGCATATTTTTCAGCGGGCAAACTAACAATTTTTATATCTCTATTATTAGGTTTTGGTAAAGTATTAAGTAAGTATTCTTTAGGCATTATAAAAGATACAATCCAATCTTTGTTTTTTCCTTCAGTTAAAATGGGAGTTGTCATTTCAATTAATTTTGATAAAGGCTCCATAACAACAGGAGTTGTCATATCAATTTTTGAGCTTCCACTAGCGCTAATGTTATTTCCAAATATAAAGTCTGCAAGTATTTTAAAACCCTTAGATGATGCATCATCAAAATCACCTGATACTGAAATTTGAGCTAAAATTTTTGGCTTATATTGCCTTATTTCAAAATTTTTATCTTTGAAAATTAAATTAAATTCTGGTTCATCAGCTGCCATAGAAGAGTTTAAAAATACTAAAAATACGATAAAAAAAATTGATATTTTCATAGCTTGATTATAAGTAATAAAGCATTGTAAAAGTTTATTATTTTAGTTTATTATTTTTTTGATTTCTTTGGCCATCGTAAACCCTGCTTCGAAAGCACTTTCAATTCTCCCTTGAATCGACCAATCACCGCATGTGGCAATCTTATTATCATAATCTATAAATAAATCTGATTTATTTTGTTTGCTTATATTTGCATATCGCCAGGCATGAAGATCGATGAAATCGGCTTTAATTGTATTGAAATCGATAACCCTTGAAGTCTCTTTATTTAAGTGAGAAATAACACTTTGAAAGTCATCAGACAAATGTTGTTCAGCCCAAGCGTTAGTTGAATGAATTAACATAGTAAATGGTTTTGATCTACCTGGCTTAGAGCTATTAACTGAAGCCCAACTTATGTCTTCACCAGTTATAAGAGCTGCATCCCATAACAATGGAAGTGGTTTTTTAAATCCAAGCATTAACGAAAAACATCCGACCATTTTTTTATCAAGTAAATCGTTATGATACTTAAAGTAATTTGGAAGTATTTCTGCAGATTGAATTGCTGGTGCCGTAGATATAACCCAATCAAATTTTCCTAAATTATTTAAATTTTCATCAAATAACTGCCAAATATTACTACTATTTTTACTTATTTTATTAACTTTGGTATTTAATTTTACATCAAGATCACTAGATAAATGTTCAGAAATTGAATTCATTCCAGGTACTCCTACATAATGTGGGTATTCTGAGTCCCAAGTAATTGTTCTTAAAATTTTATCATTCCTAAATTCTGCAAAGCGTGCATTCCATTTTTGAATTATGTTTTCTTTTAACAAAGGAGAAATAAATTTTTTAAAATCTGAGCTTTTAGCAGTAAAAAATTGAGCACCATGATCAAATTCATATGGACTAGAGAGACGCGTTGCCATTCTTCCTCCTACACCTCCACTTTTTTCAAATAGTGATACCTTAGCAATATTTTTGAGATTTTGAGCGAGAGTTATTGCTGATATTCCAGCACCAATAATAGCAATTTTCATTTTCTACCTACTACATTGAATGTTTATCTACAATGGCTTGTATTTTATTTAATACTTCTTTCTCATCTTGAGCATATTGGTCAGCTAACATAAAAAGTTTATTAAATAGTATTTCTCCATCTACTTCATTTTGAAGTTTAAAAATATTTGAATTATTTAATTTTTTATTCCAAACTTCTCTAACAGCAGCCCAGAATACATTAGTTTTATCCCAATATTCTTTGCCGGCTTCCCAGTTGAAATCTTTAATTCTTTCGTATCTAGCTATACCTAATTCTTTAGCAAGTACTTTTTGTCCATTATTTAATAAAACTTTTTTGTTGTTTTGTTCATGAACCCATCCTGTTGGAGTAATAGTCTGTGTATTAAAGCCAATAATGACATCATAATCATCTCTTACTGAATACTCTCTTCTTGGAAGTTGTCGCCAAGTTTCCTTGCTGGTCCATGATGAAAAATTTTCGGTATGAACCCATTTTCCATAACTTTGATATCTTGGGCTATCATCAACTTGATAGACAGATTGAGACCAAGTCTCTCTCTTTTTACTCCATGAAATTTTATTTTTTTTCCATATTTTATTACCAATATAATTATTTACTACACTATCTTCATATTTCCAATCTTGTCTCCAATGTTTCATTACAACAGGTTCAGAGATAAGACCATCCTTTTGCATGAAGTACATTACAATTATGTGTTGTAAGCTTATAAAATCTTTTTTTTCTTCAATTACTTCAACAAATTCAGTAGCCCAGGATTGATAAGGTTGTTTTGGGCGATAGTTTTCAACAAATCCCATAGTTTCCATAAAATCAAAGTAAACTCTGTATTTGCCTGCCATTGATAGAATTGATAACCTATCTTTTTCAAACTTTGTTAGGTTTTTATCTTGTAATTGTCTCCATAATTCATTTGGCTCACTATCAAGGATTACTTTAGGACCAGTACTTGTTCCCCCCCTTGGTTTTTTTAAAATAGGGTCATCTAAATGAGACCAACCAAAAATATAATTAGATTCTTTCCCGATTGATATAGAGGAAATTAATAATAAAATTACAAGAAGTAAATGTTTCATAGCTACTAGACTCATTACGTTTAGAAAAGTTTCTTTGGTAATCACATGGTTAAAAGATTTATCTAAACTCTTTAATTCCTACAGCCCTTCGTATTTCCTTAATAATGGGGGTAGATATTGCCAATGCTTTTTGAGCACCATTTTTAAGTGTATTTTCAATATAATCTCTATCTTGAGTAATTTTTTCATATTCATTTCTAAATGGCATAATTTTTTCTTCAAGTAGATTAAATAATTCTTCTTTAGCTTTACCCCATGCTATCCCATTAGCATATTCTTTTTTTAAACTATTAATCTGATCTTCATTTGCAAATGCTTGAAATATTTTAAATACAGAGCAATCTAGAGGATCTTTTGGTTCCCCAGGCTCAAGTGAATTAGTTTTGATTTTCATTATTGCTTTTCTTAATTTTTTTGAGGTATCAAAAATAGGAATAGTATTACCATAGCTTTTACTCATTTTTCTCCCATCACTACCAGGTATAATTCCTTTTTTTTCATCTATCATTGCTTCTGGTATTGACAGAATATTTCCGTAATAATGATTAAATCTAAGTGCTATATCTCTTGTCATTTCTATGTGTTGCTTTTGATCTTGGCCAACAGGGACAATATCAGCTTTAAACATTAGTATATCTGCTGCCATTAATATCGGATAATTATAAAGTCCCATAGTAATACCTTTATCAGGATCATCTACATTATTATTTTCTGCAACTGCAGCCTTATATGCGTGAGCTCTATTCATTAAACCCTTTGCTGCCAAACAATTAAGAATCCATGTTAATTCAAAAATATGAGGAACATCGGATTGTCTATAAAAAGTAACCTCTTCAGGGTTCAATCCACATGCTAACCAACAAGCTGCAATTTCAAAGCTCGAAGAATGAGTTAATGCTGGATCTATATTTTTAATTAATGAGTGATAGTCTGCTAAAAATAAAAAACTTGATACACTTTTTTCTTGACTTGCCTCAATTGCAGGAAGAACCGCACCTGAAAGATTTCCTAAATGCGGAATCCCACTTGTGGTAATACCAGTAAGAACTCTTTTTTGTTTATTATGCTTTTTTTCACCCATTCTTTATCTTAATATTAAATTTATAAAAAATTATACTTTATATCAGTAAAATAATGGCGGAGAGCGAGGGATTCGAACCCTCGATACAGGTAAAACCCGTATGCTTCCTTAGCAGGGAAGTGCTTTCGACCACTCAGCCAGCTCTCCTATTTTGCCGTAACAATAACCTTATTTATTTTAAAAATCAATTTAGTTTTAGGCTTTATCTAAGTCAAAAGCTTTATGAAGTGCTTTAACTGCTTTATTAAGGGATTTTTCTTCTAAAATTACTGATATTTTTATTTCACTTGTTGAAATAGCACTGATATTAATACCTTCTTCTGCCAGAGTTCTGAACATTTTACTTGCAACTCCAGGATTTGAACGCATACCGACACCAACTATAGATAATTTTGCAATTTTATTATTACCAATTATTTCTCGTGCATTGACATGAGCCTTTACTTTTTTATCAAGAATATCTAAGGTTTTTGTCATATCGGTTTTGTGAACAGTGAATGTCAAATCTATTAAACCATCTTGTCCTATATTTTGAATAATCATATCAACATCAATATTTGCATCAGCAACTGGACCTAATATTTGATAAGCTACACCTGGCATATCAGGCACTCCTAATACTGTAAGTTCTGCTTCATCTTTTACAAAAGCAATTCCTGTTATAACTGGATCTTCCATATTCTTTTTTTCCTCAAAAGTAATAACCGTTCCATCTCCATTAGCTGAAAAGCTTGATAGAACTCTTAATTTAACTTTATATTTACCAGCAAATTCGACAGATCTAGTTTGCAAAACTTTTGATCCTAAGCTTGCCATCTCTAACATTTCATCAAACGTAATTGAATGTAACTTCCTGGCCTCTGGAACAACCCTTGGGTCTGTTGTGTAAATTCCATCGACATCAGTATAAATTTGACATTCTTCCGCACCTAATGCAGCTGCCAAAGCTACCGCAGTTGTATCAGAACCTCCTCTTCCTAATGTTGTTATATTGCCGTCTTTATCGCTACCTTGAAATCCAGCAACAACAACAATATATCCATTTTTAAGATCTTTTTTAATTTTTTTATTATCAATCTCAAGTATCCTTGCTTTGGTATGGGATTGATCTGTCCATATTTTTACCTGGTGTCCGCAGTAACTTTTAGCTTTAATTCCTAAATTAATTAACCCAAGGGCCATTAATCCACTAGTTACTTGCTCTCCAGTTGAAACAATTGCATCAAGCTCACGCATATTAGGGAATTTCATCATCTCTTTCGCTAATTCAATAAGTTTATTTGTTTCTCCAGACATTGCAGAAACAACAACTACAACTTGATTACCTTTGTCTCTACATTTAATAATTGTATTAGCTACTGATTTAATTCTGTCCGGATTTGCAACAGACGTACCTCCAAATTTTTGAACAATTATTGCCATAATTTATATTTTATTTCGTAAGATTTTCTTGGATAAGATTCATTGCTTCTGGAATTTTTTTTATTTTATTTCCACCAGCCATTGCCATATTTTTTCGCCCGCCACCTTTACCACCAACTTTTTCTCCTAACAATTTTGCAATTACTCCTGCATCTATGGTTTTTGTTAAATTATCAGTTACACCTACAGCAAAGGAAACCTTATCATCATTAGTTGAGCATAGTATTATAACGGCACTTTTAAGAATATTTTTTAATTTATCAATCATTTCTCTTAGTTGGTTTGCATCTTGACCTTCAATTACTTCTCCTAGAAATGAGTAGTTTTTTATATTAATAGCTTTTTTAATAAGTTCTTCCCCTTCTTTTGAAGCAATTTTTGACTTTAAGTCATAAATAAGTTTTTCATTTTCTTTTACTTGAGATAGAAGTTGGTTTAATTTATCAGGTATATCTTGAGTTCCAGTTTTTAGTTCCAATGCTAGTTTTTCTAATATATTTTCTTGTTGCTCCATTATTTCAAGTAAATTATAGCCAGTAGTAGCTTCTACTCGTCTTACACCTGATGCAACACCAACCTCTGACTGAATTTTAAATAATCCAATATCTCCTGTTTGATTTACATGAGTACCTCCACAAAGCTCTGAGCTATTCCCAATATTTAAGACTCTAACTTTTTCATCATATTTTTCTCCAAATAACATCATAGCCCCTTCTTTTTGAGCTTCTTCTATCTTCATAAGTCTGGTTTGAGTTGATTGATTCTGCAAAATTTCTGAATTTACAATTAATTCTACCTTTTTAATTTCTTTTGGACTTAGCGCTTTATTATGAGAAAAATCAAATCGCGTTTTTACACTATCAACGAGAGAACCCTTTTGTTCAACATGCTCGCCAAGAACAATTTTTAGAGCTTTATGAAGAAGATGGGTTGCTGAATGATTTCTTTTAATATTACTTCTATGGTTTATGTTAATAATTGCATCAGCTTTATCTTTTAAGTTTATTTTTCCAGACTGAACATAGCCCGCATGGCCAAAAATATTTCCATTAAATTTATAAGTATCACTTACAACAAATTCAAAGCTATTACTTTTAATTATTCCAATATCTCCAACTTGGCCACCAGATTCTGCATAAAAAGGAGTTTTATTTAAAATTATAATTCCTTTGTCACCCTCATTTAGTTCTGCATTAGGCTCATTACTTTTGAATATCCCATCAATTTTTACTTGTGCTTCAGTCTGCTCATAGCCTACAAATAGAGTATCTTCCCCTTCGTAATCAAGCAAAACCTTACCTGTAAATTTCCCTGCTTCTCGAGCCCTGCTTTTTTGACTTCCCATCTCTTTTTCAAATTCTTTGTCATTTACAGTTAGGTTATTTTCCCTGCAAATATCCGCAGTTAGGTCTAAAGGAAAACCAAATGTATCGTGAAGCTTAAAGGCTAGAGTACCAGGCAAAACTTTTTGCTTTTTACTAACTATATCTTTTATCGAATCCTCAAGAATAAGCATCCCATTTTCAATGGTTTCAAAAAACCGCTCTTCCTCTAACTTTATTTCACTCATTATTCTTTTTATTTTAATTTCATCAATTGGATAAGCTGTTTTCATTAAATCTGTCAAAGTAGGGACTAGTTTGAAAAAGAAGGCATCTCTACAGCCTAATTTATATCCATGCCTTATAGCTCTTCTTATAATTCGCCTAAGGACGTAACCCCTTCCTTCATTTGAGGGCATTACACCATCTGAAATTAAAAATGTTGTTGCACGAATATGGTCTGCAATAACCTTTAAAGATGGATGATCTTTATCTTTGATATTAGTAACTTCCATAACTCTAATAATGATTGTCTGAAATAAATCTATTTCATAATTTGAGTGAACATTCTGAAGAACTGCTGTAATTCTTTCTAAGCCCATTCCTGTATCAACAGAAGGTTTTGGAAGTACTTTCATCTCACCACTTTCATCACGGTTATATTGCATAAATACTAAATTCCAAATTTCAATATAGCGATCTCCTTCTTCATTTTTAGAGCCGGGAGGACCGCCAGATATTGAATCACCATGATCATAAAATATTTCAGTACAAGGCCCACAAGGACCGGTATCTCCCATCATCCAAAAATTATCAGAGGCATATTTTGCTCCTTTATTATCACCAATTCGAATAATTTTTGTATCTGAGAGCCCAATTATTTTTGACCATATTTCATAAGCCTCGTGATCATCTTCATAGACAGTAACAAGTAGCTTTTCTACTGGAACTTCATATATTTCTGTCAAAAGTTCCCATGCATATAAAATAGCATCTTTTTTAA
>TARA_B110000037_G_scaffold223177_1_pt1 | contig 11692 bp, 12 predicted proteins | sample TARA_B110000037 | Tara Oceans TARA_B110000037 (sample SAMEA4397196) | marine metagenome | biome: Polar Biome; feature: [MIX] marine epipelagic wind mixed layer (ENVO:01000061); material: water (ENVO:00002006), including particulate matter (ENVO:01000060) such as... | depth 10-100 m
GTCCAAAACTAAAAACCGAAACCACTAATACTAAAAAAAATTTCATGCTGTATATATTTATATGAGCTCACAAAATACACTATTTTTAATAAAAAACTCAATAAACCCATTAATTCTATAAATAACCCCGAAGAAGAATGAATTTACTTTTTTTTGAAATTCAAAACATAAACGCCCATTAAGATAAGGCTTAAAGCAAGGAAATGCGCTAAACCAATATTTTCACCATCGAAAACACCCCACATTAAAACGATAATAGGCATGATAAAAGTAACTGAAGCGGCATACACTGCTGTTGTTCTTTTTATTAAGTAATTGAATAACACTAATGCAAAAGCAGTCCCTAATATTGCTAATATCGAAATATACCCTAAGGAAGTATAAGCCTTTGGATGTGCAGACATTACTGCTAAAAAATCAGTATTAAAAAGCAGTGCCAATGCAAAAGGTAGCATGATAACAAAAGTAAAGGCTGTTAATCTTAACGCCTGAATATGATTTAACTTGGATTTAAGGATATTAGAACTTAATCCATAAAACATGGGTGCCAATACTGCAAACAAGGCAAATGAGTTGATCGATAAATTCTGGATACTTTCTCCTTTCAGAATTAAAATAGTCGCACCTATTAAAGATATAACCATACCTAAAATAGACAAGTAATTTGTTTTCAACTTAAATAACAAAATACCAAAAATTAATGTAAAAACTGGCGTTAGAGAGTTTATAATTCCAACAACAGAACTATCAATTTTAGTAATAGCAATTGGATAAATAAACGTAGGTAACCCACTTCCAAAGAATCCGGTTATGACTAAAAATGGAATATCTTTCTTGCTGACTTTTCTTAAAAAAGGACTTAAAACGATTGCCGATATTATTATTCTAAGCGCAGATACTTGCATGGCTGAAAAAGCTACTAATCCTCTTTTCATCAAAATATATGAACTACCCCAAATTAAAGCTAAGAAGATAAGTATGAAGAAGTTTTTAGCGGGAGAAGAATTTGTACTAGTCAACTACTGAATCATTAATAGTTTTCCAAATCTTATCTTTCAAGACATCTAAATTCAAACGAGCTACCGAAGAAATAAAAGTATAATCTATTTTATCTGTTAAATTCTTTTTTAAATCTTTCTCTACCATTTCTCTCAACTCAATATCCATTAGGTCTGATTTTGTGATGGCCAAAATTCTTTCTTTTACTAATAATTCTGGATTGAATTTTTTTAATTCATCTTTAAGAATCTCATAATCTTTAGCAATGTTCTTTGAATCTGCTGGCACCATGAAAAGTAAACAAGAATTTCTTTCAATATGTCTTAAAAACCTCAACCCTAATCCTTTTCCTTTAGATGCTCCTTCAATAATTCCAGGAATATCCGCCATAATAAAAGATTGATGATCTCTATAGGCTACGATTCCTAAATTAGGTTTTAAAGTCGTAAATTCATAATCACCTATTTTGGGTTCAGCCGCTGTAATAGCTGCTAAAAGTGTCGATTTTCCTACATTGGGAAAACCTACCAAACCAACATCTGCTAAAACTTTCAATTCTAAAACAACCCACCCTTCTACACCTGATAAACCAGGTTGAGAATACGTTGGCGCTTGACGCACCGAATTCTTAAAATGAGTATTACCCAATCCACCTTTTCCACCATCCTTCACAACATATTCCTGTCCATGGTCTAAAACTTCTATTAATAACTTTCCAGACTCATCATCTCTTACAATTGTTCCTAATGGAACTTCTACAATAGTATCTTCACCATCTGCTCCGGTAGATCTACTTTTACTTCCGCCCATTCCATGGTCGGCTTTTACATGTTTTCTATACTTTAAATGCAAAAGTGTCCAAAGATTTTTGTTTCCTTTTAAAATAACATGACCTCCTCTACCACCATCACCACCATCAGGACCACCTTTGGAAATATACTTTTCTCTTCTAAAATGAGAAGAACCTTTCCCTCCATTACCAGACTTGCAATGAATTTTTACGTGATCGATAAAGTTTTGTTTACTCATTTTGGATTTATTAATTGATTGAGGTATGAAATACTAAGGTTAAATTCAATTATTTCAGGATGTAAATATACTTTAGTTATTTAAGATAAAAAAGAAAAGGCTTAATAGCTATTATTTATCTTTAGAATAATTTTTATCAAATTCTTTTAAGTGATCATTAATTCTCTGAACCGTATTTTTCGCCCACTCTAACCTTAGATCCTCTTTTTCTTCTTCTGAAAGTTGCCAGTCGATTGCTGATTTTTTTAATTCAGCAGTTAGTTTCTGCAGAATTATTGCCGCTGAAACAGAAATATTTAAGCTTTCAGTAAACCCTTGCATAGGAATTTTAAGAAAAACATCTGCTTCATCTATTGTTTCTTGGCAAATACCTTCTTTTTCTGCACCAAAAAAGAATACAGATTTTTTGGTAAAATCAAAATCATCTAAATTACAATCATCCGTATGTGGTGTGGTTGCAACTATTTGATATCCTTTGCTTCTTAGTTCTTTGTAACAAGCTTTGTATTCTCCAAAAGAAATCGTGTCTATCCATTTTATAGCTCCTTTACTTACTCCTTTAGAAGGTTTAAAATTATTGATTGTTTCTATTGTATATAAATCTTGAATTCCAAAACAATCTGCAGATCTGACCACAGCGCTCGCATTATGAGACTGATAAATATCTTCTAATGCAATAGCAAAATGCCGTGTACGCTCAGACAATACTTCTTCAAATTTTTCTTTCCTGTTTTCAGAAAGAAACTGATACAAATAATCTTTTAATTCTTTATTGTAGCTCATTCTCTTGCAAAGTTACGCTTATTAATCAAATTGAATTTTTTCCGAAAATAAAAACAAAAGAGATCCTCTTTTTAAAAAAAATTTATACTTTTATAGTTCATTATTAAAAAAACTGCCATGAAATTTAAATTAACTCTTTTAAGTTTAATCCTAGTAACATTTTATTCTTGTGGTTTTGACGCTAGTAAATATTACACTCCTTCTGAAGCAAATGCATCTAAAGCGGCTACTTCTATTGAAGAGCTTGTAACAGGAAGAGCGAAATACATTGCTACTTGTGGAGTATGCCATAGACTTTACAAACCTGATAGAAACTCCGCTAGTGATTGGACTATGTATTTAGATGACATGCAAGAAAGATCTGATATTTCTGATAAAGAAAAACAACAAATTTTCAAATATTTAACTTCAGAAATTCCTGAATAAACCTAGCATTTTTTCAATAGATAAGCATGGTAAGAAAAGATAAATTCTTTTTTTATTAGTATCTTTTTTTCTACTTGAAAGTTTGCTTTAGTAAACATTTGTTCATATTCTTTATCTATATATTGATGCGGATGTAATATATCTAATGGCAAAGAATACAAAATCCATTTTAGAAATTTATAATTGTGTGTATCTGTCGATAAAATGATAGTTGCCTCATTATTTAATAAACTATTTAGTTTTTGAAGGTTCTTATCAATATTTATAAAGTGATTTAAAGCGTTGATACAAAATACTACATCAAACTTTTTATCTGCTTTGAATTCTTCAAAATTGGAATTAATGAAATCGACCTTTGGATAATCTTCTTTATTAAATATTTCCAATTCTTTATAGCTTAAAACTAAAGGATCAATAGCTGTCCAACTTTTAGCACTTTCAAAATTTGATAAAATAAATGTTCCTGCGGGACCACAACCTACATCTAAAATAATTTGATTTGTATTGAATTTAAACGGAAAATTATTTAAAAATTCCAACCAATAGTTTTTCTTCCAACTTAGGTATTCAGATTTATTCTTTTTTTTAAGGTAACTAAGCCACCAAAGGCGTTCAAAAAATTGAGCTACTTTCCATCTAATTCTCTTCATGAAACACAAATATAAGTCTTAAGCTGCATTTATATTTTAATAAATTTCATCAAAATCACCTTCGTTAGTATAAGTTTCATTTAATATTTCAAACATAACATTATGATATTGAGTAAAACTTGGCAAATTATTATGTCCTGCCTTTTTTATTCTAATTAATTGAATTCTTTTATTTAATTTTTGCAGTAATAAAGAATGTCTGTAAGGTATTAATCTATCTTTCATACCGTGAATAATAAAAATTGGACACCTAATGCTTCTAATAAAAATATCCGTTCTTACATGGTAATTAAATATAGACATAACAGGAAAAAATGGTAAAAATCTTTTTGCCATATGGTATAAACTGTAATAAGGAGAATCGAGAATTAACATTTTAGGATTATGTCTTGATGCTATTCTAGCTGCAAAACCTGAACCCATAGAACGTCCATAAATAATAATATCTTCTTCTTTGTAATGATGTTTTACAAGCCACTTATATGCCACATGACCATCTTTATGGAAGTTTCTTTCTGAACGTTTTCCTTTGCTTTTTCCAAACCCTCTATAATCAAAAACAAAAAAATCAAAATCTTTACTTAAAAAATCTCTAGAAAACTTTCCCCAGCCTTTTATACTCCTGGTGTTTCCTTTAAAATAAAAAACGAGTCCTTTTGAATTCTCTTTTTTAAAAAGTAAGGCGTTTATAGTTGCCCCATCTGTAGTAGGAATATAAATTTCTTCAAAATCCGCATCAAACTGATATTCAAAATCTTTTCCTAATTTTTCAGGATGAAAAATTGCAAATTCTTGAAAATAATATATCAGTAAACTTATTCCAAAATATACTAAAGCTATAATTCCTATTATTTCTAAAACTGACATATTTGCAATGTAAGAATAGTTTTAAAGAACGGCTAACTTTTATACTGTTTTAATTTCAAACAGTATAACAAACTTCCTGAATTGAAAACAACAGCAATAGAACTATTGCTGTTGTTTATTATTAAATTAGTACTTCTTAAACTAAAAATACTCCTTCTTATTATTTAGTTAGTGCAACTTTAATTGTAAAACCTATATCGTTAGTTATTAAATAATCTACAGGTACTCCTTCAGATCCTTCTATATGGTAAGTTAAACCCCAATCTCTTCTGTCTATGGAAAAATTTTCAGAATTAATAGAAACCCCCATATCAGAAACTTCAATATTTGCACTAAAAACAATGCTCTTTGTTTGACCCATAATGGTTAAATTACCTTCTACTTTAGTGTTAAAATCTCCAGTTGTATTAACCAAATTCGTTAACTCAAAAATTGCTGTAGGGAATTTTGCTACATTAAAAAAGTCTTCATTTTTTAAGTGCCCAGTTAATTTAGCGATTTGTTCCGAACCTTCTGGAAAATTTTCTACTGTTAAAGTGTTTAAATCAATAATTACCTTTGCATTTGTTACTTTACCTTCAGCAACTGAAACTTTACCCATTTGGTAAGAGACTTTCCCAAACCTTGGTTGTACACCCCCTAAATGTGATGATCTCCATTCTAGATAACTTCCCTCTTTCATTACATAAAAAGTTGTAGCTGATGAACTTGCTGCTTCAACGGTAACGGCTTCTTTTGTTTCTGCTTTTTTACCATTACTAGAACAAGAACTTAATAATGCTCCAAATACTAATATGCCTAAAATTGTTTTTCCTAATTTCATTTGTTTTTGTTTTAACGCCTTTCGACTATTATTAATTAATAAGTATTTCTAATTTAATGTAAATATAAAGATTCTTAATGTTTTTTGAGAACAAATAACTTCCTTGTTCAATGTGAAATCCTTGTAAGCTAAGTATACCTGAGAGAAATAGCTAGTAAATTTTTTAGTTTTTCATAAATGTCTTCCATCTTTTAAACACGAAAATCAATACTATCCTCACGAACATTTACTTGAGTGTATGTTTTAATATCTGCACTTATTTTGTGTATATTTGCTAAAATGAGCGTTTTTAGACTAAAAAACAGCCCATTAACAGAACTAATTATGACACAAAAATACGACTATATAATAATAGGCTCTGGATTTGGAGGTTCTGTGTCCGCTTTACGCTTAGCAGAAAAAGGTTATAAAGTCTTGGTTATAGAAAAAGGGAAATGGTATAAAGCCAAAGATTTCCCAAAAACAAATTGGAATTTCAAAAAGTGGCTTTGGTTACCTATGTTTAAGTTTTTTGGCATAATGAAACTTACTTACTACAGACACATGGCTATTTTAAGTGGTGTTGGAGTTGGGGGTGGCTCATTAGTTTATGCGAATACTTTACCGAAACCAAAATCTAAATTTTTTGAAACAGGCTCTTGGGCAGGCTTACAAAATTGGGAAACTGATTTAAATCCTTTTTACAAAACAGCTTTAAGAATGTTGGGTGCTGAAAAAAATACAATGCTCTTTGATTCTGATTCAACCTTACAATCTATAGCCAAAGATAATGGCGGTGAAAATAATTTTGATACTACACAAGTAGCTGTTTTTTTTGGTGATAAGGTAAACGAAAAACATGAAGATCCTTATTTTGACGGTAAAGGACCAGAAAGAACTTCTTGTAATTTTTGTGGACAATGCATGACTGGTTGCCCGAACAACTCTAAGAATACTTTAGACAAAAACTATCTACACTTAGCACAACAATTAGGGGTAGAAATTATTGCAGAGAATGAAGTGATTGATGTTTTACCAGTTGGAGAAAATGAATATGAAATTTCTTTTAAAAAATCAACAAGCTATTTTTCTAAAACCAAAAAAGTAAAATCTAAAGGTGTCGTTTTTTCTGGTGGTGTTTTAGGAACAGTTTCTTTACTATTAAAATTAAAAGTAAAATCTTTACCAAACTTGAGTAATATGGTTGGAAAAGATATTCGATCTAATAATGAAGCCTTGATTACAATTGCCACACCAGATAAACAAAAAGATTTTACAAAAGGTGTTGCTATTGCTTCCATCTACGATTTAGATGAAAATAGTCATGTGGAACCGGTAAGATATGGAAGAGGTTCTGGATCTTGGAGAACGCTAATGATGCCTTCTGTAAATGAAAGCAATCTATTTCTGCGCGTATTTAAACTGTTTTTTACTTTAATAAAAAATCCCATTGAATGGTTTAAGATTTATACCGTAAATGATTTTTCAAAACAATCTACTACATTGCTTTTTATGCAGAACTTAGACAGCAAATTACAATTTAAAAAATCTTGGTTTAGAATGAGTTCTCACATTTACGAAGGCAAAGCACCTACTTCTTTTATTCCTGAAGCGCATGAAATTGCTAATAAATATGCTGAAAAAGTGAATGGAAAACCAATGAGTATTTTTTCTGAAACTCTTACTGGAATTCCTTCTACTGCTCATATATTAGGTGGTGCAGTTATGGGTTCTGATGCTTCAAATGGTGTAATAGATAAACACAATAAAGTATTTGGCTACGCAAATATGTATGTGTGTGATGGTTCAATGATTTCTGCAAATCCTGGCGTAAATCCTTCTTTGAGTATTACTGCGATTAGTGAACGTGCTATGAGTTTTGTTGAATAAAAATAATTGCAGATTTTTGTTTGTGTGCGAATATGCTGAGTCCAACTAATATCGTTAAGCAAAACTTGCAACTCGTTATTTACCTATTCAAACCACCACAAACGCTTAAAGTTTGCCCGTTTACATAAGAAGACATATCTGAAGCTAAGAAAAGGGCAACGTTTGCTACTTCTTCTGGATTTGCAAATCTTTTTAAAGGAATACCTGCTAGATACTTTTTCTTTAAATCTTCTGGTAATTCATCTGTCATTTCTGTTTGAATAAACCCTGGAGCAATAGTATTTGAACGAATATTTCTTGAACCCATTTCATCTGCTATAGCTTTTGTAAAACCAATAATTCCAGCTTTTGAAGCAGAATAATTACTTTGGCCAGCTTGCCCAATCATACCAACTATAGAGGTAATATTGATAATTGAGCCTTTTCTTTGTTTCATCATGACATAAGAAACTGGTTTCGTCAAATTATATATAGATTTTAAATTTATATCAATAACATCATCCCATTCTTGTTCACTCATTCTTAGTAACAAATTATCTCTTGTTACTCCTGCATTATTTACTAAAACGTCTATCGAACCAAAATCTTCTTGAACGTTTTTACTTAATTCTTGCGCTTCTTCAAAAGAAGCTGCATTAGATTTGTAACCTTTGGCTTTTATACCCATGGCACTCAATTCTTCTTCCAATTTCTTGGCTCTTTCTTCTGAAGACAAGTATGTAAAAGCTATATTAGCTCCAGCTTCTGCAAATACTCTAGCGATTGAGTTTCCTATTCCTCTAGAGGCTCCTGTTATTAAAGCCACTTTATTTTCTAATAATTTCATATTGGTTTACATTTATGAAACGAAAGTAATTAATTTTTGTGATGTATTAAATACATTTTAAAAAATACTTCAACTTATTGAAAATTAATAGTTCGTTCTCAAACAGACTACTACAAAAAAGATGATTAAGAATGATACGAACAGATTAAATTTCTTAAGAACAAAAATTATAGCGGTTTATTAATTTTATGAAAGAAGAAAGAAATTTGGTAATAAGTATAATCTTAAATATTTTGGCAGGAAGGAATTATAGAGAATTTGAAAGTAAAATTACTTATGTTCTTTTTATTTGTTGAAACTTTGTAAGTTTGTTGTTATTATGAAAAAATTGATTATATACATATCGATTCTCCTATTTACATTATTCTCTTGTGCGAAAAAATGTGAATGTGGTTTAGTCGTCTATGAAAGCAATATTCAAAATAATTATGAATGGACTGAAACAGGAAGAGAATCTTATGAGAGTTGCAAGAGTGATATGCTTTCAAGTACTTTTCTTGATGAAAACGGAAACATCTCCTATGTAAATAGTATTGTTGAGTGTGAGGACTAATTCATCAACGTTGTAAAAATATTTAATCTTATGAAATACCTATTAATTATTCTATTCCTTATCCCACTTACAACTTATGCTCAAAAGGTTTTTTCAGTTAAGTATTCAAATCAGTCTGATATAAAAGTGTATGTAGTTGGATATGAAAATCAATGTGATTTAAAGGTTTTCAAAGTAGATTATCCAAACCAAATAGATGAAAACAAAGGTTTATGGCATTTTGTTGATTATCAAAACCAATCCGATAAGAAGATCTATTTTGTTGAATACCCTAATCAGAGTGATTTGAAGATATTCTTTGTAAAGTATAAAAATCAATCAGGTTGGAGAAATAAATCCAAACAACATCTGATGTATTGATTAATACCCACACTATCCTCTAAATTTTTTATCGCCAGAGGAACATTAAACACTATTCTACCGTAACACTCTTAGCTAAATTTCTTGGTTGATCTACATTACAACCTCTTAATAAAGCGACTTCATAAGAAATTAATTGTAAAGGGATACTTGAAATTAATGGAGATAACAATTCTGGGCAGTCAGGAACTTGAATATAGTAATCTGCAATTGACTTTACTTCTGTATCTCCCTTGGTAACTATTGCGAAAATTTTACCTTTTCTCGCTTTTACTTCTTGAATATTAGAAACTGTTTTTTCATATTGAGAATTCTTTGTTGCCAAAACAACTACCGGCATATTTTCGTCTATCAAGGCAATAGGACCATGCTTCATTTCTGCAGCAGGATATCCTTCTGCATGAATATATGAAACCTCTTTCAATTTCAATGCGCCTTCTAAAGCTATTGGGAAATTATATCCTCTTCCTAAATACAAAGCATTGTCTGAGTCTGCAATCATTTTTGCTAATTCTTTAGCATATTCTGCACATTCTAAAGTCTTTTCTACTTTTGCTGGAATCGCTTCCAACTCTACTAAATATCTTGTTAATTTAGCTTGATTTATTACAGCTTTATTATAAGCAATCCAAAGCGCCATCTGTATTAAAACAGTTACTTGAGCAGTAAATGCTTTTGTTGAAGCAACACCAATTTCTGGCCCTGCATGTGTGTAAGCACCTGAATGCGTAGTTCTAGGAATTGAAGAACCTACTACATTACAAACACCTAAAACAGTAGCCCCTTTTTGCTTTGCTAATTCAATAGCAGCCAAAGTATCTGCTGTTTCTCCAGATTGTGAAATAGCAATTACTACATCATCTTCATAAATTACTGGATTTCTATACCTAAACTCAGAAGCGTATTCTACTTCTGTTGGTATTCTTGCTAAATCTTCAAATAAATATTCTGCTACTAAAGCTGCATGCCATGAGGTACCACAAGCAACAACAATTATTCTTTTGGCGTTCATCAAAGTATTTCTATACTCTTCTAAGCCACCCATATGAATTTCCCCTTTTGTGCTATCTATTCTTCCTCTCATAGAATCATAAATAGACCTTGGTTGTTCAAATATTTCTTTTAGCATATAATGATCAAAACCACCTTTTTCTAAAGCCTCAATCTCTAATGTTAACTCATGAACTTTAGGATCTATGTCTTCGTTATTAATCGTTTTAATAGATAATTTTCCATTTCTATTTATTACAGCAATTTCTTCATCTTCTAAGTAAACTACATTTTTAGTATACTCTATAATTGGCGTAGCATCTGATGCCATAAAGAACTCATCTTTACCAATACCTACAACTAAAGGACTTCCTTTTCTAGCGCCTACTAATAAATCTGGATTTTCTTTAGACATGACAACTATTGCATAAGCTCCTTCCACTTCTCCTAAAGCAACCCTTACTGCTTCTGGTAATTTTAATTTATATTTATTTTGAATTTCTTCTATTAAGTGTATTAAAACTTCTGTGTCTGTATCAGATAAAAATTTATGTCCTCTTCCTTCTAATGTTGTTTTTAAGGCTGCATAATTTTCAATAATGCCATTATGTATTAATGCTAAATTTTCATCTCCTGAAAAATGAGGATGTGCATTTATTTGATTTGGCTCTCCGTGAGTGGCCCATCTTGTATGCCCCATTCCGCTGGTTCCAGAAACATCTTTAGATTCTGCATAGTCTTTTAAGTCTTGTACTTTTCCTTTGGCTTTATAAAGATTAATATTTCCGTCATTAAACAATGCAACTCCTGCACTATCATAACCTCTATATTCCAATCTTTCTAATCCTTTAATAACTATAGGATAAGCTTGTTTTTTACCAATATAAGCAACAATTCCACACATAATTTTTTAATTTAAATAGCGCTATAGATATAAAACTGATGATAAAAATAACTTTTACCCTAAATTTTACAAATTACTTTTTAACGGTGTAAACAATATTCAGTTTTATAGGTAAGGTCGGATGATTCCCTCCTCCTAGCTTTATTCTGTTTCCTTCGTTGCTAGACACATCTAACAAATATATACTTTCTGCGCTAGCTGTTTTATTAATAAGGTTTTGAATGTATTGTGTTATTTGAAATGAATAAACATTTGTATTCGAACCCGCTACTTCAACTACTGTTTTTTCACCTATTGGGCCATAATTTGAAGAAGAATAACTGCTTAAATAACTAATACTCGTATCTTCTAAGTTTTGAAAAAGTATCATTTTAATTGGTTCAGGGAATGCAATAGCTTCTGTACTTCCATAATCAGCTTGATACACACTTAATTCTGCTTTATTAATAATAACATTCTGCAAATGAGTTAAATCTGGAAATTCAATTAAAGTTTTAAAGTTTGACATAGAAGAAACAAACGCAACTTCTTTATTATCAGTATTTACAGCCATAATAGCTTCACTCGTATTATTTTCATTTATATACTGACTTATTGAAGATTCACTAGAATT
>TARA_B110000037_G_scaffold150607_1_pt1 | contig 11691 bp, 10 predicted proteins | sample TARA_B110000037 | Tara Oceans TARA_B110000037 (sample SAMEA4397196) | marine metagenome | biome: Polar Biome; feature: [MIX] marine epipelagic wind mixed layer (ENVO:01000061); material: water (ENVO:00002006), including particulate matter (ENVO:01000060) such as... | depth 10-100 m
AGATGTATACGAGTTGGGATTGATTTACGACGTGTCGTTAAAAAGCATTGATGGTTCAGAATTGAGCTTTGTTGATGTTTTGATGACCCTAACTTCACCAAACTGTCCTGTTGCTGAAAGCTTACCTATGGAAGTGGAAAATAAAGTCAGACACTTGACAGAAGTTGAAGACGCCAAAGTTGAAATAACATTTGAGCCACCTTGGACTAAAGATATGATGAGTGAAGAAGCTCAGTATGAGCTTGGTTTTATGTAGAATTACTCCTTTAAATGATTGAAAATAAGATAACGAAAAGTGGATTAATAACGCTCGATGCAGAAGAAATGCTTCAGTCGGCTGATCTTGCTAGCGTTGATATTAAGCAGTTTTTATGGCAAGAATTAGTTGTAAAAGAAAAAGAATTCAGACAACAAACTACAGAATTTAACTGGGCACAATTTAAAAACAAGTACGTTGCTGTTTTCTTGTCTGTAGATGCCATTATACCGCATTGGGCCTACATGCTGATTGCTTCTTACCTTGGTGAGGCGAAACAATGCTATTTCATACAGCCAGAACATCTGCAAGAAGCAGCTGTATTAAATATGATAGATGCCCTAAAACAGGAAGAATTTGAAGGCCAACGAGTAATCATAAAAGGTTGCGGGAATGTTGATTTATCGCCAGCTGTTTACATTCGGTTTACCCAAAAATTGAAACCGGTAGTGAAGTCGTTAATGTTTGGAGAGCCTTGTTCAACGGTTCCTATTTATAAGAAAAAGTAAAAATTAGCTTACTACATTTCCCGATTCTAAAGAATCTAGCTTAGCCTGAATAGGCTTAATAAACTCATAAAAGGCCGGTTGGTTCTTTTTAAGAACGGGCTTACTTGGCGGAAACTTTTCTCTTCTGTGATCAATTTGAGCACCGTGTTTCCAAAATCGGTAACAAACATGAGGTCCGGTCGCAAGCCCTGTAGCACCAACATAACCAATGGTTTGCCCTTGCCTTACTTTTGCACCTGACTTTATACCTTTTCCTATTTTACTCATGTGTAAGTACTGCGTTGTATAGGTAGAGTTGTGTCTAACTTTTACATAATTACCGTTATATTTTTTGTATCGAGCCTCAATTACAACACCGTCGCTGGTTGACATAATTGGCGTTCCGTGGGGCGCTGCATAATCAGTTCCTTTATGCGCTTTCCACCTTTTTTGAACCGGATGGTATCTGCTGCTGGTGTAGGCCGAGCTCATTCTTCCAAACTTTAAAGGAGACTTTAAAAAGGCTTTCCTTAAGCTGTTGGCTTGATCATCAAAATAATCTACAAACCCATCTTGCTCAAAAGCAAATGCATAATAGTCGTCTTTAAAGTGAGTAAACACAGCCGATTTAATTTCATCAATACCAATTCTTTTACCGTCAACAAATTTCTCAGTGTAAACAACTTTAAATTTATCACCTTTTTGAATTCGGTAAAAATCAATTGTCCAGGCGTATATGTTCGCCATTTCCATCGCTAATGCTGGCGATGAACCAATATCAGCTAGTGTTTGGTACAATGACGAATTAATTGTTCCGTAGCTAACCTTCTCCCTAATTTCAACTGGTTTCGTGCCTCTAAATACATTGATAGTATCCCGCATATCGAATACTATAAACTCAGTTGCATTTGGCTCATAAACAAAACACAAGGCTTTACCTAGCGAGTCTTTGTTGCAAAATACAGCATAGCTTTTACCCGATACAATGTAACGAACATCAAAAATATCAGAGGCTTTTTTTACCAACCTGTCAATTTCATTATAAGGTACATGGTAACTTAAAAGGATATCTGCTAAAAACTGATTTGGCTTTATTACGCCCTTGTGGATATCAAATGAATCAACCGGAAGGTTGTACAATTTAATTATTTGTACAGTTGAGTCGATTCCTTCTTCTGAAGTTACAGACAAGACACCTGATGGCTTTTCGTTACAACTAACCAGGCAAGCTAGGCAGAGCATTAAACCGGCAAAACATTTAATAAGTCTCAATTTTAATTTTTTACAAATAAACGCAATCAAACACTTGAAAACCGCAGAGTTTACTTATGATTTAAACACTGCTTTGTGGACGCAATTGCTAAAATACGCGAAACCAAAAACCCACGAAAAATGAAAAAAACAATAGTACTCGGAGCACTGCTTTTACTAATCGCATTTTGCTCAACAACCACCAGTTTAGCGGTGGTTTACAAGTTTAACAAAAAACCAAAGTGAGTTGATCGTTGATTTTAACTGTAGATTCGTCTTACTCTCGATGAAATATCGGTAAGCACTTCGTAAGGAATAGTTCCTGCCATTTCAGAAAATTGGGCTAGCGTAAAATGTTCTCCAAAAACTTCAACTGCATCTCCAACCTTACAGGTAATATTGGAGATGTCTAACACGGTAATATCCATGCTTATATTGCCAACAATTGGCGCCATGCCTCCATTTAAATAAAGCCCCCCTTTGTTACTTAAACTGCGAGAAAGGCCGTCGGCATAACCTAAAAACACGATGGCTATTTCCATATCGTTTTCGGCAATTTTAGATCGGTTGTAACCGATGGCTTCCCCCTTTTTAACTTTTTTAATTTGCGCAATGTGGCTAAACAACGAACATACCATTTGGAGTTTTCCTTCGGTTATTTGGTTTGGTGAAAAACCGTACAAACCAATTCCTAACCTTACCATATCCATCTGGTAATCACCAAAACGCTCAATACCCGATGAGTTTAATACATGCTTCATAGGTTGGTGCACAAAACCTACAACCAGCTTTTGGTACAACAATTCAAACTTTTCAATTTGGGATAGCGTAAAGTTATCCATGCTTTCGTCATCGGCTGCAGCCAAATGAGTGAAAACAGACTCAACTTTAAGCTGGTTGTTTTCTTTAATAAGTTTTGAAGCTTCATTTAAATCCTCTTCCATCATTCCCAATCGATGCATTCCAGTATCAATCTTGATATGAATTGGTAATTCGCCCAAAAGTTGATAAGCACCATTGCTTTGAAGTACTTCTAGGTAATCTTTCAGAAGCGACAAACTATAAACTTCAGGTTCGATTTGATACCGAATAATGTTGTCGAAACAGTGTGGTTCAGGATTAAAAACCATCAGCTTACCTTCATATCCTGCACGGCGCAACTCAACGGCTTCATCTGTGTAAGCTACCGCTAAGTAGTCTACTTTTTCCTCATTTAAAACTTCCGACATTTTTGATAAACCCAAGCCATATGCAAAAGCTTTTACCATCACAATAAGTTTGGTTTTGGGTTTAAGCAAACTTTTGTAATAGTTTAAGTTGTGCTTAAAAGCGGATAGGTTTATTTTAAATAAAGTTTTATGTGTTTTAGGAGAGAGAAACCGAATGTTTTTCATGTAGCCTTAGCTCTGTTTTTTAATCTCCTCTTCTTCTTGATTTATGGCTTCTAAATAAGCATCTCTTGACAACGGAACGTACGATTCTTTTTCGCCCAACTTAACCACTCCTTGATCTGCATTTAATCGATGCGAATAATGTGCAAGTTTACCTGTATTTACGCAAATGGCGTGCACCTTGGTTACGTATTCGGCAATAGCTAACAACTGAGGCATTGGCCCAAAAGGCCGTCCTTTAAAATCCATATCAAGCCCAGCAACGATTACACGAATTCCACTATTTGCCAACTGATTGCAAACTTCGGGTAGGTTATCATCAAAAAATTGCGCTTCGTCAATACCAACAACTTCTACGTCGTTTGCCAATAAAAGAATATTGCTTGAAGTAGATACCGGTGTTGAGTTTATTGCATTTGAATCGTGCGAAACAACTTCATCTTCAGAGTAGCGGGTATCAATTTTTGGCTTAAAAATTTCTACCTTTTGTTTGGCTATTATAGAGCGTTTTAACCGGCGAATAAGTTCTTCGGTTTTACCCGAGAACATTGAACCACAAATGACCTCAATCCACCCTGAGCTTTTATGTTTATTTACTTTATTTTCTAAAAACATACGTTGTCATTCAAATCATCGTTCGGTATTAGGCAAAACTACATAAATTTGCCGCTAACAAAGTGCAAAACCCCTAATGGAAAGTTTAAAAGATATCAAGCTTGAAATAATTCGTTTAAGCGAGGCGATTGGTCAATTAGCTACCCGCTCAGATAGCTTCGTGGAGCTTCAAAACGAATTGAAGGCATTGTCAAGCGATCTTTTAGAAAAAGTGCATTTGTTGAAATTTGCAAGCCATATTTTAGATGATGTTAAGCCATTGGTTGATGTCCCAGCTGCTGTTGAGCCAATAATAGAGCCCCCGCAAGAGCTGGAGCCAGTTGAAGAGGTTGTTGAAGAAATAACTGTTGAGGCAATGGAGGAAGAATCAATTACAGAAGTTGAAGAAACGCCAATTGAGGAACCAACTGTAGAGCCAGAAGTTAACGTTTTGAAAGACGACGTTTCGTTAAACGATAAAATTTCTAACCTCAGTAAATCTGATAGTCTTGCCAGTAGATTACAACAGCAACCAATTAAAAATTTAAAAACTGCCATTGGATTAAACGAGCGTTTTTTGTTTGCCAACGAACTTTTTAGAGGCGATGGCATTGAGTACCAAAGAGCCATTGAAGAGTTCAACCATCTTGAGTCAATGGATTCGGCAATGAAACTGATTACTCACAAATATGGCAAAGTATACTCTTGGGATTTTGAAGACCGAACCGTACTTTCTTTCTTGGAGTATCTTGAAAGGCGCTACCGTTATAAAGATTCAGCCTAATTATGGGTGATTTAATTATAGTTCCAACGCCTGTTGGCAATTTGGGCGACATTACCTTGCGTGCACTTGAAACATTTAAATCGTGCGATTTGATTTTGGCTGAAGACACCCGTGTGTCAAGCAAGCTGTTGAACCACTACGACATCAAAAAACCTTTGCAAGCTTTTCATCTCGCCAACGAACACAAAGTGGTGGGTAGAGTAGTTGAAACTATTGAAAACAACGAAATTACGGTGTTGATTTCTGATGCCGGAACGCCGGCCATTTCAGATCCTGGTTATTTGTTGGTTAGGGCTTGTATTGAAAAAGGAATTAGAGTAGAATGTTTGCCTGGCGCAACAGCTTTTGTGCCTGCTTTGGTTACTTCAGGCTTGCCGTGCGACGCTTTTGTGTTTGATGGTTTTTTGCCTCATAAAAAAGGGCGAATGAAAAAGTTAGAGCACTTAAAAAGCATTGGCAAAACCATTGTGCTTTATGAATCGCCGCACAGACTAATGAAATTACTTGGCGAGCTAAAAGAATATTTTGATGATGACACACCAGTTGTGGTTTCAAGAGAAATATCAAAAAAGTTTGAAGAAACAATACGAGGCACAGCTGCTGAACTCGAACAACACTTCACCACCAAACCACCAAAAGGCGAGTTTGTTGTAGTCATCGGAAGCAAGTAATCTTTGTTCCTGTTAATTAGCTTTCTTTAGTCCGGTTGGTTAACACTAGGTCACCCTGAAGAACCCTTAGTGTTTCGCTTTTTCGAAATGTATCGAAGGGTCGAAGGACCATGCTTTTTGACGCACCCGTCATTGCGATAGCAGTGCAGCGGAAAGAACAATATCAAAGGTGGTTGAGCTTGTCGAAACCCTGGCATAGTGTTCAAACCCTCTTTCACCTTGTTACAAAGATTTTCATCAGGCATCAAAATTTATTTTTCATAGTACATTTGGAATCTCATCATCAATAAATAGAACAGAAGTCAATCCACAATAAAAAATGAAAGCTATTTTCTTAACCAAAAACGGAGGCGCTGAAACAGCCTTTAAAATTAAAGAAACAGACAAACCAACCATTAAGCCAGATCAGGTTTTAATAAAAATAGATGCCTTTGGATTAAACTATGCTGATGTTTTGGCCCGCAAAGGGTTGTATGGCGACGCACCACCATTGCCAAGTATACTTGGTTACGAATGTGTTGGAACCGTTGAAGAAGTAGGTTCGGAGGTAACAAGTATTGAAACAGGGAAAAAGGTTTTGGCTTTTACCAGATTTGGAAGTTATGCTGAATATGTTGCGTCAAGTCATTTAGCGGTAGTAGAATTACCAGATGGAATTGACAACGGCTCTGCAGTAGCATTAGGCACTCAATACACTACCGCCTACTATGCTGCTTACGAAGCCATTAATTTAACCGAAAAAGACATTGTTTTAGTACTTTCAGCTGCAGGCGGAGTTGGTACAGGCTTAATTCAACTTGCTAAAGCAAAAGGCTGTAGAGTAATTGCCGGTATTGGTAATGAAAACAAAACAGAGTATGTAAAAAATATTGGTGCTGATGATGTTGTAGTTTATGGAAACAACGATTTAAACGAAGAAATAAAGAAAACTTTAGGTACTCGCCGTGTTGATGTCATCTTTGATCCAATTGGCGGAGCATTCTTTAAAAAAGGATTAAAATCATTAAACTTTGGAGGTAAAATAATAAGCTTTGGTGCAGCATCAAGATCAGGTAAAGGCGCCATTTCGCTGCTTAAATTACTGTTTGGTTATGGCTTTTTTACACCGGTTAAATTCTTAATGAAATCGCAAAGTTTGGTAGGTGTTAATATGCTCCGCATAGCCGATCATCGTACCGACATACTTTCGGTTTGTTTAAAAAATGTGGTTTCGTTGTTTGAACAAGAGGTAATTACTCCGCATGTTGGTGGGGTGTACAAAGCCAACGAAATCGCAACGGCTCATGCGTTTTTAGAAAGCAGAAAATCGAAAGGTAAAATAGTTGTAGAATGGTAAAGGCACGATTAATTGGAACCTTAATTTTAGTGTTTTTAGCACAATTTAGTTTTGGGCAAGAATCAGAATCAAAGAACGGATGGAACTTACCCGCCAGCGGAACCATCAGAATATTAATGGTTTTTGTTGAAATTGATTACGACAACACCCCGAGTCTCCAAAAGTATGAGGCTTGGCCAAAAGGAGAATTACCTCCTGATGCAGATCAGGTTTTCGACCCTCAGTACAGCGATAACTTAAAAGGAAGAATATCGCAGTATTTTGATGAATCATCGTTTGGGCAATACAAAGTGCTTGGCGATTATTTTCATGAACCAATTACAATAAAAGAGTCCGAATTAGGCAGCAGAGTGAGCAGGTATGGCGTAATGCAATATGTATCGAATTACATGACCGAAAAAGGAGTAAAATCGGGCAGCGGATTGGGCTTTAATGATTTCGATTTATGGACAAACAATGAAAGAGCAGGTAAATTAAAAATTGCCGAACCAGATGGAGGTATTGATCACATTATGATGGTAGTTCGTAATTTTCATGGCGTGGGTTTAAGCACTGGGTTTGCAAGCCAAGGTTCGTTTGGAAAAATAAACGGTAAAAAATCAGATTCACATTCGGTATTTGCCGGAACCGATTTTCAGATTATGCGCCACGAGTACAGTCATTTGGTTTTTGGAGGTAATAATTTTCACTGCGGCGGAGGTCAGCACAACGGCGGTGGCACCAACTATTTTATTCCGCTTCAAGGCGGATGGAGCACCATGGGCAATTACAACAGTATGTTTATGACTTGCAATGCTTGGGATAGAGACCGGTTAAATTGGATTCATCCCGAAAAGGAGTTCACTATTTCGGCAATAGAACAAAGTTCCGTTAAAGAAGTAAACGCCGATTTATCATTGGAAAAAGCAGCTAAACCAATCACTTTTATTCTGCGCGATTTTGTAACATCTGGTGATGCAATTCGAGTTAAGTTGCCTTATTTAGACAGCACTGAATACGAACAATGGATTTGGATTGAGAATCACCAAACAGAAGCATTCAACAAGAGTCCTTTTGATCAATTTCTATATACCAATGAGCCATGCAAACCAAAAGCAAAGCCCGGTATATACATGTATTTACAGGTGGATAAAAACATCAAAAAGGGACAAAAAACATTTAAAGGCTACGGTGATTACCTACGAGTAATGCCCGCCAATGGTTTTTATGATGCGTTTACTGAAACAGAAAAAACCAAAACCAATTGTGTAAACAACATGCCTGTAAATGCTTTTTACAAAAAACGAAATTTTATGAATCCGTTAACCGGAACTAGCGATGTAGAAAACACGGTAACCGATAAAATGGGTAAAGAGAAAGGATCAGAACCCGATGGTAAAATAACCAGGGACGAAACAGACTTTAAATGGGTGGAGAAAAGAAATGGAACCTACCAAAGTGAGTTGCAACATATGGGAACGCCAGCTCATGCTTTTGGTCTTGGTTCAAACGATGAAGTATCAATGGGTACAAACCCACCTTCATCAAGCGTGATGACCTTGGTTAGTTTGGATACCGATATGTTAAAATCGCGAAAGCCAAACAACCGTAAAGTGGTTTTAAACGGAATTAAAATAAAGGTGCTTTCTGAAAACCAAGATGGAAGTATTACGGTTGAGGTAGGTTACAACAACACCACGATTAACGAAAACCAAAGATGGTGTGCTGATAGTATTGTGCTGCCCAACATAAAGCAAAACGAGCCTAGTTTAGTGTTGGTCGAAGGCAAAACCATTCGAATAGATAGAGGGTTTACGCCTACCAGAGTATCAAATCCGGATACGCTTAACCACCAAACCCTTTTTACCTTGCCAACCACTTTTACAATTGCTGAAAACAGCACGGTTCAGTTGAATAAAAAAGCAGGGTTAGAGTTGAGGAATAAATCAACAATGATTTTAAAAAGTGGAAGCACTTTGAATCTTCACCGAAGAGCAAACCTTATAGTATCTGATGACTCCAGAATAATTCTTGAAGATGGAGCAAACATCAACCATAAATCAAGACGGAAAGCTAAAAAGCTTGCCTTCTTATTTGAACTGTAGTTTCTCTTTTGGGGTTATTTAAACAACCTAAACAAGTCGTTTCCGTTGGCAAACAACAACAACGAAATCAACAATACAAAGCCTGCTAATTGAGCGTACTCCATAAATTTATCGCCCGGTTTACGGCCCGAAATCATTTCGTAGAGTAAGAACATTACATGACCGCCATCCAAAGCCGGAATAGGTAAAATGTTCATGAACGCTAATATGATGGAAAGAAAAGCTGTGATTTCCCAGAAGGCTTGCCAGTTCCATGATGAAGGAAACAAACCACCCAAAGCACCAAAACCACCCAAGCCTTTGTAAGCGCCGGTGTCGGGGTTCAGAATCAATTTAAATTGACGAACATAAGAACCTAGTTTATCAAGAGCTTTGTTTATTCCCGCAGGAAAAGAAGCTAATAAACCGTATTTTAAACTCGCAAATTCGTAAATACCTAATCTTTCTAAATTCTTATAGTTTACAAATCCAGTGTTGAAACCAATTTGATTTAGATCATTAATAAACAAATCCAGCTCAACATTTTCACTATCTCTGATCACCCCAACCATAGCATTTTCATTGGTGTAATTTTTTAACTCCATCTGAAGCTGATCGTAGTATTTCACCTCTTTACCATTTACTGAAACAATTTGATCTTTCGGTAAAATCAAACCAACGTTTTCTGACTCAGGAGATACTTGAGCAACAATAGTTGGAATACGAGCATATACTATTTGACGTGCATCGTTGTCGATTAAATTTTCGATGAAATCTTCAGGAACATCAATAGAAATTATTGAGCCGTTTCGTTCAATTTCCATTGCTCCACCATAAAGCATTTCGGGCATAACATCCCCTAGCTTTTCAATTTTGGTGTTGTTGATTGATAAAATTTTATCGCCGTTCATTAAACCTACTTCATAAGCCATGCTGTCAACACACCAAATTCCGTCGGTTAGGTTTTCATTAGGTAAATATTTTTCGCCCCAAACAAACAAAGTCATTGAGTAAATAAACATAGCTAAAAGCAAGTTTACTGTAACTCCACCAACCATAATAATTAGTCGTTGCCAAGTAGGTTTTGATCTAAATTCATCTGGTTTTGGAGGTAAAGCCATTTGCTCTTTGTCCATGCTCTCATCAATCATTCCGGCAATTTTTACATAGCCTCCAAGTGGCAACCATCCAATACCGTATTCGGTATCGCCTCGTTTAAATTTAAATAGCGAAAACCAAGGATCAAAAAACAAGTAAAATTTTTCTACTCGGGTTTTAAAAAGCTTAGCAGGTATAAAGTGCCCAAGTTCGTGCAGAACCACCAATATTGATAAACTAGCAATTAGCTGAACTGCTTTTATAAAAAAATCTTCCATTACTTATATTAAATCGTTTGCAATTTTACGAGCCTCTGTGTCGGTTTCAACATATTGCTCGTAGGTAGGTTTGTTGATAAATACAACTTTGTCCATTGTTTGTTCAATTACTTCTGGCATCCTTAAAAACGACATTTTATCGTGTAAAAAAGCATCAACTACAACTTCGTTGGCAGCATTTAAAACACAGGCGCTATTGCCTCCTTTGTTCAATGCATCAAACGCCAATTGTAAATTTTTAAACGTTTTTATATCTGGTTTTTCGAACGATAAATTCGGATAATCCATAAAGTTAAAACGTGCGAAACTCGATTTCATTCTATCTGGATAAGCCATAGCGTATTGAATAGGTAATTTCATATCAGGCAAACCCATCTGAGCTTTCATAGATCCATCTTCAAACTGAACAATTGAATGAATTATACTTTGCGGATGAACGATAATATCGATTTGCTCGGTTTTTAAACCGAACAACCACTTTGCCTCAATTACCTCAAGCCCTTTGTTCATTAACGATGCTGAATCAATAGTGATTTTTGCACCCATATCCCAATTGGGATGTTTTAAAGCTTGTGCTTTAGTAACTTGCGATAATTGCTCCATTGAATAACCTCTAAAAGGGCCTCCTGAAGCAGTTAAATATATTTTTTCAATGGGATTGTGAAACTCACCTGCTAAGCATTGAAAAATGGCTGAATGTTCTGAATCAACAGGGTAAAGATTAACCGCTTTTTCTTTAGCTAATTTGGTGATTAAGTCGCCGGCAACAACTAAAGTTTCTTTGTTGGCTAAAGCAATTTGCTTGCCTGCATTAATGGCAGAAATGGCAGGCTTTAGGCCTGCATAACCAACCATTGCGGTGAGAACAGTGTTGATGCTTTCCATCTCAACACATTGTGATACAGCCTCGGCTCCTGCATAAACCTTAATTCCTGCACCCCAAAGTGCATCGCTAACCTCTTGGTATTTGGTTTCGTCTCCAATTACCACAGCATTTGGCTTAAACTTTAAACTTTGTTCAATAAGTAGCTTATGGCTTGTATTAGCTGTTAAAAGCTCAACTGAAAAACTTTCAGATTGTTCTTCTAAAACCTCCAATGCTTGAGTTCCGATAGACCCAGTAGATCCTAGAATAGCTATTCCTCTTTTGGTATTTTCCTCCACGTTTTTCAAAGTCGGCAAAGGTACGGTATTAACCGTAAGACTTTTTGTCGATTATTTATAGGAAACAAATTGATTTGTGAAGGTTTGTTAATTGCCTTCTAAGCTATTCAAATAAACTCCGTCATTGCGAATTTACAACTAGAAGGACGGGAAATGAAGTAATCTAACCCTGGCTTATACCGTTCAATAGCGGATAAGGCAAAACTAAGGTTGTAAGTAGTTTTGGAAAAGAAATAATTTGTGTTTTCATATTGGTAAGGCAAAGATTGAGTTTCAATTTAGTTTAAAAAAGTGTAGAACTATGCTTTTTGTTTTTT
>TARA_B110000037_G_scaffold154565_1_pt1 | contig 11690 bp, 10 predicted proteins | sample TARA_B110000037 | Tara Oceans TARA_B110000037 (sample SAMEA4397196) | marine metagenome | biome: Polar Biome; feature: [MIX] marine epipelagic wind mixed layer (ENVO:01000061); material: water (ENVO:00002006), including particulate matter (ENVO:01000060) such as... | depth 10-100 m
AAAAATCCACCGCTTTACGTCACGTTTTTACCCTCAACTTCCTATGCCCCAATGAGATTGCGCAGTGTATTATTACGTTTGATATTCCGAATACAGAATGGGCGTTTCACAAAACCGGCGATGGCGCTCACCCTAGCGGTTTGGAGCAGGCTTTGGTTTGGGTAGGCAGGACTGGGACAAACAGCCCTACTAGGCGACATATTCGAACCCTAGCTACCCGGCTTGATTGCGCGAATGCCCTTTAAGTGGTCTGGTAGTTCGGCTGGATCGTATGTGGGAAATCCCATTTCCAAAAGCGATACTAGCGGGTAATCAAAATGAGCGTTACCTTGACTGCGATCGACTAGAACGGCGATTCCAGCGATTTTGCCCCCGTTGGCTTTTACGATTTCGATTGCTTCATTGACGCGTCCGCCGCGAGTGATTACGTCCTCCACTATAAGAATAGGCTCGTCCGGATCCATCTTAAATCCCCGACGCAACTCCAGACGGTCGTTCACTTTTTCCGCGTAAATGTAGCGCGAATCGAATTGGCGAGCTACTTCTTGGCCCACAACGAGTCCACCCATCGCCGGCGCCAATACGGTTTTGAATTCCAACTCAGCCAATTTCGGGGCGAACAACTCGATAAGTCGACTAACCGAGGACATGTGTTGGCAGACTTGGGCGCATTGGAAAAAATATTCGCTACGGAGACCGGATCTGAGGATGAAATGCCCCTGGAGCAAGGCGTTCGTTTTGCGGAAAATTTCGAGGACTTCTTCGTTGACGGACTGCATTTGCAACCACGTTGCTCAGCTGGTCTTAAGAATCCAGTAAAATATTGCTGAATAGAGCAATAGTTGCGCGATCTAAACGCAGAAGGCTCAAATTCACTATTTCAAATTGCTGGAGGATACGCTTGGAGAACGAGACCACCGGAACACTTTCGATTTCTTAGGTACTAATGATTTTATCCGATTTAAGAAATCGAGCGTCTTCGATAAGAGGCCAGCCCAGTGAAACGCTCTAGGAAATCATCAAAACTACGTGAATCAAGAATCGACAGTTTTTACCGAAGGATGGACCTGGGGAGCTATTTGGATCTTCTACGCCTATTTTTATGGACTGTATTTCGGCCGATTGGGAAAACGTCTCAAACCAGATTTGAATTTCGTAAAAACTCCCGGTTCCCCCGAGCGGCTCTACGCCAAGCAATTATGGTGCTATCGATTCGCTGGTTTCATGCTGTTTCCAACCGTGCTGGAATCGATTCGAGGCAGTTGGTTTACGAGTATTCTAATTTCCGTTTTGCCTTGTTTGTTTGGCATCTGGGTCATGTATGCCGTTTGGAGAGAGGTCCTGCTTTCGAAGCTTCCTCAATCGAAAAGGCCTAAACAGCCACAACGATAGGTTATCGCCTATTCGCTTGGACTCATACCTAAGCGTAATTGCTTTCTAAAGACGACTACCTGAATCTCGACGAATTCGTCGGAGATATTCGCTCGCAGTCGCATACTGTTTTCTCGGGAGTATTTGGCGAATAGTACGGTTAAACCTTTGTCCTCGATAACTCGAGTCTCCTGGCGATCGCGCGCGCCATGGAATTCGAAGATGAATCCCATACCCGCTGCATGGGGTTCCATCGCTATTTCTAAAGCTTTGATTTCACGGCAAAAGCTCGATATTTGGAAAAAATCCTCTGCGAGTTCTAGCAATCGACGCGAGGCATGAGGATCAGCGTTTTCATTGTCCTGCTTCGAATTCAAGCGATTCTTAATCTCGTAGGCGAGTTTCAAGGGCGACAGACGCTCGAAGGCCCAACGTTTGACCGATTGAGAACACGTAAAGGCATTTAGAGATTTCTCTTCGATGAAGAATTGAGTGGCCTTTTGATACTCGTCCAGGTCTTCGCTGACAGTACTATAATCGCCCTGAATTTGAGGATCGGTTTTCAGCTCTTTCGAGAGTTCCGTAATCGAATTGCCAAGAGCGATACAATGCAGGCAGGGAATCGGCCTGAGTATCGCGGTTTTGCGGCTCGACGAAAGGGCGAGCTTTTCCGCAATTTTGCGCTGCGGTTTGAGTCTCGGATGTTGATCACTAGGTTCCGTCATGGATGCGATTGACGGTCTTTTACCGTTTTCAAAAAATACTGTTCGCCGAATGAGGAATCCGATTGATTGCCACGTAAATTCGACGCTCATGGATTATACTTGATTGACGGTCGAAAGCGCTAGCTAGCTGAGCTGAAAAAAGCGTCAACTTATCCCGAAAAGAGAGCAGTCCCTAGGGGAGGTAGAGGTTTGCCTTTCGCCTGGGTGAGGACCCTTGATCGCCTTAGAGATGATTCGCGCCTTTTCGCTGAACCTCGCTTCCTAATGGAGTAGGGTGTAACCCATTTCTGCCATTGACCATCCTGCCCCAAAAGGCGTTTTCGGCCATTTTTATGACAGAATAGCGTATTTGGCTATAAAGGCCTTGGATTAGCCTTTAAATTATTGTTGTTCAATCATTTCCGAGACGAGGCCGTAGCGAAGATTGTAGGGTGAAAAATGAAGGTCATTACAGCCGAGGTGATCGAGAGCTGCGCACAAAACCGTGGTGGCGGCTGGGAAAATATCGGCTCTCGATTCTGGTACCTTCATTTGCGTGACGCGTTCTGGTTCGCTAAAGGAGCATACTTCCATTCGGAAAGCGTTGAGTTGCGCGAAGCTTATTCGATTTTGAAAATCGCCTTGGCGGGCGGCCAAAATCGACGCGGTTCCTCCGGTCAAAACAGCTACTGTCGATGGACTCGCATTGGCTTCGATATTAGCGTCTGTAAACAACTCTGCGACGTGATTGCGTATCGCTTGGGCTTCGCTTGCAGCGAGTGCTCGATATCGATCGGAAATGAATTTCGAAGCGATTCGAACAGCTCCCAAATTGAAGCTATTGGCTGAAGTGACTATACCGTCTTTGAACAATATACACTCCATGGAGCCGCCTCCTAAATCGAGGAGGGAGTAGCTGGAAAGATGAGAAAGCCTTGGATCGCACTGGAGGCCTTTACCTATTAGCCGCGCTTCCTCATCGCCGGAAAGCGTTTCGAGCTCAAGACCGGTCGCATTTTTCACGGATTCGATGAAAGCTTCTCGGTTGAGTGCGTCTCTTACGGCGCTAGTGGCCACGATTCGCAGCGAAAGGAGGTCATGCGTTTTCGCGAGATCGTGGAGACGGGCGATGGCTTGAGTTCCTTTTTCGATAGCGCTGGATTCTATGCGAGGAGGCAAACCAGTCATGCCTTCGCCGATTCGCGTTTCCTCAACTTCGAAGAGGACCGAGGAAATGAGTCCCTTAGAAGATCGCTCGGCTATAAGGAGTTTAATCGAGTTACTGCCGACATCGATGATTCCGACCGGGCGTCGCGACATTAGAGAGTGAAGGTGGCAGGAGCAATGATGACGACAAATTCGCCTTTTTTGCTTCCATCGTTGAAAGCCTGGCTAACTTCGCTAAGCGTTCCCGAACGAATCGTTTCGAAACGCTTAGTAATCTCGCGGCCGATACAGACGCACCGTTCACCGTTCAAAAGATCAACCATTTCAGTCATGAGCTTTTCGATCCGGTGACAGGACTCGTAGAGAATGATGGTGTATTGAAAATCGATATGCTCCTGAATAAATCGCCTTCGGGCAGCTGACTTAGGAGGCAGGAAGCCTACGAAAAGAAACCCGTTCGACGGCAAACCACTCGCGCTAAGAAGCGCGGTTGCAGCGCATGCTCCCGGAATCGGCACGACCGTAAGACCGCGCTTGTGGCATTCCCGAGTCAATCGGAACCCAGGGTCGCTGATGGCAGGAGTCCCGGCATCGGATATGACTGCTATCGATTCACCGCCTTCGAGGCGATCGGCCAAGGACGCCGCCATGGATGCCTCGTTATTGTCATGGTAGGGCACGAGTCGGTTTTTAATGCCAATCTTGGACAACAAAGCACCGCCAACACGCGTGTCTTCGCAAGCGACCGCGTCGACTCTTTCCAAAAGAGTTCGAGCGCGTTCGGTAATATCCGCTAAATTGCCAATCGGCGTGGCAATTACGTAAAGATGACCCGCTTGAGGGGTCAGCGATGGGTTCTCGCCTTCCATCCTAGTGGGATTGGGCAAGGTCGTTATCAGTTAGAAAAGGTCGCCTAACGGCTCGTGCCTCCCATTCCTGGAACGCCGCCTTCCCAGTCCTTAGGTCGACTCCACGGTATCGTAGATTCGTCGACTTCGGTGCAGCCCGTAAAAATCAGGCTCAGTCCGAGGGATGCGATCGCAAGGAAGAGTGAGAGGTATTTTTTCATAATCTATCGGTTTCCGCTAACAACCGAATCGCCCGGCTTGGGGTCGGTTTTAAATGACTCTGGCAAAATTCTGGCGATGCTCAAGTTTTCCTTTACCTCAGTTACCTGTAATTGAGCGATGATTTCTCCATTTCGTTCGATATTGAGGAGATGATCAAGACGAATTCCATTTGTATAGCCAAGATTGGTAATAACGAAGGAGGACTGCGCACCAACCGTGAGCACTACGCCATTGAGGTCGGCCGGAGCTAGTTTTGCTCCAGCAGGTAGAGTGTTTTGTACGACGCTTGCCGCGGTACTTTGGACGCTTTTCAAGCGAAGGATTTCCGATTCGAGGGAAGCGATAGTCTGTTCGTATGTCTTCGCCTTTTCGAGGCTAATGGTCGTGGCCCTCAGTTTCGCCATTTCTTTTTTCAAATCCGCCAAGGCTCGTTGCAGAGATTCTTCGTTTTCCAATCTCCGTTCCAATTCGTCCGTAAAACGCTGATTATCTCGTTTTAGCTGATTCGAGCGTGCGGTGATAACCGTGATGTTCGAGCGAGCTTCTTCCAAGTTTTTAGATGTTTGGTCAAGTTGAGCGGCGTTTGTTTCTAGCTTTTCGTTTTGTTTTCTGATGGTCGCTCGCTCAGCTGCCAGCTGCGTTTCGTAAGACTGAATATTCAATTGGAGCTGATTTTTGTCCTTCGTATTAAGCAAGAAGAACACTCCAGACGCGATTGCTCCCAAAATCGCGAGAATTGAAAAGACGTTGGTTAAAGATTTCATTGAGGGAAATTGGATGGATTTGAAAGCGGGAAGATAGTGAAATCGAGAATTGAATTTGGAAAGGCTAATTTTCGCCGCTAATTCAGTATTGGTTTCAACGATTCGTAGACATGCTGGGCAACACGTTTGTGTCCTTCTCGGTTTGGGTGAATTCCGTCGGATTGATTTAAGGCAGGGTCTCCGCCAACACCCTCAAGTAGAAAGGGCAATAAAACGGCCTCAAGCTCGTCAGCCACTTCGGGATATAGATCGGCAAAAGAACTGGTATAGCGTTCTCCCAAATTGGGAGGCATTTGCATGCCTGCAATGACGATGCGAACATTGGGACTTTTTGTTTTTACCCGCTTGGCAATCCCAATCAAGTTGCGTTTCGTATCCTCCAGGTCGATACCACGGAGGCCATCGTTACCGCCGAGAGCAAGGACGAAAATGTCGACCGGCTTTCGCATTACCCAATCGATGCGACGCAATCCACCAGCGGTCGTTTCTCCGCTGACACCCGAAGGGATGACCTCAAAGGGGAGGCCATCAGCCTTTAGAAGCGATTGCAGAATGTTCGGGTAGGCTTGATCGTAGTCGACTCCGTAGCCCGCGGTTAGGCTGTCCCCAAAAATCAGTATCGTTTGGTCGACTGAATTTTCACTTTCTTGCGCAATCGATGGTAGGACTCCAAAAAACCAAATCGCCCAAAGCCAAACTGAGGCTTTGGTATGGATTTCGTATTTCGATAGTGGTTTCATTTGGCAATCGTGAAGGAGTTCGCGGACGACGCTTCAGCGTTGTTGATCAGTTTAGATGAATGGTTTCATTTGCAGTTCCCGAAAATCGCAACACAAATGGGAAAGAGCTGTCCCCCTAAGCTTGCTATTTAGAACGTATGAGCGAATCGAATATCTTAGAACTAACCCAAGTAACCAAAACCTTCAATAGTGGCGACCGATCGCTAGAAGTGCTCAAAGAGGCGAGCTTCGTCGCAAAAGAGGGAGAATCGATCGCTATTGTCGGTCCATCTGGAAGCGGAAAGACCACGCTACTAGGAATATGCGCTGGCTTGGATTCCCCAAGCTCTGGCGATGTGCTAATTGAGGGGGAATCGCTTAGCGAGATGTCGGAAGACGATAGGGCAGATGTTCGCAATCGTCTCGTTGGCTTCGTTTTTCAGAACTTCCAATTGCTGCCAACACTCACCGCTCTTGAAAACGTCCAGGTACCGCTCGAACTCCGAGGAGAGAAATCAAGCGAATCGATTGCCAAAGACCTGCTGAAGAAAGTTGGCCTTGAGGAACGCATTGACCACTATCCAGTTCAATTATCGGGAGGCGAGCAGCAGCGCGTTGCAATCGCTCGCGCGTTTATCAATCGCCCGAAGATTCTCTTCGCCGATGAACCGACGGGTAATCTGGATGCGGATACCAGCGGCTCGATCGTCGATCTTTTGTTCGAACTGAATCGCGAATCAGGAACGACGTTGGTGTTGGTGACCCATGACTTGGACCTAGCTCGGAAAACGGATCGGATTTTTCGCATCAATCTCGGAAAAGTCACGGTCGAACAATGAGTTCTTCCCATAAGAAGTCAGCTCAGCGTCCTTCGGCTAGCTGGATCTGGCTCATGGCTTGGCGCGATACGCGGCGCTCACGAGGAAAGCTGGCCCTATTCGGCTTTTCCGTAATTTTTGGCGTGGCAGCCTTGGTTGCCGTTAATTCCCTGCGCGGCAATTTGGAGGCGGAAGTTGATCGCCAGTCACGTTCTCTCTTAGGTTCGGATCTTGAATTTGAGAGCCGGGAACCGTTTAGCGACGAAATGGAAGACTACTTCGATTCGCTTGACTCGAAAGGCGAAGCAACTGAAACGCGTCTGTCGACAATGGCATTTTTCGAACGTTCGGGCGAAACGCGCTTGGTATCCCTGCGAGCGATGGAAGGTGGATTTCCCTGGTATGGTAACTTGGATACGCGTCCCGCTGGACTTTCGGTTGCTAACGCTGAAAAGCCAGTCGCCCTAGTCGAAGAGTCTCTTCTGATTCAATACAACTTGAAGATCGGCGATACGATCCGGATCGGAGACGGAAGCTTCGAACTAATCGGGGAATTCCTAACACTGCCTGGCGAATCATCGTTCGGAAGTTCTTTCTCTCCGCGCATTTTGATTCCGGGAGCGTTTTTAGAAAGCACGAATTTACTCGGTTTCGGAAGTCGCACGAACTTTAAGAAACATTTCGCATTCGAAAATGGGATCGATGCTTCCTTGAATCGAGAACTCAACGAGCGTCGACCAGAGTTTAGGAGGAGTGAGGTTCGGTTCGAAACTGCTGAAAGCCAGAAGCAAGATATCGGCAATATGCTGGACGAGATGACGAGCTACTTGAGCTTGGTTGGTTTCGTGGCGTTGTTGTTGGGCGGCGTTGGAATAGCGGGAGCGGTTCAAGTCTACTTAAAAGAAAAAGCGGAATCCATGGCTGTACTTCGCTGCCTGGGATGCCAGGCACGGACCAGTATGTTCGTTTTCTGTATTCAAATAGCAATCATCGGATTTATTGGATGCCTTTTAGGGGCGATGATAGGGGTCGGGATTCAGGCTGCGTTGCCGCAGATCGTAGGGCAGTTTCTTCCATTCGAAATGCCCTTTGAATTGGTCTGGGGAAGAATTGGCGAAGCGTTTGGGTTCGCCTGGGTTCTGACCACGCTTTTTGCGTTTCTTCCATTGTTGCCGCTGAGAAATTTGTCGCCGATGCGGGCCATTCGATCATCGGCCGGAGTGTACAATGCTCGAAAGGATTGGCTTGTCTGGCTAACAGTGGGGTTAATCGGATCGTTAGGCTTAGCATTTTCGATATTGCAGACAGAACGGTACAGGCATGCTCTTGGATTCTTCGGGGGATTGATTGCAGCTATTCTCGTATTGGCCGGCACCGGAATGGCTCTGCGAGCGACTCTGCGATGGCTAACTCCGAAGTCGCTGCCTTTCGTCTGGAAACAAGGTCTTAGCAATCTTTATCGACCGAATAACCGAAGCGTGTCCCTGATCGTCATGATCGGAATGGGCGCGTTTCTCATCTATACGCTTTATCTCTGCGAAGTCAGTATTCTCAAGCGTGGCGAGTTGAACGATCAGGACAATAAGCCGAACACGATTTTCTTCGATGTCCAGACGGATCAGGTCAATGAGGTGAAAGCAATCGCGGAACAAAACGATGCGAGTCTGCATTTTCATGATTCCATGATTACGATGCGTTTGACGCATCTGCGATCAGTTCCGGTAGGGCGCCTACGAGAGGATCCGTCGCAGGACTTGGAAAGGTGGGCTTTGATGCGGGAATACCGCTCAACCTATCGTGACCATTTGAGGGAGCACGAAGCTTTGGTTGAAGGTGAATTCGTCGCTAGTTCTAGCTTGGACGAGGTTGTGCCCGTGCCCGTTTCGGTTGAGGAACGAATCGTCGAAGCTCTCCAGCTTAAGATGGGCGACGAGATGATCTGGGACGTGCAAGGGTTTCCTGTCACAACTGTGGTAAGCAGTATTCGAAAAGTGGATTGGCGTCAGATGCAGCCAAATTTCTTCGTTGTATTTCCCGCAGGGGTTTTGGAGGCGGCTCCGGCTAATCATTTGATTGCCGTCCGAGCGAATGGCGCGGAAACGATTGCTGCCTTACAGGGCGATGTGGTGAAGCGCTTTTCCAATGTCTCAGCCATCAATCTTTCAATGGTATTGGATAGCCTAAACGAAATTTTCGACAAGATCGGCTTTGTCGTACGCTTCATGGCCTCCTTTACGATTCTCACTGGGTTGATCGCTTTGGTATCCACTGTTTTGACAAGTCGCTATCAACGCGTCCGAGAAAGCGTCCTTCTGCGGTCCCTCGGCGCAAGTGTCAGTCAAGTTCGTCGCATCATGGGGATAGAGTACTTCTTGCTCGGCGGGATCGGTAGTCTGACCGGTGTTATCCTTGCGCTTGGGGGCGCCTGGGCTGTTACGCATTTTGTATTCAAAATCGAGTTATACATTCCCTGGGGCATGACGATTGGGACGATCGCGACTATCGGATTGCTAACGCTTGGAACCGGAATGCTCAACAGCTTGGGAATCGCAAAACGATCGCCCTTGGAAGCTCTGCGATACGAGTAGCTCTCAATTCATTGTAAGAGCGGGTTTATCCCGCGATTGTCTCGGAAACATTAGATTGGGGATGTGAAATCGCGGGGTAAACCCGCTCCTACAAGTGAATATCTGCGCCCTTTGTCTCCACCCCGAAGCAAGCTTCGAGGAATGAACCCGGGTGCGATTCAATAGCTTTGTAAGCTCAGTTCCAGCACCGGCTCAAATCGGCAATTCGCTTACGTTTCGTCGAACGTGGTAGGCGGCTATGAAATTCTTAGCGGTAACTGGATCGGTCAATGGGAGTGAGCCGCAAACGATACGAGGTTTTGTTTCGTTAGTCAGTTCGACGGGATTTTGCTGGACCATTTTCTTTGCGAAATCGAGGAAATTCGGCGTTTCGCTTTTACGAATTTGGGAACGAGAGATAATCTGAAAATAGCCTAACGAAGTAGCCGCGTTGTGTTTTCCTAACTCGTAAGCGATTCGTCCCATTGTGTATCGAGGATTGATTTCGACGATTGTTTTGAGCCGAAGGTTTCCCGATAAGTCACGATAGACGAATGCATCGATTCCTAAGGGGCCTTGGTAATTTGATTCCTCAAGCGCTGCGGACAACCATGGGATTACCGATTCTTCATACCAATGATAGACTCGCGGACGTCCTTCGGTCCGCATCATTAGAAAACGAACGATTTCAGGATCGATGCCTTTGCAAAATGCATTCGTGACGATCCCTTTGAATTGACCTCGAGCATTGTTCAATAGGCGCGTGAATGCTATCGTTTTCAATTCGTCGTTGCGTCGTTCGAATTGCACTGAGAAATCGAATACGCGGTCTAGCCACGGTTCGACGACAACCGAGCCTTGCGTTTCGAAAACGGCATTCATCCAGGCAAGGAATGCTGGATTCATCTCCTCGTTTGCTAGCAAACAGCGGATACCGTTGGCTGCTGTTCCGAACGGGGATTTGCAGACAATGTCAAGATACCCCAACTCACGAAACTGGCTTCGTAATTGCGTCACTGCTTCAAGGTTATGCGCGAGCTCTCCATAAACTTCGGGTGGGGCAATCCAATTGCTCTCTGTTGATTTCATCGCAAATTGCTTTCCCAAAGCTGAACACCATTCTTTTGAAAACAGTTTTCTCTTTTGCGTGGACCAAAGCGTATCCGGACTCATAGGACGGGTTACGGATTCCATCGTCTTTCGAAAAAATGATACGCTATCCGGAGTCCATGCCCATGGACGCAGATCGCCAATTTTTCGAGAGATCTCGGGAGCTTTGAGCGACTTCGAGTTCTGATCGCTTGTTAGTATCTCTGGCAAGTGAAACCCAAAGCTCTGGATTTGTCGCAAGAATTCCAGACATGGTTGTTTTCTTATTATAAGGAGATCGTCTTTGCGTGACAGGAATGCAGGAAGGAACTCCAAATCGTTTTGGACTGTGGATGAGCTCGGGTCGAGGCCTTCGGTCGAATTTTTAGCCGCGAAAGATTCGGCATCAGGATTGAACCAAAGTACTGACGGAGTCCGTCCGCGAGATTGCTGAAATAACTGAAGGTCGCCGATGAAATTTTTGTCGAATCCAGCTTCAATTCGTCCTTCGGCATTGAAATCGTTTCCTTTTGCCCGAGACGGGGAAAGTGGGAAAACCAATCGCTCCCGGTAGGCTTCCCAATCGGACTTTCCAGATGCTTTCCAGCGGCGAAACCACTTTAACCCAAAACCGACATGTTCGATTTCATCGCGATAGATTTTGTCCAATATGTTTGCAGTAGACGAGTCTCCTACGTTTTCGAATATCGATTTGTATTCTCGCGAATAATCGAGATTGGCCTGTTCGAAGGTAAGCGAAAGTCGAGTCACGTAATCCAATGGATCTTCCATCGAAGATACGCTTTTCCAAAAATAGTCGCTTAGCGGGAGCTCTCCGAATTCGATGCCGCATTGCTTCATTCGCCCAATATAAAGTTGGGTGTGAATTTGCTCTTCTTTGAGCGTTTCCAGTACACCTTGACGAAAACTAGCTGGAGCTTCGGGGAATTTAAGCAGAACCAGGGCCATCAATTCAGTCGCTAGCAATTCATGATTTCCGAAAAAGTGAAGCAGGCGCCCACGTTCCTTTTCGTCTACAAGTTTGGCATTGCTGGGATGATTGGCTCTGACGCCGTCTTCTCTGAGCGCCAGGTGAGCAGGTCGAGCAAGGTGTCGGGGAGTTTTGATCGCGACCCCTGGATTCGTATCGACAATTTCCTCACGAGGGAAGCTCAACTTTTCTTCGATCGTCGTTCCGAAGAGTACTTGCTTAGCAAAGTCCTGAAGTTGTATCGCCATCTATTGCTTTGTCGATTGATCACGCTAAACGGGCTTGTCTCGTAGTCGAGCTATAAGACTGTTTCCCGGGTTGGCGGGGGTAGGGTTCGTTGTCCCAACGAACCGTGGTAGTTTGATTGGGCTGCGTGCGGCCGTTTGGGACAAACAGCCCTACCTATACGCTCCTACACTTGGCCTAGCTA
>TARA_B110000037_G_scaffold80568_1_pt1 | contig 11689 bp, 13 predicted proteins | sample TARA_B110000037 | Tara Oceans TARA_B110000037 (sample SAMEA4397196) | marine metagenome | biome: Polar Biome; feature: [MIX] marine epipelagic wind mixed layer (ENVO:01000061); material: water (ENVO:00002006), including particulate matter (ENVO:01000060) such as... | depth 10-100 m
TTGCTGCGATTTGTCCAAATACCTTTCTTACTAATGGTAAAGCAACTCCTGCCCACTGACCTGCAGGACCTGTACCAGCTGTCATGTTTGCAGTACCACCACCACCTGTAGTGTTCTCTGTTACTAATTGTTTTGCTTGGTTTTCCAAGATCATAGACATATTGTTTTTGTCTTGCTCGGATCCCATGCCTTCTAATAGACCTGTTTTGGCCCATTTAGCGCTTAACCTTGCAGAATCACTTTGCAGTGATTTGTAGGTGTTTGCACTTTCTAATAATGAATTTAATTGTGACATTTTTTAATTTTTTTAGTCGTTTATAAATAATTGTTATGAATTGATAATGCCAGCTAGTTTCTGGAATCTCATTACCATTTCATTTGATTCTACAATTGGTTTTTTACTAGGTGACTTTGGAGTTGATATTGATTTTGAAGCTCTACCTAAATTTTCATTTACGTGTTTTCTAGAATTTGAATTCATACCTGTATTAACAGTTTCAAATACTAATTTAGCTTCTTTTACAGTACCAGCTTTGTCAAATGCCTCTAATACTTTTACCTTTTGAGTCTCATTTAAATTTTTAGATTTAAAGATTTTGTTAGTGTAAAGTAACTTAGCGTTTAATAAATTGATTTCATTTAACTCAGATCTTAAAGTTTTAACAGTAGCATAAGCTTCTGCTAACTCTTCTTTCATCTTAGAATCACCAGCAAATTTTCTTTTACCATCAGCTTTCTCCATGTTTTCAGAATCAGCTCGACGTTGTTTCATGTCTTGCTTTTTCTTACCATGTTTAGCGCCTTCAGCATCGTCTAATCTAGCATCGTACCCTTGTTTTTCTTCAATTTCTTCTTTAGCTTCGTCTAGCTCAACATCAACTGATGTTTCACCGTCATCCTCTACCTCAATTTCACCTTCTTCATCTACATCCACATCAACGTCATCATCGAATGATTCACCAGCTTCTAACTCGCCAGCTCCTACCATATCTTCAATTACGTCTTCAATGAATTTTTTAAGATCTTCTTCTGACATATCTTCAAGGTCGATTTCTTCGTCCTCATCCATGTCATCAGACTCGTCTTTTTCACCATCTAAGTAGCCTTCTTCTTCAGCATCAGTAACGTCGTCCTCTTTCAAGTCCTCTTTTTCGTCCTTCATACCGTCCTTGTAGCCTTCTTCTTCAGCGTCTGTTCGAGCATCCTCTTGTAATTCTCTGTCTAACTCTGCTAAAATTTCATCTAAATCAGATACATCTTCCTCTTTGATTTTACGCATTTTTTCTGCGTCAGCTTCTGCTTTATTATCGCTTTTACGATCGTCGCCTTCTGCCTTTTCCTTTTTGGTCATGTATTCTTTTTTTTCCGAAATTTCAACATCATCTTTCTTTGCTTCGTCTACTTTATCGTCTACAGCTTCATCCATATCTTCTTTATCCATTTCTTCTAACTTTGCAGCTAGCATGGATTTGATTTGTGGTTGAAACGCTTCTTCTAAAGCAAGCTTAGCATTTGCAATGGCTGATTCTTTTACAGTCTTTGCATCGGCAATAGCCTCTTTTAAAAAGTTTCTGTTCATTTTTCCTTAATTTTTTTTGGAAGTACGATTATTAGAAATCGTAATAAGAATTTATAATTTGTTAATGTCATATCAGAAATGACATATTATGTTTATACGTATATGGAGATTGTTGAAAATATAAAAGAAAAAGCGCCTCTTTTTAAAGAAAGCGCTAATTCCGGTTCACAGGGTAAAATTGTTTATATTATAGGACACGAACCATTAGCGCATAATATCTCTGTAATGATTTTATTTACCTTAGTATATGGGTTATGTTGTTGAATTTCTATTCCTTCTTTTACTAAATGCATAAATGAATCTGGATTGGAGGGGGTTGAAACAAAATCCCAACATAGTAATTCAAAGTCATCTTGTACTTCTTGTACTTCACCCATTGGTTTTAAACTTCCCATCCCACGAGATGATACACCAACAGTAATTCCACTTTCAACTAATGCTTTTAAAATGTTTCCACATGGGGTAGGTAGTATTTCTATTTTACCCATTACATTATCTCCATCCCACCACATATCAGCTATATTGTGTGATACATTTTGTAAATTAATAATAGTGCTATCTGGATGATCTAATTCACCCATTGCTCTATTTTCATCTACTAATACTTTATACTTGTTAATTTCCCTTTCCCATAAATCCTTAGAATAATATCTACCATTACCGTTTTTTACTTCGGCAGTAGCTAATATTCCCTCAACTAATGGGTTACCTCTTTTAGAAATATTATTTTCTGATAAGGAGGCAGGCATGGCTGTAAACAGCCTCGTTTCAACAAGTACTTGCTTATTCATAAGTTATTATTTAGGCAGTTCTTCGTTACTGTTATTTCTAAATGCTGTTTCTGAAGTGTCTGAATTTGAAGCTCCTGCATAATTAGATGATTCTAAATCTTCATCTACAACTTCTTGTTTTTTATAAGACTTACCACACATTTTTTCATAAATCCGCTCCATCTTCATTTTTCTCTTTTCAAGATCTTTAACTTCACGTTGCATAGCTTTAATTTTAGTTTTATCAGCTAATTCAGATAAGTTTTCATCTTCAGTAACCATAGAAAGTCTTGCATTTTTTTTCTCTACAATCTCATCAATATGGTTAATTTTAGCTTCTAAAGCAACTATTTGTGATTGCTTATCAATCTCAGCTAATTTGCTATCTAGTGTTTCTTTTTTTACTTTCTTTTTAGCAACAGGCTTTTCGCCTAATGGGCCGCTTTCCATTAAATCTATTAATGATATCATTTTATTTTCTTTTAGTTTTACTTTTTCCATTTGATCAGATTTACTCGCTGTTAAACCTGGTGCCTCATCTGTGTATCCTATACCTTCAACCCCAAATGCTGCATTTTTAATATAATATAAAGCGTCACTAGCTAAGTTTTTAGCTACTAACTTTTGTGCTTTTTCAATAGCATCACCTAGATCAGCATCTGATACTGTTCCTCTGACTTTATCCATTTCAAATTTAAGGCCTAATCTAAATTCTTCACCATTTAGGGTATCATAATTGTCTTTATCTGGTGTGTTATCATAGCTGTTAGATAAAACATCAGTAACAACTTTTGATATTTTACTGTTATCTACTTTAACGGCTTCATCATCTTTAGATGCTTTAGTTTGGGCAACACGTAGTGGTGGGTATCTATTTGGATTTTTAGGATTTGCTTCCTTTATAATTTCCATATTTTTATCAAATATCTTAAACCAGTCAGGTTTTTTATTTGATTGTGTTACTACACCTGCTATGTTTTCAGATACTACAGACCTATTTAATAGTATTTCTTCTGCTTGTTTGAATGTAGCAGAATTAACTATCATATGTGAGTAATTTCTTTTAACCTCTTTAAGGAAAATTTCTTTACTACCTTTTCCTTTTTTAATTTGGTTGTACTGTTCTTGTAATGTTTTCATTTATTCTCCTTTTAATAAGTCTTTAATATCTTTTATATAGTCTAAAACTAAATCTGTTGGTTTAACTACTGTATATGATGAAGGATTATCATTATAATATTCACTTGTCTCATTTTTAGCATTGCTCAACATTTTATAAATATCATTCATTTCTTGTTCAATTGTACTAAATGCCGCTATTCTTTTAGCTTGATATTCTTTTTGATCCTCGAATAAATTAACTACATCTAATTTTGAACCTTTTTGTACATAATTTCCATCTTTATCTTTTGGAACTAATTTATACCCATATGAGTCTAAATTTAAATCTTCTTTAACTATTTTATCTATCCTTTTAGCTTGACCTTTATGCATTTTTGAAGCTTTTTTTAATTCTTTTGAAATTATTTTTAGCTTTTTATTTTCAGCATCCGTATGACTTTCTGGTATTGGTTCTTGTTTCTTTTTAGGTTTTCTAAAAGCATATGGTGTTAAAAAACCACCTGCTGCTCCTGATACTGACATTTCATCAATTTCATCTTCAGTAAGTTGTCCTTTTAACTGAGAATAAAATGCTGGGTATTCTTTTCTTAAATGTGTTCTAAATGTATTGTATGTATCTTTTTGTTGATCATATATAGCTCTTAAAACATCATCATCTCTTACAGATTCACCCCTAATTAAATCATTAGCTGCATCTCTAGAATCTTTTAACTGTTTAATTAATTCCCCAAAAGAAGGTAATCTAATTATAGTATGTGAAAGTCCACCACCTGGGGATGTTTTTTCATATTTAAAATAAGTATCACCATCATCGGATATAAAATCTTTATCATTCCATGGGCCATATCTTTTTTCAATCCATGATATTAATTTAGGATCAACTGGTGCCTTAGCTTCTTTAATTATTTTAACTATTTTATTTATTATTTTATCCATTTGCTGTAGTTAATTCTTCTAATAGTGAATGGTATTGTAATAAATCAACCAAGTGATTATTTTTAATAGTTGTTCTTTTATTTAACTCTAAAACTAATTTATCAATTTCTTGTAATTTTATTTTTGTTGTTGGATCTTTAACCTTTTTAGTTTCTGATTTTAGGATTGATTTTAAAGATAAAACTTCTTTATTATAAAATTCTTTTAATAAAGGACCATTATCAGCTGATGTTATAAATTCTTTTAAAATTGATTTTTGTTTAGAATTTAAATCATCATACTTAGTGTTAAAATTTTCAAGTAAAACATGGTATGTTAAAGTACGTAAATCCTTATCATAAGATTTAAATTCTTCTAATACTGTATCTTTTACTTTAATCTTATCTATACCTCGGGTTGTGATATGTTCTAATATATTAACCTTATTATCAATTATTTGTTGAGAATTTATATTTTTATCTGAGTTGTATATTTCTAATAAAATATATAAAGAAGCTTGTGATTTATAGTCTGATAATTTTGTTTTGAATAAATCTTCAACGTCATAGTGAGATTTTAACTCTTTAATTAAGTTATATTTCTCATTTTTTAGTTTTCTTCTATTTAACTTTTTTGATTGTTCTAATATAGTATTTAATACTATGTTAGCTTTAGATTCTGATAAATTCCTATTACTAAAGGCAGTTTCATACAGTTTGTATTCCTTCCCTAATTCAGTATTAACAAAATATTCTTTTATTATTTTTATGGCAGGTGAATTTTTCCCTGACAGTGTATCGCCTGTTATCTTTTTGACTAATATTTCAAAAAGAATGCCGGTGTTTTTAAATTTTGAGTGTTTTATATACATCAATATTTATTTTAGTATAAATATATTAAAATTATTGTTCCTTAATATTTGATTCATCAAGTAGCGAACTTTTCGCTTTATCATGTTCAAATACTAATTTTTTCTCAGTGGGTATTGATTTTAACATGTTTTTGTGTTGTAGATAGCTTGAATTATTCTCCAGTGCTAATGGTGATTTTTTAGTATCATTATAATCTTTCTTCATACCAGCTGATCCTAATCTGTCTTTTCCAAAATTATCATCTTGTGTGTTTCTTTTTGATACCTTTTCTGATGGTCTACCTAAAGGTGATTTATCTTTATTTTCTTCTTTATAACCATTAGGTACATTTCCAGGATCTGACTGCATTCTACCTGATCCATATAATGAAGCTAAATCATGAGGTGTGCCATATGATTTACCAGTTTCAATTGGATCATTACCTTCAGCTTCAATTTGGTCAATTCTAAATTTACGTTTAGCATCTTCCCTAATTAAGTCTCTATTTTCTTCAAATTGATCTTCACTTAAATGGAATATATGTTCGTAAATCCAATCAGTAGGCATTAATTTATTTTCCACCATTTGAGCAGCTAAATCAACTTTTTCTTTCATTAATGCTATTCTTTCTTGATCATAAATGATGGAAGGATTAGTTAATGATAGTTCAAAATTACCCAATTGTTCATCTCTATAACCTTGAGTGTATAGGTGAACTAATGCTATTTTATATAGTTCCGAAACTATAATTCTTTGTATACGCTCTATTGTACGAGCAAATCTAATATCTTGGGCTGCTAATGTAGCTTTACCATCTGAATTTTCATCATACCCCATAAACTGTTTAGGGACTTTTAATGCTGCAAATAATTTATCTCTTAAATATTCAACATCTTGTATTCCATCCCATTGTAAACCGTTTAGATTTTCAATTTTAGTTGCTTGATCATTTCCTCTAACTGGAATATAAAAATCTTCTAATATGTTTTGCATATTATATTTTAAATTATATTCACCTGTTTTTTCATCTACAAATGGCGTACGTTTTAACTTGCTTAAAGTTTTTTCCATAAACGCATCTACTTCATTTGGAGGTATAGCTCCAACATTCATATAAAAAATACGTTTTTCAGGTGCACGAACAATCCTATGAATTAACATAGCATCTTCCATTAATGTATATTGTTTAAATAATTTTCTTGCTGGTTCAATGTATGATCTACCATAAGGTAAGAAATTCATATCTGATAATAATCTAAAGTGGGCCATTTCATAATTATCAAATATTATACTACTTGCTTGATCTCCAGAATTAGGGGCATTATAATAACCATAACTTGAAGTTGAAACCCCATCTGGTTGAAATCTAAATCTTACATCTTGGGGATTATTTTCTTCTCCTGTATCTGAGTCTGTACCAATTTGCCCTTCTAATCTTTCAATGTGAAAAGCAGTATAAGGTATTACATTATAAACACCAAACTTTTCAGCAATTTCTAATTTTAAGAAAAAATCACCGTATTTACACATATTACGAATCCATGACCATAAATTAAATTCAATGTTTAAAACATCATAAAATAAATTATATAGTATTTTTTGAATGTCTTCATCTGCTGACTTAATAGATAAAACTTCACCCATGTCATTTTTTAAAGTTGCTTCATCAGCAACAATGTCTAAAGCAGATGCTATAATAGCATCCATATCCATAGCATCATAATCTGAGTATAATAAAGGACGCATTGTTTGATAATTGAATGCTGCTTGTTGCCCATATATTGATGTGCCAGCATTCGAATATATCCTATTAAATCTATCTACTAGTGAGTTAGTTTCTAATTCTCCAGTTTGTTGTGCTTTATTAACATCAAATACTTTAAGTTGATCCCCACCTACATTACGAATTATTACGTCCGTTGAAAATAATCTTCTAAGTCTTGAAAATAAACTTTTATTTGCCATGTTTTATTTTATTTATAAATATTATATTAACCAACTAATATCGTGGTCTTTACCATCTATGTTTGCTTTGTATGGATTTTCCACACTTGAATTGGTATTGTATCCACCACTCCATCCAACTTTATTACTTTTTATACTACCTAATGCTGCCCGTGCCATGTCTAAACTTTGTTGTTGGAATTTTAACGACGTGTCTCGTAGGAACATACCAATCCCAAATGACATAACCAAGTCATCGTTGTAGCCACTTTGAGCTTCTGGTCTCCCATTACGCCAAATAAATACCTTCATTTCTTCTAATAAACGTTTTGAGCGAATTATTACGGATCTATCACCTACAAATTCTCTAAATTTATTAATACATAGGGGTCTTGTTCTCATTGACATAGTGAAACCTGGAACCATTTCTGAATTTCCTTCATACACTCTTAAAAATGATTCTGCTGTTAGAGCATCTGATTTAGGAGATTGGTATAAATTTCTATATTCTCTTTCTCTAATAGCATCCAAAGTAGCCCAACCTATGTTAGCATTCTCTACTACTAACATAGCATTATTATATTCTGTAGCTAAACCTGTTAGAAAATATCCAAATTCTTTGGGTGGTAATTGTCCTCTATATTCTGCTACTTGTGTATTATTTTGTATGTCAAGAACGTGACATGCCGAAAAATCTTTACCGTCACCTCTAGCTACATCAGCAACTATCATATACTCTCTAGAATAGTCTGCATTTTCCCAAACCCATAAGTTTTGATCTACACCCCTTCTTTCTAAAGGATCTTGCACAGTAGTTTGGGATACAAATTCAATCCATTCTGAATGGAAAACAGTGTCTCCAGAAGTGCTAAAATCACAATCACATTCTTGTGATGCTAATCTAGGATCTCCTAATAATTCATCTTGTCTATCTCTCCATGTTTGGTCCCTTTCAGGGTGGACATCCCAAGGTAATCTAATAGGTAAAAAATCATTTTGATTGTTTTCGGCAGATACCCATGTTTTGTGAAACCAGTTCCCTGTACCATAAGGTGTACTTAATACTATAGCACCCCCACCAGTTGCTAGTGTTTGTTGAGCAGATGCCCATATCTCACCAATTTGATCAATAAAAGCAGCTTCATCTATTAGTAGAAGAGATACTGCTTCTGATCTACCTGCGTCACTTGACGCAGATGTGGCTTTAATTATTGAACCATTATTTAATCTAAGTGATAATTTGTTATTTTCTTCAGCTGGTATTTTTAACCATGATGGTAAATTATCATACATGAATTTTACCTTAGTAACCATATTACGTGCTGTTTCTTGCTTAGTTGCAATACATAATACATTTTTATCTTTATGAAACAGCATTAGCCATAAAGAATAACCAGCTGATAGGGTAGAGATTCCTAATTGTCTTGATTTTAAAATAATTGAATAAGGATTTTCCTGCATTAGATGCAGTACTTTTTCTTGGAATGGGTATAAATTAAATAATATTCTACCTCTTTGAGGGTGTTGAATATTACAATACTTTTTCATAAAATGAGCAGGATCCTTAGCACATTTTATATATTCCTGTCTTATTATTTGTTTTAAATCTGACATTATTTGTTTCCTATTTTCATATAGTATCCAATAGATAAAATGGGTTGGAAGTTTTCATTAACACCTATACCTAAACCATATATATTTTTTCTTTTTGATTTATATAATATTCCACCACCTAAATAATCAATTTGATTTGATTTACCTATTAAATTTAAACCCCAATAAAATTCTCTATTATTAATATAAATTTTTTCTGTTACTGTTGTTGTTGGTATTAATATATTAGATTCAATAGCTCTTCTCCAAATTGTATTTTTATATATAGTATCTGTTATTGTTATTATGCCTAGTGAATCTAATTTTATTTCATCTACAAAAACATTTTTAGCATAATAGTCTTTTAATACTTCTAAAGTATCAACGGGAGTATTTATTAAAATAGAATCAACTTGTGTTATTATTTTTGTTTTCCATTTAGGAATATAAACTTCTTTTACAATATTTACTGTGTCCCACCTAGTTTCTACTTTAGTAATAATTTTAGGTTCAACAGAAGTTTTCCCCCCACTACAAGACCTAGTAAAAAGAATGATAGCTACTAGTACTACAATGAGTAGTGTTTGAATATTATTAAAGAAGACTTTCAAGTTCTTTTTTAATTTGTGTTAGAGTTCTAAGCCTATCTTTTAGCTTTTCTTTTTCACTACCTTCAGCATCTTTCCATTTTTTAGCTGTTGACTTTAAATCTGAAGATGTTTGTTGTAATTTTGAAGCTATTTTAGATATAGAATCTCCCTTTTTGGCAGATTTCATTGCTTTTTTATCCATATCATCCTCATCTTCATCCTCAAACACAGCTGTTGGTTCAACGGGTACATTGTATTTATCTATAGTTGCGTCATTATATGTGTGGTTAACATACCCATCATCCTGAGACTTATCTGAGTCATTTCCTTCATTAACACCATCATATTTTTGACTTTTTAAAACCTGTATTATAGCATAAACTGCATCTTGGAGAGAGTAATCATACTTATCAGCCATTTTTCTAATAAACCCGTTTATCAATCTGTGTACTTCAGGATTAACATTTTCTGTTAATCCAGCTTCTTTAGCAAGTTCAGCTGTTTTTTCTAACTCAGCATTATAATCTTGCTGTGCCTTTACATCATCTTGGGTTACTGCTTCTAGTATATCCGCTATTTCTTCTTTTATTGACTTTGCTAGTTCTGATCTTTTCATTGTAAGAGTGTTTTGTTATAAATATCACAAAGAGACTGCTCGTTTAACTAATTTTATACGTTCTTCTGTTGAGCCTTTAATTTCTATTAAATTTTTAATCTTATGTCTATATTTAGTAATTAATAGTTGAATATTTTCATCAATTAATTTTCTGTATTCTGCATCAGTTTCTCGTACTCCATTGTTTTCAATTTCAACCCCTTCAGGTGAGACATAAAATATATAATCATATTCAGTTAGCATATGTGATGCAAAGTTGTTAAAATCATCAGCTTCAAAATAATACATAGACTCTGAACATTTAGCAAACGCCATCACATCAATAATAGTTCTATCAGTTATGATATTATCTTGCATTAACTCACTAGCTCTTTCAGCTAAAAATACTGCTTGTCCTTTAACTGTTGAATCAGTATTTAACGGGATACCCATTTCCATAAGATATTTAGAACGCTCTGTTCTAAATTTATAATTTTTAAACTCAGGTAATTCAGCTAAAGCGTTAACTAAAGTTGTTTTACCTACTGACATTGTACCGCAAAATCCTATTTTCATATTAAAATGGTAAATTATTAAAATTATCTTTTTGTGATGCTCCCGGTAAAATCCTATAGCTATCACTATCAAAATGTTGTGTTGATACCTCAAATATACAACTTCCTTCTTCAATAGCCAACATTTGGTGGGGCTGTCCTGGCATTAAGTGTATACAATCTCCTTCTTTTACTATTACCTTAATATGTTTGGATGTTTCGGTATCAATATAAGTGTATTGAAATTCACCCTTACTAATATACCATGCTTCATCTTTCAATAAATGGTAATGCATTGAAAATGACTTACCTTCTTTAAATACTAATAACTTACCACAATATTTTTCATTGTTAATAACCCATAACTCATGACCCCATGCTTTTTGATGCACTTCACCTTTATAAGGCATTGCCTCTAATGTATGATCTCTCATATTAATTTCTATATGTTTCTCCTTTTGGAGCTGATTGTTTATACCAAGGTAATCCTTCTCTTTCTTTCATTATTTCTCTAAATTTTTCTTCATCATACTCAATCCCACTTAAAAAGAAACCTTTTTTAAATTCTGATTGTTTGTTAATGGGAACAATTGCCGGATGGTCCCATCTATGATGTTTCCAGTGCTCTTCACCTTCCATTTTTATTAAATAATGTCTTGCTCCTTTAGACTTAATTACTTTTTCTGCATATAATTTTTTGCCCTCTGCCATAACTTATTTTTTAGATGTTGTTAAACCCCCCATAATATATTCATGAGTATCTCCCATTTCATGGGGTTCCTTATTATTAGCAGGATCATTTAAAAAATTATCTACTGCTTTATTAATTGATATTATTTGTTCTGCTACTAATGTTCCCTGTGCTCCTGATACTGTTATTCCTCTTGCACTCAATGCATCACCAACAAAGTGTACATTAGGATATTTTGTTAAACTTAAATCTTTATAATTAACTAACGGCTCAGGTGATAAATACTTTATTTCTGGTACATATACTCCCCAATCATCCCCTAATGTTGGAAATACTTTTTTCATGTCATTAATAAAATCATCAATGTAAGTATAATATCCTTGAAATGCTTTCCTAATTTCATCTAATGAATCAATTTGAATAGCACTTACATTAATACCTTCTGATGTTGTAGATGGTTTACGTGTTGGGCTATAATATAATCC
>TARA_B110000037_G_scaffold223151_1_pt1 | contig 11682 bp, 12 predicted proteins | sample TARA_B110000037 | Tara Oceans TARA_B110000037 (sample SAMEA4397196) | marine metagenome | biome: Polar Biome; feature: [MIX] marine epipelagic wind mixed layer (ENVO:01000061); material: water (ENVO:00002006), including particulate matter (ENVO:01000060) such as... | depth 10-100 m
CTTCGGGGCAGGGGTCGAGGAGGATGAAGTTGGGAATTTTGGATTCGAGCTGCCCGAGTTGCTGGGCGAGGACGGAGCCGATGGTTGGTCGGGTGAAAGGAGGTCGAGGGGCGTGGCCGCGCTGAAGGAGGTTGATTCCCTGGGTGTGTTCCTTGGCCTTCGTCTTCATCGAACGGATGACGGCGAGTTTGTCGGCGATGGAGGCGCACTTGGGGAGGAGCTCGGAAAAGTGAGTTCCGGGGACCTTGGTGGGGATGCTTTTGAAGGGACCACCGGTGATGGTCCCGGGTTTGGGATCCCAGGTTTCGAACTGGCTGGGCCCACCGCAGAGCCAGAGAAGAATGCAGTGCTTCTGTTTCTTCTTGGCAATTTCGGCGAAAGCGGGAGCTCCAAAGAGTCCGGCCCAACTCATGGTGGAGACGGCTCCGGCGGAGAGGCCTTGGAGGAATTTACGGCGATGCAGGTTGTGGTCCGGCGAGCCGCAGTTTGGAGCTGGAGATGATTTAGCCATTAGTGGTTAAGTCGAAATTCGGCACCGGTGATGAGAGCCCAGCAGAATTGTTCGATGGAGGTGTGGTCTTTGGCTTTCACGAAGGACAAAGACCGTTCTTTTTCAAGGTTGTCGGGTTCGCGGGAGAGGATGTTTTTGAAGGTTTCGCGGACGAGTGTTTGCGGGTCCTCGATTTCCTTGAGTTTGTCGAGGAGAGGGGAATCGGCAATGAGTTGGTTAAAGAATTTCCCGTTGGTGAGGGACATGGTTTGTTGAACCGAGGGGGAGAAGTTTTCAGCAAAGAGGGCGGGAAAAATTTTCGCGAATCGGTTGCGAAAATCCATGTCGTTTGGTGCGTCGTAACCGAGAGTGATGCGAACAGAGCGGGCGAGAGCTTCGGCGGAAAGGGGCTTGTCGAGGGATCGCGCGAAGAAAGAGTCGAGAGGAGGATTGGAAGCGGAGGGGGCCGGCCGGGAATCGAGTTGGTAGGCTTGGGATTTGGCGAGGACACGGATGAGTCGGCGGAGGTTGTGGTCGTTGTTGGCGAAGTCACGGGTGAGCCAGGCGAGGAGTTCGGGATGGCTGGTGGGGTGGGACGAGTCCATGAGATCGACGGGGTGGACGAGGCCGCGCCCGAAGAGGAGGGCCCAGATGCGATTGACAATGGCGCTGGAGAAGTCGGGATTGTCGGAGGTGATGGCTTTGGCGAATTCCTCGCGCCGGGAGAACTTGGGAACGGGAAGGGCAGGGAGATCTTTTTTGAGCTTCTCGTTCTTCTTGAGTTTCTTGAACCACTGTTCGGGAGGGGCGACGCGATAGAAACCGGGCGAGTCCTTGATGCGTTTCCCGTCGGGTTCGGAGATGATCTTGTTGGAGTAGAGAATGAGCTGGGATTGATCGGTTTTCCCTTCGAGGTTGGCGAATTGATCGTAGCCACCGTGGGCGCGTTCGGCAACGCGGGGGCCTTCGGGGGTTTTGACGTTGAGGCTGCGATTGAAGAAGGCGACGAGTCCCCAGTAGTGGCGCTGCTCGATTTCGGGAGCAACGGGGTGGTCGTGGCACTGGGCGCACTGGACTTGTTTGCCAAGAAGGGTGCGGGAAGTGCGCGTGGCCATTTCCTTGTGGTCATCGCGCTGGTCGTAGAGGAACCAGGAGGCGCCATTTTCGATCTCTTGGGTGGGGCGGGCGATGAGGAGGTCCCGTCCAACCTGATCCCAGGGGCGGTTGGTTTCGAAGGTCCAGCGGAGGTAGTTGAGCCAGGCCTTTCGTTCGCCGCGGTTACGCTTTCGGGTTTCAGCGCGGTCGAGGAAGATGACGTTGAAAGTCTGGGTGAGATGTTCGGCGTGTTGTTTGGTTTCGGTGAGGCGGTCGATGAGGGCGTTTCTTTTGTGAGGATTTGGGTCTTTGAGGAAGGATTGAGCCTCTTCGGTTTTGGGAATGCGGCCGAGGAGGTCGAGGTGGATTCGGCGGACGAAGGTGGCGTCGTTTGAGAGCTGAGCCGGCGTGATTTTTTCCTCCTGCCATTTTTCGGAGACTAGGGAATCAATGACGCTGGTAGGATCTTCGGCAGGATCGGGAAGGATGAGCTCTACCGGCGGAGTGATTTTGAGATGGGTGATCCAGTTTTCGATGGACTTGATTTCAGCCGGAGCGAGTTGCTTTTTGGGTGGCATGTGTGGGTCGGAATCGACCTGGATCACTTGAGAGAGGGGGCTTTTTTCTGCATCGCCGGGGATCAGGGAAGTCTCTGTTTCTCCCCCTTCGATGGCAGATTCCACGGTGCGGAGGTCTAGGCCGCCCTTCTGTTTCACTCCGCCATGGCACTTGGTGCAGTTGTCGATGATGACGGGATGGATTTGCCCGGACAGGGGCGAGCAGACACCGAAGCAGAGTGCGAGGATAGTTCGGATTAGTGGCGGCAGCTGGCAGGAGTTCACTGATGTTTTTCTGATACGTTCTTCATAAGGGGAAGCTTTCTGAATGAGATGCAGATTAGCAGTTGCAGGTTCCGATATTCTATAAATCGGGATTCCTTGAAATGTGGCAAGTTTCAGTAATTCATCAGCACCCGAAAGCCAAGTGGAGAGTTCGCAGGGCCTTTTTCTTCCGAATACACAATGATCTCCTTGTCGAGAGGCTTTCTTCGGATCGTCTCGATCTTGTTTCATTTTTTTGAATCCCGACCCAAAACCTCGAATGGCGATTTCGTTGCGGTGAATGGTGACCTTGAAGGTGAGGATTTGAAGCTAAGGATTACGATTGTTATGAACGCAATAGGATGCGAGCTACGAACCGACACTATTGATTCGAAGGACTTGCATTTCCTGAAAACTCACGCTAATTTTTTTTCCTTTGAAGTCCTCGAATCACTTACAAACCTGCTACCTTGGCGGCTGAGAGCAAAAAAGAACCCAAACATGTTCTTGGTTATCGACTGCTGATATTCGGCGTGTTGATGATTGTTTGGTCCGTGTTCTCTGGCATTTTTGATTGGTTTCACCCTGGCTTGGGTGTCATCTCTTGCGGATTTGTTGCGTGGTTGTCAGGAGATTTGATATTTGAGGATCGGACAATCGCAATTTCTTCGCGATTTGGGCAATTTTTCCGCATGTTGGGATATATCGTTTGGCTGATGTGGCAGGTGGTGCTCTCAAATCTTCATTTGTTAAAATTGGCCTTTCAGGGGCCGAAGTCGCTTTCACCCCAGATTATCCGCTACGAGACGAATTTGAAATCCGACTTCGAAAAATTTCTGCTCGCAAACTCGATCACACTGACACCGGGAACGATCACGATGAAGATTCTCGGGAATACCTACTACATCCACGCGGTATCTGATTTCACGGCAAAGGGCCTCGATGGTGAAATGGAGCGTCGTATTTCAGCAATTTTTAATCCGCAGACAAAGGGAGGGGAATCCAATGGTTGATTTCTTTAATAATACGTTTTCCCAAATCGTCGGGGTGGTTCTTTTTCTAATGATGCTGCCAGCGTTGTGGCGAGTTTGGATTGGGCCGACTGCGATCGACCGGATTCTCGGGGTAAACGTGATTGGGACTAAGACGGCGGTACTTCTCGTGATCATTGGATCGATTTTCGAGCAGGTTGAAATGTTTGTCGATTTTGCTTTGGCTTATGCCCTGTTGAACTTTATTGGATCGCTTGCGGCGTCTCGGTTTCTTCACAAAATGCCTGCGTCAGCCGGCCAAACTGAACCCGGGGAGGAACTTAAATAATCATGGAGAACGCGATCGTCATCATCAGTATGGCCCTGATTTGCGTCGGGATGCTTTTCTTCCTCGGAGCCGCCGTGGGAATTCAACGTTTCCCTGATTTCTACACTCGGATGCACGCTGCTGGTAAGGGTGATACACTTTCTAGTCTTCTGGTGATTCTCGGTTTTTCCGTTTTTCAGATCCACGATCTAGAGTTTTCAAAAGACTGGTTTTCCCATAACGGGGTAACGCTGTTGGTCATTCTTAAGCTACTCGCCATTTGTGTCTTCATCATGATGACCAGTCCAACATCGACACATGCATTGATGGATGCCGGTTGGGAAGACGGGATTGAGCCAAAGTTGAAGAAAGATAAGCCGAACAACGCGTTGAAGGAGGACCGAAAATGATTCCGATTTTTGATTATATCCTTCTGATTTTCCTGATCGTCGCTGCAGTGATTTCGCTGAAAGTGAAAGATTTGTTGAGCGCCTCAATGGTGTTTGGAATTTACAGTTTTCTGATCTGTCTCTTGTGGGCAGGAATGGGCGCCGTTGATGTGGCTTTCACTGAGGCTGCGGTTGGCGCTGGCGTGAGCTCGGTTTTCCTGATTGCGACGGTTTACAACACGAAACGGAGGTCGTCGGATTGATTTCATGAAGTGGATTGCTCTCATCGCCGTGACGCTCACGGGTTCATTATTACTTGTCGGAGTTGGAGACTTTCCGGAATGGGGAGACGCGCATTCAGCTGCCAACGAAGGCCCAAAACTGGAGAGCGGCGAACAAATCGCAACCGCGGTCTCCCAAAGCTTTTTGACGGACACGGACGAACTCACTCAGGTTCCGAATGTTGTGACTGCGGTTCTCGCGGATTACAGGGGATACGACACGATGTTTGAAACCATTGTTATTTTTGCGGCAGGGCTGGCCATTTTTGCGATCTTGCGAGTGTTTGGGGGTGATGAGGCCAAGCCGATGCGAGCGCCGGAAGACGATACCTTTTGCGAAGGCGATCATTCACGGATCATCATTGGAACGACCTGCAAACTGTTGATCCCAATCATTCAGCTCTTCGCACTCTATGTGATTGCTCATGGACACCACAGTCCGGGCGGCGGCTTTCAGGGCGGGGTGATAATGGGTGCGAGTTTTATCCTGCTTGCGATTGCGCGCGATTTGAAGTCCGCCCTGGATTGGTTCTCCGAGAAAACTTTCATGAGGCTTGCGAGCGTTGGTATCTTGATCTATGCCGGATTTGGAGTGCTTTGCCAGTTTTTCGAACGGAACTTCCTCGACTATGGAGCACTGAAAACCGTTATGTTTTCCAGCGAACAAATGGCTCGTTCATATGCAATGCTGGGCGTCGAAATTGGTGTCGCTTTCACAGTCACAGCGATCATGTTCGCGATATACGCAAACCTCTCTTCTCGGGGTGAACTCAAACAGGGCCTCTAATAGATCATGCGCGAATTCCTCGAACAGAGCATCCAGCCCTACTTCAATTATTGGGTCTACGTGATCCTAATGATGATCGGTTTGTGGGCGACGATTGCAAAAAATAACCTCATCAAAAAGTTGATCGGGATGTCCATCTTCCAGACGGCAATCATTCTTTTTTATGTGTCGGTCGGAGTGAAAAAAGATTCGAAAATCCCGATTATTCCCCATCAGGTGGAAGAACATCATGCAGCTGAAGATGGCAATCATGCGGGCGGACACGGTGAACATGGGGCAAAAAGTGTGGCTGAGAAGCACGTCATCGAACCGGATAAATTCGCAAACCCACTTCCGCACGTTCTCATGCTGACAGCCATTGTGGTTGGGGTCTCAACCTTGGGTGTTGCCCTGGCCGTGGTTCAAATGCTTTTCAAAGAATTCGGAACGCTCGAAGAAAACGAGATTCTCGCGCAAATCAAAACCGCTGACTCAGCCTCCTTAGATGTCTGATCAATTGCCCATCCTCATTGTATTAGCCCCGCTTTTTGGTGCATTGATCATCGGGCTGGTTGGTTCGCGAGATCATCGCGTCTGCGTTCCGGTTGTCTTGGTCGCATTGCTCACCTCGTTGATTGCCGTCATTGGTACGCTGATTCAGGTTCTGGAAACGGGGCCGGTTGATTATTTCGTCGGTGGCTGGGAACCGGGGAAAATGGCTCCGGGGGTCCACGGTCCGGTCGAGATTGCCAAAGGATTCGGAATCCAACTCCGAGTCGACACGCTCAACGGATTTCTTTTGCTGGCCATCGCGATCGTCTCGATTTTTGTATCGATCTTTTCGATTCGTCGCGCCAATCAGGAAGCGGCTTCAAAAACACCTCAGTTTTATACGCTCTATCTCTTGCTTTGCGTTGGTCTGTTCGGAATGACGATCACAGGGGATGCGTTCAACCTGTTCGTTCTTGTCGAAGTCACTTCACTGACCAGTTACGCGTTGATTGCCATGGGCCGCAACCGGCGTGGAACGATGGCCGCGTTCAACTACATCCTCATGGGAACGGTGGGTGCTTCGTTTTATCTTCTCGGTGTCGGTTATTTGTATCTCAAAACGGGATCGCTCAACATGGAACACATCCAGGAAGTGCTGAGCGCGAATGATTTCGAGATCGGCCGTTCCAAGCCGGTCATGGTCGCTTTCATCCTCATCATGGTTGGAATCTGGATTAAGATGGCTTTTTTCCCGCTCTACGGCTGGCTTCCGAATGCCTACAGCTACTGCCCTTCAACAAGCAGTTGCCTTCTGGCACCGCTGATGACGAAGATTTCCGTCTACATCATGATTCGGGTGATGCTGTCGGTTTTCGGATGGGAATGGATTTTCATCGAATATGCCGGATGGAGTGATGCCGTCGTCATTTTAGCGGTCATTGCAATTCTCGCTGGATCTACGCTGGCGTTGGCTCAGCGTGAGTTGAAGAAGATGCTCTGCTACCTCATTGTCGCCGAAGTCGGTTACATGGTCGGCGGGGCATGGCTGGGCGATCCTGAGCGTTGGGGGATGTCCGGTGCGGTTTATCACATTTTGGCCGATGCCTTCATGACCCTTTGCCTGTTCCTCTGCGCTGGAATTTTTGCGAAGAAAGCAAATGCGACCCGAATCGAAGACCTCTCGGGAATGTTCAAAAAAATGCCGCTGACAATGACTGGATTTGTTGTGGGGGCGCTCGCCATGATCGGGATTCCACCGACCTGCGGATTTTTTAGTAAATTCTATCTCATCCGCGGCGGCATCGAAGGCGGTCACTGGGAATTCGTCATTGCGTTGATCATTTCCAGCCTGGTGAACGTGGTGTTGTTTTTTCGGATTTTTGAAATCGCATTTTTCGGAGCCAAACCGGCTGAAGGTCATGATCACGCTCACCATCATGATGAAGACGATCATTCAGCGAACGAACAGGGTCCGATCGATGAACCAACGCTATTGGAACGCGAAGCGCCGCTACGCTCGCTGATTCCGCTTTTTGGCACGGCCGTGATCATCATTTTATTGGGTGTGTATAACGGACAAATCATTGAATGGATCCGACTCACTATCAAGCCATGACAGTTGAAACTAGCATGCTCCCAGTCTGGGCCTGTCTCGCTTCACTGCTGGCAGTTCCTGGGATTTTGATCTTCCGCAAAGAGCCCTTCATGCGAGAAGCGATCACGTTTATCGCTGGTTTTGTGAAGCTTGGGTTCGTTCTCGCAATTTATAACTACGTCAAAGACGGCACGGTTCTCGAATTCAAATTCACCGAAGGAATCGCCGGAATCAATGTTCCTATCATGTTCCGGGTCGATGAACTCGGAATTATTTTTGCTCTGATTGCATCGAGTCTTTGGATTGTGACGTCGCTCTATGCCATCGGCTACATGCGAGGTTTGAACGAGCATTCTCAAACGCGCTTTTTCTGTTTTTTTGCTGTCTCGCTCTGCGCCACGCTGGGCGTCGCTTTTGCTGGAAACCTGCTAACGCTTTATCTCTTCTACGAACTGCTTTCGCTTTCGACTTACCCGCTGGTGACGCATCATCAGGACAAGGAAGCGCGGGCCGGTGGTCGAACCTACCTGACGCACCTTGTCGGAACCTCGGTCGCGTTTGCGTTGCCGGCATTGATGTTCACCATTTTTAAAACGGGTGGTGAAGTCGAATTTGGAAAAGTGATTCTCGAATCCGGTGACCTTGGAGCGTGGCCTTCATTGGCATTGTTACTCGCGTTTTGCTTTGGGTTTTCAAAGGCGGGCATGATGCCGTTTCACTCGTGGCTGCCTGGCGCGATGGTTGCACCGACGCCAGTTTCTGCGCTGCTGCATGCCGTTGCGGTAGTGAAAGTGGGCGTTTTCTGTGTGATCCGCGTCGTCATCGATGTGTTCGATAAAGATCTGCTTTCGCAAGCAATCGGAGGGCTCTCGCCATCGGAGATTCTTGCATGGATTGCTGCGTTCACCGTTCTCACATCTTCGCTTATTGCGATGAGTCAGGACAATTTGAAGCGACGCTTGGCGTTCTCTACGATCGGCCAGCTTTCCTACATCATCCTCGGAGTGGCTCTGTTGACGCCCCATGCCATCCAGGGAAGTGTCATGCACATCGCGATGCACGCTTTCGGGAAGATCACGTTATTCTTCTGCGCCGGAGCCATTTTTGTAGCGACAGGCAAAAAATACATCAGCCAGCTCGACGGCCTCGGAAGGGCGATGCCCTGGACGTTTGCGGCCTTTGCGATTGGTGCGATGAGCGTCACGGGTTTGCCTCCGACTGGTGGATTACTCAGTAAAATCTACATGATTTGGGGCGCGGCTGATGCTGGCCAAATTGCCCTGCTTGCGGTGTATCTAATCAGCTCGATTCTGAATGGCGTGTATTTTTTCCCAATCGTTTATCGGGCGTTTTTCAAAAAACCTACTGATGGAATCCCCATCGAAAAAATCAAGGAAGCTCCGTTTGCCTGCGTCTTCCCGCTCTGCGTTACCGCTGCTGGTTCAGTGCTGCTGTTCTTTTTCCCGAAAATCATTTTCGAACTGACCGAGCGAATGGTCGCGTCTTTCTAACCTGAATCTATTTTTCTCTCGAATCATCATGGCCAGTCATTCCCCAACCGATGAACCGCTCTTGGAGCTGAAGCACGATGCTGTGCCCGGATACATGCGTGTGTTTCTCCTCGCGTTTGCGGTGATGACCCTGTATTTGGCGTTGATTCTCATCGTATCACCCGGAAAGGCAGAAAAGCACCACGGTGGTCACGACGACAAATATCATGAATCCCACTAACCCCGATCCCAACGAAGAGCCCGGTTGGTTCGACCGGAAGGAGAATGTGCGGAAAGTTCTCACCGGACTTTATATTGCGTGCGGATTTTTCGTGGTGCTGGATGTAATTTTCTGGTTCACGGGCTTTGACAAACATCCCTATTTCAAGTGGGAGCAATGGCCCGGATTCTACGCGATCTACGGATTCGTTGCCTGCGTAGTGCTGGTGCTCATCGCTAAACACGTGATGCGTCCGCTGGTGATGCGAGACGAGGACTATTACGAGAAAACCCCCAGCGAACAGAAAGGAGAAGACGATGACCATGCCTGATGCTGTTCACCCCGCTACTCTGTATTTGTTAGGTGCACTGATCCTGCCTTTCCTACGCGGCCGTGCTCGTCAGGTTTTTGCCCTGACGATTCCTGTCCTCGGCTTCCTCAACTTTTTCCTCATTCCGAAAGGAGTCCATTGGACGTTCCAGCTGCTCGATTTCGAACTCATCCTCGGGCGTGCTGATGCGTGGAGTTTAATTTTCCTTAATATCTTCACCGTCCTTTCATTCGTTGGTATCCTTTACATTCTGAAAGAGAATCGAGCGCTCGATTTATCAGCAGGGCTGCTCTACGCCGGTTCAGCAATGGGCGTGGCCATGGCCGGCGATTTGCTGACGATGTTCTTTTTCTGGGAAATGCTGACACTTGGTGCGGTGCTTTGCATCCTCGCACGGAAGACAAAAGATTCTGGAAAGGCTGCCTACCGTTACCTTCTCGTTCACGTTTTCGGTGGCGTCGTTTTGCTGGCCGGTTTGGTGATTCATATCTCTACCGGATTGAGTAATGGCCTTCCCATGGCAGAGGTCATCGCGTTTGATAAAATTGGACTCTCCGGCCTCGGTTCATGGCTGATGTTCATCGGATTTGGGATCAACTGCGCGTGGCCACTTGTGGGCTCGTGGCTGACTGATACGTACCCCGAAGCATCCATTGGTGGCGTGATTTTCATGGCCACCTACACCACGAAAACCGCAGTTTTTGTTTTGGCGCGGACTTTCCCCGGCGAGGAGACGCTGCTCTGGATTGGAATGGCCATGGCGACGGTTCCAATTTTCTTCGCCGTGATCGAAAACGATCTCCGCCGTGTGTTGGCTTACAGCCTCATCAACCAAGTCGGGTTCATGATTATTGGCGTAGGACTGGGAACAGCGATGTCGATGAATGGTACCGCCGCGCACGCCTACTGCCACATTCTTTACAAAGCATTGCTGTTCATGTCGATCGGCTCTGTGCTCTATCGCACCGGAAAATCCAAAGCAACCGAGTTGGGCGGCTTGTATCGATCCATGCCATGGACCTGTATCTTTTGTTGTATCGGCGCGGCGAGTATTTCCGCGTTCCCATTGTTCAGCGGATTTGTCAGCAAATCGATGATCATGAGTGCAGTTGCCGCAGATACCGAAATTTGGGGCACTACTATCATTTGGCTGGCAATGCTTTTTGCATCTGCGGGGGTTTTCCACCATGCAGGGATTAAAATTCCGTTCTTCGCGTTTTTCTCTCATGACTCTGGTATCCGGTGCAAAGAAGCTCCGCTCAATCAGCTCATTGCGATGGGTATCGTCGCTTTTCTCTGCATTTTTGTTGGGACATTCCCGAACGCATTTCTCTACAAAATGTTGCCAAATCCGGAAACCGTCTACGCGCCATACACCGTGGGGCACGTCACAGATCAGTTGGCGCTTCTGTTATTCAGCGCTTTAGCATTTACGCTTCTGATGCGGGCAGGCCTTTATCCTGCCGAAATTCGCTCGACCAATCTCGATTTTGATTGGTTCTACCGAAAAGGCGGCCCGATGCTTTACAAAGCAGCCGACAAATCACTGAATAAGATCAATGCGGCGACGCATAGTAGAGTGGTCGATGGGTTCATTCCAAGGCTGGGAATTTTTTTCACCAGCGCTCCGTCAAGAATCCTCAGCTGGCTCGCGACACCCGTTTGGCTGGCACAGGGGCTAAATTCCGCTGAGCGTGAAAAACGTCGTGAGCAGCTTTTTGAACGCGGTCAGAGCGGAGCGTTCCCGATTGGTATTACCGCGATTCTCGCGGTGGTTTTGCTGGGCGTTCTGTATGTGTTCAGCTGGTTCACGAGGTGATTGGCCGCAAGACGGCTCTCTTTCTTTGGATTACGACGTCACTCAATTTTGTTGAGCCACCATTGCTCCTTGATCAGTTTGAGAATTTTGCGCGGAATTAGTTGGGGAATCCACAGCCAGCTGAAATCCCTGATCCGACTGATGATGTCGCAGATTGGTTGAGCGCGTTTTCACCCGAGGGGTCTCCGATACGGGGAGATGACTCATAAGTGGCGCTGATGCGCAGCTTGGCGGAGCGCAAGATAGTTTTGTTGGAACGACAACTTGGGAAAGTCACTTCAAATCAGAAATGATGAGGTTTCGCTTGTTGATGAGAATCAGGGGTGTGGGACCCATTTATGGGAAGCTCTAGAAACAAGAATTGTGGGAGAGTGAAGATCGTGATCCACTTCCGGACACGCTTGATCAATTCCTTGTTACATTTGGGTTGTCCAATATTGCAGTCGCTAATTGGGCAATTAATTCTGATGAAGAGAGAGTCTGATTGGATCAGGAAGGTGACCCCAATGAATCTAGGAGAAGAGCACGTTAATTTGGTCACGATGTTTCGGAACATTTTCTCAAGAGAGCGAAGGTTCGTTGCGTGAAAGAGTCG
>TARA_B110000037_G_C17127598_1_pt1 | contig 11680 bp, 9 predicted proteins | sample TARA_B110000037 | Tara Oceans TARA_B110000037 (sample SAMEA4397196) | marine metagenome | biome: Polar Biome; feature: [MIX] marine epipelagic wind mixed layer (ENVO:01000061); material: water (ENVO:00002006), including particulate matter (ENVO:01000060) such as... | depth 10-100 m
ACTCCACCCGAGTTGATCAAACACCCTTTCTGATTCCTGTGATCTAAAATCGGTGGGTGCGATTTTGTAGTATTCGCGGAATTCTCGGTAAAAGTCCTTCTGGGCATTGAAACCAAGTTGCTGCGAAACTTCTTTGATCGAGAGGCCGCCTCGAAGAAGGGGTCGGGCGGAGACCATGCGTTCGGACTTGAGATACTTTTTCGGACAGATTCCGAGGGAACTGTCAAACTGCCTACGGAAGTGGCGAGGTGAGACTCCGAGCATCGAGCAGAGCTTATCGATCCTGTAACCGCACTTTTTTGCCAGGCCGGAGAGAGGGATCCTCGATCCACTAGGAAGGGTGTAGCATACCACCCCATCCAACTGGATGATTTTCGAATCTTTTGCTTTACCCGCCATTACGTTTGAAAAAAATTAGCGCTATCGCATTGATTGTCAATGATTTTCAATAATGTGCAGGCAAGCTGCGAGCTTTTACAGGATTCCAAGGGCTGCGGAGACGAGGAGTTCGTCCTCAATCAACCACTTCGCAGCTTCTGAGCCTGGTGTGGCCTCTGCTCCCTTTGGTTTTCCGGTGCGAGGTGCGATGGAAATCTGAAGAGTGGCCGCCCGTTTCCGGGTGACGCTTGCACCCGCATCATAGATTGCCATGACGGCCGCCATTGCGGACATCGCGTTGGTAGCGCTCTTGGGATCGCTCTCGTTTCCAAGGATAGCCTGGAGAAGCGCAGGGGTAGGGTCGGTATCGGCATGGAGTTCGGAGCCATCTTCGCTTACGCAAATTCCTTTCGCTCCGGCTGCTTCCAGTGCTTCTGCGAGTTTCGTTACTCGTCCGGCGAGATCAGGCACGGCGATGGCAGAGGCGAGAAGCGATTCCAGCTTACTAGCCAGTTCTAGCTGGCGTGAGTGCAGCTTTCCAAGATCAGGGGTGGTAGTGACGCTCTTCGGGTCGGGTGCGAAATCTGGGGAGGAGATTGCGAGACGGATAAAGGACGCGATTGCTTCGGCTGCGTGGTTGCTTGGGGTGCCGGAGCAAACCGGGACGAAAGCGAAAGCGGCAAGCCTGTTTGCGAGAAGCACGTTTCCAACAGCGAGCATCTTTGCTCCGAGAAGATTGTCGCGCTCGCGCTTGACGATGAAGAATTCCATCGCCCGGCGAAGAGTAATTTCAAGTTCAGGGATGTCCCATGGTTTGGTAATGTAGCGGAAAATACCGCCTTGGTTGACCGAGCCGATCGCGGCATCGATATCCGCATACGCGGTGGATAGGATCTTGATGATATCGGGGTAATCCGCAGCGATCTTCGAGAGGAAACCGACACCGGTTTCGTTAGGCATGCGTTGGTCGGTGACGATGATTCCTATCTCGTTTGCGTGCTCACGGAATACTTTTAGCGCCTGAACGCCATCTTCGGCTTCGTAGATTCGGAATTTTCTGCCGAAGAGGCGCCGGAAATATTTCCGGGAATTGGCCTCGTCATCAACGAATAGAATGGCGTGCCGTTGGTAATCGTAAGTTTCGGTTTCTGAGTTCATAATTTGCGGTTGTGATTAGTCTTCGTATTGATCGGAATCTGTTTCCGAGGAGTAGGGTTTGGGAAATAGCAGCCTGATTTCAGTGAATTCCTCCGGGCGGCTATCCACATGGATGGTGACGTTATGATCTTGGAGGATTTGGTGGGTGATGGATAGTCCAAGCCCCATTCCCTTGCCTACGTCTTTGGAGGTAAAGAATGGATCGAAAATTTTAGGGATGTCTTCCTGAGGGATACCGATCCCATTGTCACGGACAGTGATGGAGGTGCTTTCGCCTTCCATTCCGGCAAATACCTCGATCCTACCTTTTAGGTCAGGTTGCTTCACCCGGTGTTCCTGGATCGCATCGATGCTGTTTTGCAGAAAGTTGATGAAGACTTGGTTCAACTGGTTTGGGTTCGCAAGGATTTCTGCAGGAGAGTCGGATCGGTAAGTGATCTTGATCTCTTCTCCTAGCTCGTGGTTGATCATACGGATTGCCCGTTTGATGATTTCTTCCGGATCGCAGCGGTCTTTTGGAGACTCTGCCTTCTCATCGTGTGTGAACTGCCTGAGGTCGATGACGATTTGTGAGACGCGCGCGACACCTTCTCGGATATCCTTTAGCGTGTCCTCATACTCCGGGCGCTCTTCCTCTGGTAGCATGGGAGTGAAGATGGCTAGGGAGTGCAGGCCTGCGTTTGCGTAGTTCAAGGGGTTGTTGATTTCGTGGATGATGCCGGCGCTCATACGGCCAAGTGCTGAGAGTTTTTCGTTGCGAAGCATTAGGACTTCGTTCTCCTTGATCTTCTCTAGGGCGGTTTTGAGATCCCGGTTCATATCAGCCATTTCCCTGCGGAAGCGACCCATTAGGATTTGGTTCTGGAGCCGAAGTCCAAGCTCTGCGGTGGAGAAAGGTTTGGTAAGGAAGTCACTCGCGCCTGCCTGGAGTGCATCGATCTTGGTTTGCTCGTCTGCGCGGGCAGTAAGAATGATGACCGATGTATCACGCGTGGAATGGTTTTCACGCAAGCGGCGGCAGACTTCGACACCGTCCAGCTCGGGCATCATGTAGTCGAGCAGGGCGATTTGTGGTCGGTGGATCTTCGCGAGTTCGAGTGCCTCGGCTCCGTCGGATGCTTCGAGAATTTCGACGTCCTCCAATTGCATGATCAGAAAGCGGCGGATGTCCGGTTCGTCGTCTGCGATTAGAACCAGTGGTCTTGCCCCGCCTTCGCGTGGCCCGATCCGGGGTGCGGCTGGCATTCCGAAATTTTGCGGGGTAGGAACTGTTTTCGCGCGTGCCTTGGGAGGGATGGCCATTGCCGCCTTTCGGTGGATTTCCACGATGCCTTTGCCGCTGATCGGTGCATCGTCAGTGATCTCGCTCTCCTCGGCTTTTTCGACCGGGAAGCGGACAGTAAAATGTGTGCCGATACCGACCTTGCTGGTAGCACCGACTTCGCCTCCCAGTGACTCGGCAACAGAGCGGACAAGTGCGAGGCCGATGCCGGAGCCTTGAAATTTCCGCGTGGAAGATGTGTCCACCTGCCAGAAGCGGTCGAAGATTCTCTCCAGATTCTCCTGCGGGATGCCTACGCCCGTATCCTTCACCGAGAGTTTTAGTTTCTTCTTGGAGATCTCCAGATCGACATCGATCGTGCCGCTCGAGGGGGTGAACTTGATCGCGTTAATCACCAAGTTGAGGACGATCTTGTCGAACTTGTCGCGATCAAGGAGAACGGCGGGGGATTCGGATTCACAAGTCCAGAGGAGTGCTACGTTGTCCTGTTCGGAAAGGTGTCGTAGCGATTTCATCAATCCCTCGAAATGTGCTTTGACGGGAGTTGGTTGGAAATTTAGATCAGCGTGTCCGGTATCGAAACGGACGAGATCGAGAAGGTCGTCGATGAGTTTCATCAACCGCAGGCCGTTGTTGCCGAGGAGCTTGACCATTTCCGGAACCTTGTCTTCCTGGTCACGCGGCTTGATTATCGTGCCGAGCTTCTCAGTGATGCCGAGCATGATGGTGAGTGGCGTGCGGAGTTCGTGGCTGATATTAGCGAAGAAGCGGGTCTTTGCTTCGTCCAGTTCGCCGAGGCGTTCGTATTGTGAACGTAGAGTTTCCCTGGATTTCTCCACCTCGGCGCGGAGAGTGTATTCGCTGAGCCGAAGCCTTTCGTAGAAGTAGCTTCCAACAATGACGAACACGCCGGTGACAAAGAGAAAGTAGCTGTTGTTGAAGAGGGTTCGGAAATTTGGTTCCTCGAATGCGAGGGCCACACTGATGAAGTAGAAGGTGGTACAAGTCGCAGTCATGACAGCTGACTGCCTGAAGTTCCATCGAAGGAGCAGCGAAAGTCCGACGAGCACAAGATTGAGGCCGGCGTAGTAGATGGAGTTTCCGCCACCGGTGAAATAGATCATCACACAGATGGAAAGTATAGGCAGCAGGGCGATCCAACCTGCAACAAAACTTCCGTGTCGGGTACCTCGCTTACTCTTGAGATCGATGTAAACCAATACCAGAAGAAGGCTACAGACGAGACGGATGATGAAGAACAGGAGTAGATATTCCGGGAAAACGACGACATCAAGAGTGCCGCCCGCCATCATGAAAATCGCAGCGAGAACGGCTGCGCGACGCGCGTTTTCTACGGAGACGTCGCGTTCGTACCTCCTGAAGGATTCCAGAACCTCATCCGGGATATCTTCCGGGGTTGACTCAACGGTTGCCAATTTCGATTTCGAGGAAAATATTTACACCTGTTGAGTCCGCTTTCACCGATGAAGAAACGATCGGTGACGTATCAGGAATGAGATCCTCCATCTCCGTGTTGTCACGATAGATCAGGTTCCATTCCATCACATACTCCATCCAGGCTTTGCGGGGATTGCTGGCAGCTACGTTGGTCACGATTACCCGGCCACCGGGCCGCACCATGGTGCAGAAGAGATCGACCAAGCGTTTGCAAACGCGTTGGGAAAGGTAATCGAAGAGGCCAGCGCAATAGACTACGTCGTAGTCTCTGAATGCCTCATCGCCGCCTTGGGTTGCGGCGCGGAGAAGCTGGTGGACGGATCGTTGGAAATACCGGACTTGGGTTTCCCTACCACCGGACATGCGCGATTCATTGATGCGATCCCGTGTGTATTCCAGGGTCTCGGCATTGAAATCGAGAAGATCGATTTCCGCGAGATCGCTTTCGTCGCACTCGCGGAGGAAACGTTGCACTTCGACGGCGGGGCCGCAGGCGAGGTTGAAGATCCGTGTCTTTCCCTTCGATACTCGCTTCAGGCACTCGCCGCGGAGCATGTCTACAAGGAAGTCGATACGGTTGCGGTGCGCTACCACCGGTTCGGTATTCAGAAGAGTATAGTTGAGAATTTTCGCGAACGCGGAGGAACCCTCGTAGGGATCTCGCAGCATCATATTGACCATCTCGTAGTCACCCGCGTATCCGAGCGGCTTGGTGTAGGTGCGGAACAGGAAAGGGGAGCAAAGCACAATGGGGTGGAGCTGGCGCCGCACGTAGGATTTGTGGACAGACATTCCGGCTTCATCTACCTCAGTGGCTACTTTCTCAAACTGCTCCATCGAAGGCAGAATCTCTTCGACAACCCGCCGTTCTACCTTGCTGAAAATTTCTCGCTCCATCTCCTCCCGTTTCCGGGTGACGGTGGTTCGGATTCCCACGTCGATCCCTGTGAGCCAGTGCTGCACTCCCGATAGCATGCTGGAAAGGTCGGCCACCACGATTTTGAAGGGATCTTGCACGAGGTTTCCCGTTTTCCACTCCGACATAAAATCGGCAAACTGTGATTTTAAATCAGAGTTTCCCGCGTCTTGGCCAATTTCGGCAGTGATGCCTGCCAGGAAATCTACTTCCACCCAACCTTCGTCGAGCATCGCTTCGCAGACGAGCACGATACCGGTATTGAGCAGGTTACTGACCACTGCTTTGCCATTGTAGAGCATGCGCCGTGAAGCCATGATCCGGAAATCCGACAAAACCTCGGATAACTGCAGTATGCTGTATGGATTGTAAATTTCGAAGACTACGGAGTAGCGTTTGATCCGGAGCAGGTTCGCCGTGAGTTCAGTTCCTTGGCTATTCCGGCAGGTGATTACGCTTTGTGATGATTTAGCCTGATTAAGATCCATTTAATTAAATTCCGTCGCTTTGATTATGCAAAGTTCTCGAATTTTCACAAGTGCCTTAGTCAGAAATAGTCGGGTATTCGCATTCGTGGCCGTTTTTGGGTAATGATGGCCGTTTTTAGGTAATCAAAACTCTTTCCAAAGTAGAAAATCAGGATAAATCTAATTTTCAACAGAGGCGATCAATCAGCGTAAGCCGAAAGAAAGCCTCTGGGACATATCCTTAGTCTCCGATGACTAGTTCGTGATGAAATGGTAAGATCCGGGGGGACCTCGCCTCGCATCCGAAATCAGTCCGGAGACACTTTGGGGGGAAATGTGCAATACAAGGCGCGGGTTGGAAACAGCCCGCGCCTCTTTGTTGTGAAAATTGGCCATCTCGTAGGAAAACACTCCAAAATGACCCGAAATCATCATTTATGGCCGTTTTTGGATAATAAAAACTCTGTTAGGCTCTCAAATTTTGGAATATGGTACTGCTACATTGATCGGATAGAACCGTCCAAACCGGAACTCCCGATCGATTTGATTGCATCAGAAGATTTCACGGGAGACCGATGAGGTATTGCTAGGGAACTTGGGGGGTCTCCTTCGATCCTGGTTTCCCGGAAGGTTTTTGTTGTTTGAGTGTATAAATTGCCAGGCGCGGGTTGGAAACAGCCCGCGTCTGTTTTTTTTGGGTGTTTCGGACTCCGCTTGCCAAGGGTGCCGCTAGCGCCTAAACATCCTTCCAATGAAACGAAAGCTAGCACTCCTCTCCGTCGTCGGATTCGCATTTCTCGCCTCCTGTGTTGCCGAAAAACCAGCGGAAGCAGAGATAGGAAGCAAAGTTCGCCTCAAGACGAGTGCAGGTGACATCCTAATCGAACTGAATGCAGAGAAGGCACCTATCACGGTTGCGAACTTCCTAAAATACGTGAAGGCGGGTCACTACGACGGAACGGTTTTCCACCGCGTGATCGACGGGTTCATGATCCAAGGTGGGGGCTTTGCTCTTGATAACGGGAAACTGGTGGAAAAAGAAACCGGTGACGGAATCAAGAACGAGGGACAGAACGGCTTGAAAAACGACAGTGGAACCATCGCAATGGCACGGACGAACGATCCCGACAGCGCTACCGCACAATTTTTCATCAACGTGGCAGACAATGGGATGCTGAATTTTCCAAGTAACGGTGGCTACGCTGTCTTTGGTAAAGTGGTCGAAGGGATGGACGTGGTCGATAAAATCAAAGGGATGAAAACTGCTAGGAAAGGACTCGTGATGCGCCATCGGGCAACGGGTGAAGCGATCGTCTCTCCCGCAGGTGACGTTCCTACCGAGAACATCGTCATCAAAAGCGCTACTGCCGAGTAAGGCGTCTCATTTTCCACCCGCATGCAACTCTGGTTCTGCCCGCTTTTCGCGTTTCTCCTTGGCTCGGTTCCCTTCGGATTGTTTATCGCACGCTGGAAAGGGATCGATATTCGTCAACACGGATCCGGGAACATCGGAGCTACGAACGTGTTCCGGGTCATTGGGAAGAAAGAAGGTTTCATCTGCCTTTTGCTCGACGCGCTGAAAGGATTTATCCCCGTCATCATTGCGATCAATCTCGTACGGGTCGCCGGCGCGAATCCTCCTTGGGTTTCCCTTCCGTTCCCTGAATCGTGGGTTTTGGTGAAACCCCTAGCTTCCCAGTTTTCCGTCCAACTTGTTCACGTCCTGACCGCGCTGCTCGCCGTTCTCGGCCACAACTACTCGCCTTGGATAGGCTTCAAGGGTGGGAAGGGGATTGCTACTTCAGCAGGGGTCATCATCGCCCTGATGCCGGCAGCTATCGTGCTGCTGATTGTTATTTTCATGCTTACCTTAGCGCTTGCCCGTTACGTGGCGGTCGCGAGTATGGTCGCCGCTTTTGCCCTTCCTGTCCTCACTCATTTTGGCGCGAGATTTCATAAAAACACCGACGGTATAAGCCTGTGGGAGGCGGGAACATGGAATAAGCCACTGTTCTTCTTCGCCCTACTAATCGGCATCCTCGCTATCTGGAAGCACCGCACGAACATCTGCCGCCTTCGGGACGGGACTGAATCGAAGTTCGTCTGGTGCAGAAAAAAGAAACCCGTTGCCCTCGATCTATGACTTTTAAAAGCGTCGCAATCCTCGGCTCCGGATCCTTCGGCACCGCCATCGCAAAACTCGTTTCGGCCAACGTGGCTGAAGTTCTAGTCATCGGGCGCGATCCGGAAGTCTGCCGTGGTATTAACCAAAACCATCGTAATCCAAAATACCTTAAAGATATCTCCCTTCCGGAAAATGTCGTAGCCTCTACTGAGGTGGCTTCGGCAATTGGATATCCACTGATTGTATTTTCCGTCCCGGCGGGCGCTACCAGGCCCTGTGCGGAGGCTCTCTGTGCGGTAGGAAATATCTCTGAAGAAACCGTCATTCTTTCCTGCGCCAAGGGGATTGAAAAAAGTTCGGGTGATCGCATGAGCGAAATCATCTCCGAGGTTTTTCCAAACAATCCTGTCGCGGTGTTTTCCGGTCCCAACCATGCGGAGGAAATGGCTACCGGCCAGGCGACCTGCGTGGTGATCGGCTCCGGGGATACCCAAGTTGCCGGATCGCTGCAGGAACTTTTCACACTGCCGCATTTCCGTCCCTATACGACGGATGATCTTGCGGGAATGGAACTCGGTGGAGCAATCAAGAACGTTTACGCCATCGCTGCGGGCATGTCTCACGGCCTCGGCCTCGGCGACAATGCAGTCGCCGCCCTCGTCACCCGCTCCCTCGCGGAAATGACCCGGCTTGGAACGGCACTGGGTGGTAGGACGGAAACATTTGCCGGACTTTCCGGAGTGGGTGATCTGATCGTTACCTGCTTTTCCAAACATTCCCGCAACCACCGAGTAGGACTCGCGCTGGGGGAAGGGAAAACGCTAGAACAAGCCACACAGGCTCTCGGCATGGTCGCCGAGGGTGTTCCGAATACGCTCTCCATCCACCAGGCGGCACGCCGGGCTGGTGTCAGGACGCCAATCATCGATGCGGTTTACTCTATCCTCTACGAAGACAAGCCCGCTGCGAAAGCAATGGCGGAGCTGTTGTCGCGTGATACCCGCACGGAGTCCGAATAAATTTTCCGAAATTACCGCCGACCGCCACTACAGAGCGGCACTGTCTTTCGTGCGTCCAAATTTCGCCCCAAGCCACTCGACCAAGAACACTAGGGCAGCACCGAACAGCGCGAGCAGGATCGCGGGCATCGTCGAATTCTCGCTCATCGGAGGCACATGCCAGTTGGCGTAGCCGATTTCTACAAGTTCTTCGCCTTCGGCTTTCGATTTCGTTACCTCTTCAAACGTGCCCGGGCGCGGGACGAAATCGCGATCTTCGGTTTTCACGATGTAGGCACCTTCTGAATCTTGCTTGTAGACGGTGTCCTTCCAAGGCCAGATCAAAACAAGGGATCCGACGATAAATCCGGTAATCAAGGCGACGGCGATGTCGTGATGATGTTTGAAAATCCATGAGAGGATGTGCGAGAGCAGCAGTAGTCCGAGCACGCATCCAGTTGCGAACGGAATCAGGATCCCCAAATCACGATCACCGATTGCTCCAAGGACGAGTGCATAGTTTCCGAGTAAGAGTAAAACATAGGATCCAGATACTCCCGGTATAATCATACTCGAGATTGCGGCTGCACCGCAGAATATGAGAAATATGGGATTATCATTGCGCGATCCATGCGGTAGAAAGAGTAGGCTCACGGCAATGGCTAGACCTACTAGCAGGGCGATGATGGTTCCCGTTCCCCAGCGCCCGACCATCTTTCCGATGCCCCAGATCGAAGCAAGGATGAGCCCGAAGAAGAAGGCCCAGGTTGGAATCGGATGGTTTTCGAATGCTGGCTCAAGGAAGCGAGCCATGACGATGATGGCTACCCCAGCTCCGAGTGCTATCGATAGGAGGAAAAATAGATCCGTGTGTTTGGCGAACTCTTTGAGTTTACCAGTAAACAGCAGTTTGACTGCCTTCGGTCCGCAGGACTTGATGGCGTTGATCAGGCGCTCGTAAATCCCTGTGATAAAAGCGATCGTGCCGCCCGACACACCGGGGATAATGTTCGCAGTGCCCATGGCCGCACCTTTAAGGGCGGCTAAGATGTATTCGCTCATGCGCTGAGGTATCGGTGTCTCTGCTCAGCAGTTCAAGCGATTAGAACTTACCGTGAATAATTTTCAGAGATTTTTCTACGCATCGGCAATCGGTAGGTGACTCTGCTTCTTCCTATTTGCGGGATTGATCCGGATATTCGGCCGTCGTCCAATTGTAAGATGGGTGTGGAAAAGTTCGGTTTGTCTTGGGCGATGGCCGCCGCTGCCAGCCCGAAAGAAAAAAGAGCAGAGAGAATTTTCATGACCATAGCTTCCACGTCCCATCCGCCGATCTCAAGCCGATAGCGGAAGTCACCCAAGACACCGTTTGATCGTGCCTCCGCAGGCGCTTGGTATCGGCAGCCGCCGCGAACAAAATATTGCCAGTCGCGGCTCTTGCGTCCAATGATATGCAATGACTCCCGACAAGATCAGCGAATGGCTCCAGTATTTGAACATGGATGAGGCGGTTGCCGGAAAACTCGGGGTTTTCGGCGCGATCCTTTACATTTGCGCCCTCGCGCTGGTGGCGAACTTCCTGGCCAAGCGGCTGATCGAGTGGGTCGTCCATCCCATCATCAAGAAAACCGCGATCAAGCTGGATGACCTGCTGATCGAACACCATGTGATCGTCCATTTTTCGCATCTCGTTCCTGCGGCAGTGATCCATTTCTACGCCCCCGTCATCTTTCGCGGCGGAGAGGGGATCTTGGCGATCATCGGCTTAGCTGTGAACACCTACCTGATCATTATCACGCTGTTGGTGATTGACGGGTTGATCAATTTCGCCCGGGCGGTCTGGGAGAGTGGTCCGATCGGACGGCGCTATCCGGCGAAAAGTTATGCGCAAGCAGCGAAGCTCGTGATCAATCTGATCGGGCTGATCTTCATCCTCGCCGCCCTGCTGGGGAAATCACCTCTCGTCCTCTTCTCCGGTCTCGGCGCGGTGACAGCCATCCTGTTGCTGATTTTTAAAGATGCCATCCTCGGGCTCGTCGCCGGTTTCCAACTTTCCGTCAATAATATGGTGATGGTGGGGGATTGGATTGAAATGCCAGCACGCGGAGCGGACGGCGACGTTATCGATGTTTCGCTCACAACGGTGAAAGTCCAGAACTTCGACAAGACGATTACCACGATCCCGACCTACGCCCTGATTTCTGATTCTTTTAAAAACTGGCGTGGTATGAGTCAGTCCGGGGGGCGCCGTATCAAGCGTTCGCTGAATATCGACATGCGGACGATACGCTTCGCCGATGAGGAGCTGCTGGAGCGCTTCAAACGCATCCGCTTCCTTCGCTCTTACCTCGGCTCAAAGCTCGATGAAATTGAGGAGTATAACGAGGGTTTCGGGGAGAACCTCGATGAACTCATCAACGGACGCCGACTGACCAACGTTGGCACCTTTCGCGCCTACTGTGTAGCCTATCTGAAAAATCATCCGAAGATCCACCAGAAGGGCATGACACTGCTTGTAAGGCAGTTATCCCCGGGTGCTCAGGGACTTCCGCTTGAGATCTATGTTTTCACAAATGACATCGCATGGGGGAATTACGAAGACATCCAAGGCGATATCTTCGATCATTTTCTCTCAGTCCTCCCGGAGTTCGACCTCAGCCCCTACCAATCACCAAGCGGTGCGGATCTGGAGAAAGCCGGTTCACTGATTGGTGAATCGGGGTTCCCTGCGAAATAGGGGTCTTCGTTCCCAGCACCCGCTGGATCTTCTTCAGTTCCCACGTCGGATGTAGTCGCTCTCGGCGGTTGCAGGATTTACTGATGATGAGGTGTACGCTGGTGGACCAATTGAGGAGGCTGGCGTTACAGGAGCGGACACGTCACAGGACTGGGCAAACC
>TARA_B110000037_G_scaffold218767_1_pt1 | contig 11672 bp, 5 predicted proteins | sample TARA_B110000037 | Tara Oceans TARA_B110000037 (sample SAMEA4397196) | marine metagenome | biome: Polar Biome; feature: [MIX] marine epipelagic wind mixed layer (ENVO:01000061); material: water (ENVO:00002006), including particulate matter (ENVO:01000060) such as... | depth 10-100 m
TCTAAAATATCTGACCAGGCAACAATAACTATTTATAACTCTTTAGGAAGTATGGTAAAATATCAATCTACGGAAATTACGACTGGAGATCAAACAATTAGCATAACTATTGAAGATTTAAATTCAGGATTATTTATAATTCAGCTACAGACAAACAATGGTACTATTAGTAATAAATTAATAAAGAGATAGTATATTTAGTTTAAATGGGGTTTACAAGTTTGGCTCTGATGATAATTTTCGTCAGAGCCAAACTAAATTTTAATATTATATTTAATAGTGGAAATAAGCAGCGAGCTTTATAAAAAGTTAATTGATAAAGATAAAAAAACACAAGTTTATTTTTATAAATACTGCTTTAATGTATTGATGCGCGTAGCCATTCGATACAAAAATAATAAAGATGATGCAGCTGTTTTAGTTAATGAATCTTATTTAAAAATATTGCAAAACATAGAAATATACAACATAGAGAAACCACTTGAACCCTGGTTGAGAAGAATAACAATTAATACCGCCATTGATGATTTTAGAAAGAATAAAAATTATTTAGCGACCATTCAAAAAACAGATACAGCTATCTATGAAAATACTTTTAAAACAAAAACAGCTATAGATGAACAAATGGATTTTGAAGACATGCTAGAGGTCATTAACAAACTATTACCGAAAGCTACAAAAGTTGTTTTTTATCTAAAAAATATTGATGGGTATTCTCATAAAGAAATAGCCGAAAGATTAGAAATAAGCATAGAAACCTCAAAATGGCATATTAAAAATGCTAACAAATTATTAAGATTGAATAAAGATAAATTAAGCAATTGAACGACAATAAAAACATAGAAAATCTTTTAAAAGATAAATTAGATCAACAAGAATTTGATATTCAAAATAATTGGATGGCTGAAATGTCTTCTATGTTAGATGATTATAATGAGGAATCCAAATCTAAAAAAGGTATCTTCTTTATTCTTACTGGTTTAGTATTGCTTATTGGTATAATCGGAACTTTGTTTGTATTAAAAAATGGAAATACAGTTGAAATAACTAAATTGGCTGAAACACATAAGGTTCAAATTGAAAATGACTCTCATTCAACAAACAAAAAGATTGCTAAAAAGCAAAAAAACAATACTCAATTTAACCTAGAAGAAAATGAATACTCTAAAGAAAATAATGATTTAGAATCTCAGGTTTCTAATGAGATAAAGCTCTTGAAAAAAAGTAAGAAAATTATAGGAAATGAAATTGAAAAGACAAAAATTAAGAATCAAAAAAAGCAGAGATTATCAAACAAAAGAACTGCAATAAAAAAGGAAGATATTTTAGTAAATAAACCTATTGAAAAAGAAAACATTAGTCATCATCAAAAAGTTTTAAATAAAAACACAAGCCATAGTGAAGATTTAGAAAACACCACTAAAACGAGTTCACTTGTGTTAGGTGAAAATGAAAAATCTTATTATCCAGAAGAAAAAGATAAGGTAAATAATACAAAAAATCTATTTCGATCAAACATAGTTTTATCTAGTAAAACAGAAAAACAGGCTTCCATTGACATTTCAAATAAGGACAAACCTATTGAAGCAAACAATTATGAATATATTGCTAAAAGTAATATTCCTAAAAATACTGAAGATCTTACCGCTGAAAATAATTTTCAAGATGTTGAAAATGAAATATTAATTTCTAAGAACAAACCAGCTACTGAAAACTTAGTATTGAACGATACAATTAATGAAGAAAAAGAATTGGAGTTACTAAACGATAGTTTAATTAATAAAGAAGAAGAAATAGTTGAAAAGAAACAGAAAAAGGACTCGGGATTAAGTTTAGTAATTACTAGTGGCGTTTCATTCTTGTTTAGAGATTTTGAGTCAGGAAACTCAAAAAGATTTAATGAAGAGTCAGATAAAATAAGTTGGAATGCAAGTCTTGAGATTTATAAAACTTTGAAAAATAGATTAATACTTGGTACAGGAATAACCCTAACAAATTACGGAGAAAAAGTAAACTATTCAGCTTTAGAAACTACTGTCCGAGATACGATAACAAATGTTGTAGAAAACGATTACATAAATGTTAACTTAAAAAGAATTCAAGGGATTTATTCGTTTGATTCCACTCAATTTTCAAGATTTGACACTACACGAACATATAAGGATAGTCTCTATTTAAATGAAGATGTAAGCAAAGAAAATCGACCTACTAATTTTATGTATATAGAAATTCCAGTAAAAATTGGATATAAGATATTTGACAGTAAGAGGTTTGCCATAAATGCCATGACTGGTATTTCTTTTGGATTCCTATTACAGAATCAAGGTTCTTATGTTAATGCTGAAAACAATTTAGAGCTTGCCGAAAGTCAAAAAGTAATTTTTAATTATTTATTATCAGCAGATTTTATTTATAAAATAAACAAGAATATAAACCTGACTATTTCTCCGCATTTTAAATACAATTTGAATAATCTAAGTAGCCTAAGCGCAACAAAAAGAAAGTATAGCTCTTTTGGTGTTAATGGTGGCATTATAATGGATTTTTAGAACTTAGGGACTATCAAGTACATTAGTTCTAAACAAAAACAACTAAATTTGCGGTTCAAAATAAATCTTTATGAATCCACTATTTAGTAAATACACAACAAAATACGAATCTATTCCATTTTCAAAAATTAAAAATGAGCACTTTTTACCCGCTTTTATTGAGGGAATAAAACAAGCCGAAAAGGATATTGCTAGTATTGTAACTAATGAAGAGAAACCTTCATTCAAAAACACTTTAGAAGAGCTAGTAGAAAGTGGTGAAATGCTAAGTAGAGTAGCAAAAGTTTTTTATAATCTTACTGGAGCAAATACCTCTGAAGAAATACAAAAAATTGCTCAAGAAGTTTCTCCAATGCTTTCTAAATTAAGTAATGATAAGGTATTAAACAAAGCTTTATTTTTAAGAATTAAAACGGTTTTTGAAAACCAACCCATTGAAAAATTATCTACTGAACAAGAAATGTTATTGAAAGAAAACTATAACTATTTTGTTAGAAACGGTGCAAATTTAAAAGATACCGATAAAGAGATTTTAAGAGAAGTAGATACGAAACTTTCTAAGTTATCATTAACTTTTGGAGAAAACCTCTTAAAAGAAATGAATGCATACGAATTGCACATTACCGATGAAAAAGATTTAGCAGGCTTACCAAATGGAGTTAAAGAAGCTGCTGCAATTTCTGCAAAACAGAGAGAAAAAGATGGTTGGATGTTTACTTTAGACGGACCAAGTTTTATTCCATTTATTACCTATGCAGACAATAGAGAGTTAAGAAAGGAAATTCACAAGGCCTCTACAACAAAAGCTTGTAAAGGAGGGGAATTTGATAATAAAGAAATTATTAAAGAATTAGTTTCGTTAAGATTTAAACGTGCTAATTTATTGGGCTACAAATCTCATGCAGATTTTGTATTAGAAGAAACTATGGCAACTAGTCCTACTAAAGTATTTGATTTTTTAAACGACCTTTTAGTAAAATCGAAACCTTTTGCTATTGAAGAATATAAAGAATTAAGTGTTTTTTCTTTAAAAAATGGTGGCCCTAAAGATGTAATGCCTTATGATGTTTCTTATTATGTAGAAAAATTAAAGAAAGAAAAATTCGATATTGATGTTGAAGCATTAAAGCCTTACTTCAAATTAGAAAATGTAATTAGTGGTGCCTTTATCGTTGCAGAAAAATTATATGGCTTACAATTTGAAGAAATTTTTGATATTGATACTTATCATAAAGATGTTAAAACATATAAAGTAACTGATGAAAAAGGAGAATTAGTTTCTTTATTTTATGCAGATTTTTTTCCTAGAAAAAGTAAGCAAAATGGTGCTTGGATGAATAGTCTAAAACCACAATTTATAAAAGAGGGGGTAAATAATAGACCACACATTGTAAACGTTTGTAATTTCACTAAACCTACCGAAACGAAACCTTCTCTACTTACTTTCTCAGAAGTGGTAACACTTTTTCATGAATTTGGTCATGGTTTACATGGTATGTTAGCCAATACTCAATACCAAGATCTTTCTGGAACTTCTGTTTATAGAGATTTCGTAGAACTACCTTCTCAAGTACTAGAAAACTGGTGTTTCGAAAAAGAAGCATTGAGTTTATTTGCTTTTCATTATGAAACTGGTGAAGTAATTCCTGATAATTTAATAGCAAAAATTAAAGAGTCTTCAAACTTTAGAGAAGCTTCGCAAATGTTACGTCAAATAAGTTTTGCAACCATAGACATGGGTTACCATACAATAAACCCTAAAACAATTACAGATATAAAATCTTTTGAATGTGAGCAAACAAACAGAAGTACTGTTAGTCCATCTGTAGATTACGCTTGTTTTAGTACTGGGTTCGCCCATATCTTTGCTGGGGGGTATTCTGCTGGTTATTATTCTTATAAGTGGGCAGAAGTTTTAGATGCTGATGCTTTTGAATACTTTAAAGAGCATGGGATTTTTAATAGAGAAATTGGAGAAAAATTTAAAGAAACTATTCTTTCTAAAGGTGGAACAAAGCACCCAATGGAGTTATATAAAGATTTTAGAGGAGCCGAACCCGATAATAAAGCTTTGTTAAAAAGAGCAGGATTATTAGAATTGGTTTAAACTTTTAGGAAATTTTAAAAACAGCAGTTTTTAATTTGGCTGCTTTTGTTCCTTCAATAGTCTCTTTTAGTATTAAAGACTCCGTCAAAGGGTTTTTAAATACTTCTTCCATGTTTTTAACGATTCCTGCAGGTACATTTAATACAGATAGTTTTTTCATGCAGTCTTCAGCACTTAAAAATTTTATCTTTTTCTGAATAAATTTATTTAATTCTTGCCTATTAGTTACTCTAGAAGAATTATGTTGAAACCTAATATCGTTCAATAACTCTTCTAAAAAAAGCACCTTACATAGATTTTCAAATTGCCTATTTGCTCCAACTGCTAATACAATATACTTTTGATCTTTCGTTAAAAACATATCTCCGTAAGGGGCAATATTAGGATGTTTAGTGCCGAGTGGTTGTGGAATATGTTTGGCCATTAACCAATTTGTAGCTTGGTTTGCCAAAGAGCTCACAGCAGCATCATACAATGAAACTGTAACATTTGAACCTTCATTTGTTTTCAATTTTTTAATTAACGCACATAACAAACCCTCTTTTAATTGATGGGCTGCCAAAATATCAATTAAGGCAACTGGCATTTTAATCGGACCACTTTCTGCAGAACCATTCATAAACATAAATCCACTTTCTGCCTGTAAAACTACATCAAAAGCAGTCCTTTTTTGATCAGAACCATAGCCGTTTATTTCTCCATAAATGATACTAGGATTTAACTTCTTTAAAGTAGCATAATCTAAAGCCATTTTTTTAGCATCGCCATATTTATAGTTGGCAATAACTATATCTGCAGACTTTATTTCTTTGATTGCTAAATTATAATCTTCAGAATCGTTAAGATTTAACATAAGTACCTTCTTATTGAAATTTGCTGATGCATAATATGCTGAAATATCCTCTCTACTTTCAGTAGGTAATTTCCATTTTCTGGTAATATCGCCAGCAGTTGATGCATTTTCTATTTTTACTACTTCTGCGCCTAATTCACTAAAAAAAGTGCCAACCAAAGGACCTGCTAAGACACTAGCTAATTCCACAATTTTTAAATCTTTAAACATCATCTTTTCTTTTAATGATGACATTATTATCTTTTCCGACAATAAAACAAACGCCTAGCGTATCATTTAAAACTTTGGTGATTTCTTCTTCAGTAATTCGTACAATATTCCTTTCTGCATAAACAATCAACTGCGGGTCAAGTATTATGTTTCCTGTTAAATAAACTACTTCATCTTCGTGAGCGTTCTCCTTTATAAGCTCACCAATATTTTTACTATTAGCATATAAATCTCCTTTCCAAGAATACTCTCCAGGTCTATTAATATAATAATACATAGAGATGGAAAATATTACAGTTACTACAATTCCTCCGTTAAGGAGGTAGGCAGAAATAACTTTTTTCTGTTTGAGTTTAGCATATAATATACCAACAACTACTGCAAGAAATAAGCCGCCATAGAGTGCCACAAAATCATGTCCTGAATAATTCATTAAAACAAAATGTAAAAATAAAACGGGTAAAGTGGAAAGCCAAAGAAAACGAATACCGTGTTTAGTAAAAATAAAGCCTAATTTTTCTTTAGAGATACTTAACCAAGTAAATATCGCTAACAATATGAAAATAGGTAAATAAGACGTAATGTAAGTAAGTAGAATTGTTTTCAATTCGAACAATTTTCTAAAGAAAAAGCCCATAATGGTTTCTCCGCCTAAGCTTCCTCTTTCTGAGAATCTATCGAGCATTTGGATAATATATGCTTCACTTCCATTGATTAAACTATACTGTTTAAAAATAAGAATCCATGTGAAAAAACTAACGCCTATTGTGATAAATATTAACGGAATAAATACTTTTTGATACCGCAACTTAAGGATAGAATATACAAAAACAGCCATAGCAAAAAATAAGCCTAACCAAGATGTATATATCATTAAAAATAAAAAGAAGGCATAGTACAGTAAGTATTTTGTTGAGTAAAATCTTTTTCTCATCAATAATTTTAACATAGTATAAACGGCTAAAATAAACGGCAATTGAACTACCATATCACTCATATAAGTATTCGCCTGAAACCATAAAACACCTGGACTAAAAACATAAACAACAAAGCCAATTAAACCTGGTATAAACAACTTTTTAAATGGTTTCTGAATAGCTAATAAACAGATTATCAAATAAATAAAAGCAGCAGAAAAGAAATTTATTACTAGGTGAAAAATTTCTAAAGATAACACGCTAGCTTTTATATGGAATATTTTAAAAACTAGATACGGAAATATATAAGCAAACTGCGGATGAGAAACGTAATAATAGTTTCCTGCTTTATCAATCATTGTACCGGTAGTACTTGCATTGTTATTAATGTTCTTATTGGCTTTACCCGCATAATTCATTACCGGGTTAAAATGATATTTTGCTGCGCCTTCTTTTTCCCATATTTGCAATACTCTTAAAGGAATAGCTGTAACAAATTCATGATGTTTAGATAACGGTCTATTGATGTTAGGATAACGAACAAGAACGGACATTAAAAAAACTAATATCAGAGAGAAAATAACTTTTATGGTAGCGGATCTATTCAAAACTTTACAAAGGTAGTAAAAAACAAAGAGGACTTATATGTAAAGACAAACCCTCTTAAGAAAACAAAGTAACGCCTTCAATAGAACATTACTTTGTTTTTTATTTGAAAAGAGTTAAACGCAGTATTATCTGACTAAACTTACACTTCCTTTTTTCTGAATTTCAGCATCATTTAAGAAAGTTACATCAATAACATAAGTAAACACACCTGATGCTTGAGGTACCCCTTTAAAAGTTCCATCCCAAGGTTGAAATTGGTTATTTCCTTCAAAAACTTTCTCTCCCCACCTATTGTAAACCATCATTTCAACAGTTTTTACATCTTGACCATAAACTTGGAAATTATCATTTATTTCATCGCCATTTGGTGTAAACCCATTTGGAATAAAGAAGAATAAAGACGCATCTATACCGATAAAAACCTCTGTGTAATTATAATTTGTACAGCCGTTGTCAGCTGTAACTACAACACTATAAGTAATATCGTTGTAAATTGTTATTGTAGGATTAGCACAGTCTGTACAACTTAACCCATTTGTTGGCGACCAAGAATATTGCAAATTATTTCCTATAGCATTTTGCACATTGACCCCTAATTGTAGGGTGTCTCCCATACTCATAAATGCAGAATCTGGGTTAATGTTTGCAATTACAGGATCAACTGGCAATATGCTCTCTGAAGCTGTAGCTGTACATCCATTAGCATCTGTAACTGTAACTTCGTGAACTCCCGGACCTAAAGGACCCGCTTTATGTTCTGTATCTCCAGAAGGACTCCAAGAATAAGTATATGGGTCTAATGGAGAAGCATATTGACTTCCACCTGATGAGTATACTAATATAGATCCGTTATCTTCTCCAAAACAGGTGATTTGACTTAATATTTGCAAGCTATCAATAACTAATGCATTTGGTTCTGACAAATCAATCATCATAGAGTCTGAACAACCATTTGCATCTGTTAAGAATACCGGATATTGTCCTCCATTTAAATTATCAAAATAAACACTATCTGATCCAGTTTGTGTTAAAATATTACCATTTACATTTAAAGTGAAAGTATAAGCTGGCGTACCCTCTTGCGCCAATAAACTTACAGATCCATCTCCATTGCTATTACAACTAACATCATTTAAGTTTTGTTGTACTAGAATTAAACTATCTGGCTGGTTTATAAATACATTTTGTATAATAGAAGTACAGCCTTCAGAATCCACAACTTGTACCGTATGGTTTACGCCCCCTTGTAAATTTCCTAAAGAATAATTCCCCGTGAAAGACACTGGAGGATTTGAATTTACAATGGCAGAATATGGCGGATTTCCACCAGAAGATGAATTTATAGTAACTATTCCATCAGTAGATCCTGCACAAGTTACCGCTGTAGAAGAAGTGGTAATTTGTATTTGACTAGCTTGTGTAATCGTTACATTTAAACTTTCTGTACAACCATTTCCATCTTTAACTACTATAGTATATGTTCCTGCAGTTAATAAATTAAAACTATTCCCTGATTGAAAAGTTACTCCATTATCTTTAGAGTATGTATAAGAGCCAACGCCTCCATTGGCAGAAAATGCTAAATATGCATTATTCCCATTAAAACAAGTGACATTTTTTTGGCTATCCAAAACTAACACAACAACTGTTGGTTCAAAAATAAAATCTATTATTGAAGCAGAACAAGCATTTGCATCTAAAGCACTAATTGTAAAAGCACCTCCTCCTAAAGAATTAAAAACATTAGAAGATTGGTTTATTCCACTGTTTAAATTGTATTGAAAACTACTTGTTCCTCCTGAAGTAGTTATAGTAAGCATACCATCATTATCTCCATTGCAAGCAATATCTTGAACGGTAACATTTGTAATTACAAATGTATCTGGTTGGAAAATATTAATTGGAGTTATACTGTCTTCACATCCATTAGTATCGATAATAAAGCCCGTATAAATTCCCGCGTCTAAATTTAAAAAATCTCCATTTAACAGAGGTGTAAAATAATTATCTAAAGCATAAGTATACGGAGCAGTACCACCTACAGCAGTCAAGTGAATTTCTCCATTTCCAGCCTCATCACATGTTAAACTATCTGTTGTAAAGGAGGTTATTAATTGTGTAGGTTCAAATACAGAGAAGGTAACAGGTTCCGTACATAAATTATTATCTTTAACTATAAAAGAATGTATTCCACCACTTAAATTCGTAAATACTGAATCCAATTGAAATGGCACATTATCAACACTAAAAGTATAAGGAGCTGTTCCGCCAGTAGCACTTAATTGTACAGAAGCATCAGCCGTTCCAAAACAAGAAACACTATCAAATGTTACTACTGTAATAGCTAAAGTAGCATCATCTTGAACTAGTACGGTTAATGTATCAGTACATAAATTACCATCTGTTATTTCCATAAGATAAGTTCCTGCAAAAACATCCATAAAATTTGTAGAATCTTGCGTATTAACTCCTGCGTCTAGTGTGTAAGAATATGGACCAACACCACCAGTGATAGCTAAATAAATTGCGCCATCTGCTAAACTACAATTAGAATTTATTACACTATCTAATGTTAAATCTAATGCATTTGGCACAGAGATAGAATCTATTACAGAAGCACTACATCCATTCATGTCTATTACATTTATAGTATAAATACCTTGCGTTAAATTATTAAAAATATTTGAAGATTGATTTACGCCATTATTTAAATTATATTGATAGTTGGCTGTGCCACCTGAAACAGTAACTGTAAAACTACCATTCGTATTTCCGCTACATAAAATATTTTGAACGGTAACATTTGTAATTATAAAACTATCTGGTTGGAAAACATTAATAGCACTTAGTGTATCTATACATCCATTTCCATCCGCAAAATAAGCCATATGCAAACCTGCATCTAAGCCAGTAAAATCTCCAACTAATTGAGGTAAGAAAAAATTATCTACCGCATAAACATAAGGAGTGGTCCCACCAAGAGCAGTTAAGTGGATTTCTCCATTTCCTGCTTCATCACAGGTTAAACTATCTGTGGTAAAAGAAGTAAGCAATTGAGTAGGTTCAAAAATGTCTATCGTTACAGAATCTATACAACCATTCATGTCTAATACTGTAAAACCATGTATTCCCCCGCTTAAATTAGTAAACAATGAATCTGCTTGCATCAGACCGTTATCTATATTGAAAGAAAAAGCTGACGACCCATTTAATGTTCCTAATTGAACCATGGCATCATCTATTCCAAAACAAGAAATACTATCAAAAGACATTACGCTTAACGAAACCGAGGCGTTCGCTTGAATATTTGCCAATACAGTAACCGTACATCCATTTGCATCTGTAAGCGTAACGGTATAAGTATTACTTGCTAAGTTTAAAAAGTTTGTTGAATCTTGTATTGTTATTCCACCATCTATTGAAACAGCATACGGTTCTAAACCCCCAGTTGCCGAAGTAAATATTGCACCATTCATTGCTATACAATCTGAGTTTGTAATACTATCTAAAGTTAAAACTAATTGAGTAGGCTGATCTATTGTATCTAATTCAATTACAGTTAAACAGTTATGAAAATCCATAACTTGTAAGGCATAATTTCCGCCAGAAACTACATAACTATTTGCTGTAGAAAACGTAGGTATCCCATCTATAGCATAAGAATATGGTATTGTTCCTCCAGAAGCTGCAATCAAAATATTTGCACTATCCCCAAAACAGAATATACTATCTAATACACTAGTAAAAACTAATGAATCTGGCTGAGTAATAGTTACAAAACTAGAATCTATACAACCCAAAGCTTCTACATATACGGTATAAGTTCCTGTGTCTAGATTATTAAAATTTCCCGATGGAACATAACTTACTCCATCTACAGAATAATTGTAAGAAGTTCCACCAAATGCGCTTAAATAAATTTCACCATCAGCTTGATTAAAACAAGAAATATCAAAACTACTATCTACAGCTAAACCGACAGATGCTGCTCCTCCTAAAATAATTGTTGTATCTATGGAAGGGCAAACACCATCATCTATCGTTATCGTGTAAGAACCTCCACTAAGACCCATAAATAAACTTGAATCTTGTGAAACTGGTCCGACATCTAAAGTATAAGTAACTATTAAAGCTGGGTTAGTAAGAATTACGTCAATACTACCAACAACACCACAAGCTGGATTATTAGCAATTACCGAGTCTATTACCAACGAGAGCCCGCCAATTAAAATAATCGTATCTATATAGTCACATCCCGAACCATCTGAAATAACCATTGGATAAACTCCTGCGTCTAAACCAGTAAAAACTCCATTTGCCTGAGTGGTAACACCACCATCGCTAGAGTAACTTAAAACACCTGATCCTCCAGCGCCAAAAATTAAGATACTTCCGTTTGTTTGACCACAAGCTGGATTTGTTGATAG
>TARA_B110000037_G_scaffold40093_1_pt1 | contig 11671 bp, 8 predicted proteins | sample TARA_B110000037 | Tara Oceans TARA_B110000037 (sample SAMEA4397196) | marine metagenome | biome: Polar Biome; feature: [MIX] marine epipelagic wind mixed layer (ENVO:01000061); material: water (ENVO:00002006), including particulate matter (ENVO:01000060) such as... | depth 10-100 m
AGCGCTTCCGTGTACTCGCTCGAAGCGGTGATTGCTTCTATTTCTCGAATTCGTAGGAAGTCGTTTTCCTTTCCATCCTTAATCGATATGATGTCGTCTTTCGTTACGGAGTTGGTGACTGGTCCTGGCTCACGTTCCAAATGGCAACGCCTTCGGTAAGAATCACCGTTATAATCGCACCCGGACTCGCGTGGATATAACGTTTACGATTGATCTCTTCGTAGGCGATGTTCGTTTGGCTCGCAAAACGATTTCAATTTTCACGGATATTGGAATGGAGCCCAATGGACGCATTTTGATAGGCGTCTTCAAGCAATCGGCGTATTCTGCCTTTGCGCAATCGTCCTTTATATCCATCGGCGAGACATTCCTATGATCGGAAGATCCATGAAGTAGTTTGCCTACAGCACGATAAACCTGTTCGCTAATCTCGACTCTTCTAAAACTTAAAACGTACCTCAAACAATGAAAGCATCTGACCTTTTTATAAAGGCCCTCGAACATGAGGGAATCGAATATATTTTTGGAGTACCAGGAGAAGAGAATCTCGATTTCCTGGAATCCCTTCGACAATCGACTAAAATCAAGCTCGTCCTCACGCGACATGAACAAGCGGCAGGCTTTATGGCTGCAACTTACGGTCGCTTGACGGGGCGTCCGGGAGTTTGCCTGTCAACGCTGGGGCCAGGCGCAACGAATTTCGTTACCGCAGCCGCCTATGCTCAATTGGGTGGCATGCCGATGATTATGATCAGCGGACAGAAGCCGATCAAGCGGAGCAAGCAAGGTCGCTTCCAAATTTTGGACGTAGTTGATCTGATGAAACCGCTGACCAAGCTTTCGCGCCAAATCGTCAATGGTAGTGGCATTCCGAGTATCACGCGCGAAGCTGTTCGCATCGCTGCGAGCGAGCGTCCAGGCGCGGTTTATCTGGAATTGCCAGAGGACATCGCCCGCGAAGAAGTGGAGCATACAGACCTCTTCGACCGATCGTTTCGACGCTACGCTACCGCTTCCGAGGAAGCTCTAGAGATCGCCGCGAACAAGATAGCTCAGGCCGAGCATCCACTTGTACTAATCGGAGCAGGAGCAAACCGGAAAGATGCTCAACCTCATATCGAAGCGTTGCTGGAGAAATCAGGTCTTTATTGGTTCAGTACTCAAATGGGACTTGGAGTAGTGGATGCCAAGCACCCTCGCTTTCTTGGGGCAGCAGCTTTATCGGAAAACGACTATCTGCACTGCGCGATCGAACGCTCGGATTTGATCATTAATATTGGACATGACGTAATCGAGAAGCCTCCTTTCTTCATGGAGCATGGCGGTTTAGAAGTCATCCATGTGAATTACTTTCCAGCCGAAGTGGATGATGTTTACTTCCCGCAAATCGAGGTTGTAGGCGATATTGGGGCTTCAATTGATCGGTTGACCAACTTGCTTAAGCCCAATGTATCATGGGATTTCGGATACTTCGAACGCGTTCGAGAAAGCGTACAGAAACAAGTCCACGACATGGACGCCGACGATCGTTTTCCGATGATCCCGCAACGTTTCGTAGCGGATGTCCGCAATGCATTGCCCAATGATGGAATCGTTACCCTCGACAATGGGATTTATAAGGTATGGTTCGCTCGAAACTATCCTGTACGCGAACCCAATACGCTTTTGCTGGATAATGCGCTAGCCACAATGGGTGCAGGGCTGCCTTCCGGAATGGCAGCCAAGATCGTACATTCTGAACGACAGGTTATAGCCGTTTGCGGAGATGGAGGATTCATGATGAATTCTCAGGAAATGGAGACCGCGGTTCGCTTGAAGCTGGATCTAGTGGTGCTCGTTTTGCGAGACAACGCTTACGGGATGATCAAGTGGAAGCAAACCAGCATGGGTTTTGAGAACTGGGGCTTGGACTACGGGAACCCGGATTTCGTCGCCTATGCTAAGAGTTATGGCGCGAATGGAGTGAGAATCGAATCGACCGCCGACTTTTTGCCTACGCTTAAGAGCGCGCTTGCGGAAGGTGGAGTTTGGCTGGTAGAGTTGCCGGTAGATTACTCGGAGAATGAGCGGGTTCTAATTCGAGAACTTGAGGAAAAAGCCTGCGTTCTCTAAGAGACAGTTTAATAAATCAGTGTAGGAGCGGGTTTATCCAGCGATTTTTAATTTTTATGATATAGACAGGCATTATCGCGGGGTAAACCCGCTCCTACAATTAGGCAGCGGAGAAATCTTCGACTTGTTAAACAGTCTATCAATTGACGATCCAATAAATAAATGATGCTAGAAGTACAGTCGCCCTTCGATCTATCGACGATCGGGTCCCTCGAGTTTACGCCTAACGATGCCGTCGAAGGCCTTTTTCAAAATGCTCAGCGAGCGAGCGAGAGCCCTCTGTCGAAACACGAGCGTATCCAGATTCTGGAAAAAGTCATAGATAAAGCTTCTGGTATTAGAGAAGAGATAGCCATGCTGATTGCGAGCGAAGGCGGCAAACCTCTGGCTGATGCCACTGTCGAAGTGGATCGGGGAATACAAGGAATTCGAAACGCGATCGAAACCCTCAACGCTCAAGCTGGCGAAGAAATCCCAATGGGTCTAACTCCCAGTTCGGAAAACCGCTTGGCGTTTACCACCCGCGAGCCGATCGGCACCGTCGTGGCGATCAGCGCTTTCAATCATCCGTTCAACCTGGTTGTCCATCAAGTTATTCCTGCGGTGGCCACAGGTTGTCCGGTTATCATAAAACCGGCACTAACGACTCCGTTATCCTGTGTTAAGCTCGTAGGCTTGCTTCACGAAGCAGGTTTGCCGAAAGAGTGGTGCCAGTTGGCTATTCTCGACAACGAAGGCTCGGAGCAGTTGGTGACCGATGAGCGGGTTCGTTTTTTCTCCTTCATCGGTTCCGCAAAAGTCGGCTGGTACTTACGTTCGAAACTTGCTCCGGGAACGCGTTGCGCATTGGAGCATGGTGGTGCGGCTCCGGCTATAATCGACAGCAATGTCGATATCGACTCGATCGTGGCTCCCTTGGTCAAGGGAGCATTCTACCATGCGGGGCAGGTCTGCGTATCGGTACAAAGGATATTTGTATCCAACGACATTAAGGATGCCTTCGCCGAAGCCTTTACAGCTGCGGTTAAGAAATTGAAAACCGGCGATGCTCGCTTGCCTGACACCGAAGTTGGTCCGCTGATTTTGCCGCGAGAAGTCGATCGGGTAGAGGAGTGGGTAGACGAAGCCGTTGCAGATGGAGCGCAAGCATTGTGCGGCGGGAAGCGAATCTCGGATACTTGCTTTGATCCTACAGTGCTACTGGAGCCCTCTAAAGATAGTCGCGTTTCGAGTTTGGAAATATTCGGTCCCGTAGCCTGCATTTATGGATACGACAAAATAGACGATGCCATAGAGCGGGCAAATAGTTTGCCTGTGGCATTCCAAGCATCGGTATTTTCGAAGGATATCGATCAAGCGTTTTACGCTGCCAAGCGATTAAACGCATCGGCGGTAATGATCAACGACCACACGGCATTTCGCGTCGATTGGATGCCCTTTGCTGGAAGAAGAACCTCAGGCATGGGAGTTGGAGGCATTCCGCGCACAATGCACGAAATGACTCAAGAGAAACTTTTAGTATTCAAGTCTCCCAGCCTTTGAGATGAACGATCAATCGGCGGAAGGGCAATTTCAGGCGATCTCACGCGGCTCGATGCTTTCGAGTATCGAGCAGAAGCACGTGAAATACGTCGAAATGGCTGATCGTCGAGCTCAAGATTTGCTTACGATAACGGCTTTTCTGGTTCCGCTCTCGCTCACGAGAATTCAAACCGAAGAGTGTCAAATTGGGGTTTTGCTATAACTGGCAAGCGCGATGGTAACTGTCATATTTTCAATTCTCTGCCTCGTAATTATTTTTGCCTCTTTGTGGCCAACTATTTTCCCCATTTCTCTGTAATCACTTTGAGGCTATTGCACCTTTTGCGGGCAACTCGCGGTTCGTTGGGACAACGAACCCTACCATCTTATCGTTGCGAAACCGACCTCATCGGACCCAATGCCCCAAAGAACTTTTTTTGGCGAAATACGAGCCATCCTTATTTACCTCGGCTCGCCGAGGTATCCTAGCGAAGCGATAACTTTTCTTCGTCATCGAACCTGTCGGTCTACGCGTTGCGTTCGATGCGCTTGCGGTGCTCCGATCGAAAAGTAGCCGGAGGAGTGCTGGTGGCTTTCTGGAAGATCTTGGCGAAGTTAGCTACGTTTGAATACCCGAGATTGAAAGCGATCTCCTTGATGGGCATGGTGTCTTCGATCAAAAGCGTCATAGCCTGTTCTAGGCGTTTTTGAATACGGTACTGAGCAGGTGAGATGTTCTTGTGTTGTCTAAACTTCTTTCGAAAGGATTCGTAGGAAAGCCTCAATTTGTCTGCAACCGTTTCAAGTTTTAGCTTATCTTCGAACCCATCGCTTAAAAGAAGACAGGCTTGCTCAACTAACCGTTTATCCTCGGTGTCGTGCTGCAAGGATCGGTCTCGCTTGAAGCAATCGATTATCAAAGCGATCGTCTCCATTAGGATGAAACGCGTATCATTGTTGGTCGACGTACGAAACTGATGAACGAAGGTCGATAGTCTCTTTATGAATACCGAATCGATCCCAGAGTCAAAGACGGAATATTGATTCTGAATGATTCCGGTTTTCGTGAAGCTTTCGAAAAGCGATCGGGGAAGTATCAGAAAAAACTCAACATGAGTAAATGATTCCGGACGATGAATACCGTAAGGCATGCCTGGGTAACGCTGAACGATGCATCCAGGCGAAAACGAGAAGGCATTACCGTGGTTGTCGGTGAACTCACCTTCTCCTTGGAGAACATAGGAAATCGAATATTCAGACTGGATTGCATCGGCCTTACGAGTCTGAAGCTCGGGCAGCCCCATGTGGAATCCAGTCGAAATCAACTCATTCGAAGAATCAGTCTCGATAAAACGGTGATGAACCTCCCGTTCGATATTTCCTATGGATGCGCGGTAGCTGTTCATTTCTAGAATTCCCAGTTAGAACACAGAATATACCAAAAAGAATAAGGCAACGGTCTTGTCGATTGATCGAAAATGCGAATGATAAGTGACGATCTCGAAACTTATTCCCTCATTATGAAATCACCCCAACAATCGCTTTCGCGGCGCCATTTTCTGAAGACATCCGGCGCCTTCGCAGCTTTCTCCATCCTTTCAAGCCGATCCTGGGCAAACTCGCCCAATGGTCGCTTGCAGGTCGCTCAGGTGGGCGTGGGCGGTCGAGGAGCCATCGACTTAAAGAGCATCGTCCGACTCGATAACGTCGATGTCGTGGCTCTATGCGACGTAGATAGCCTGGCTTTAGACGAAGCAGCGATTCTTTGCCCGAAGGCTACTCGATTCAGCGACTACCGAAAAATGCTGGAGGCGATGGATAGTCGTATCGATGCAGTAATGATCGCCACGCCTGACCATATGCACGCTCCCGTATCGACGGCTGCGATGGAACTCGGCAAGCATGTTTATTGCGAGAAGCCTTTGGCCCACAATGTTCACGAAAATCGCGAACTTCGATTACTCTCGGAAAAAAATCAGTTGGTAACTCAATTAGGCATTCAGAACAGCGCCGGACTCGGGTATCGCATGACCAGCGAATATATCCGTGGCGGATTGATCGGCAAGGTCAGCGAAGTACACGTCTGGTCGAATAAGGAATGGGGACGCGACGAACCGACAATGTCGCTGAGTTCAGATCCTGTTCCCGGAACTCTTGAGTGGGACCTTTGGCAGGGAATAGCTCCAGAGCATGTTTACAAGGATGACTTCTATCATCCAGGTAATTGGCGTAAACTGATTGATTTTGGAACGGGAACCCTAGGCGACATGGGTGTTCATATTTTCGATACGCCGTATCGAGTGCTCGAACTAACCACTCCGAATTGGGTGCGAACAACTTGCCGGCAACCAAACGGATTTTCCCACCCATCGAAGAATATGGTCGAATATGAATTTCCTTCAACTTCGCGAACAACTGAGAAATTGAAGTGGCGCTGGTATGATGGGCAATACGCTCCGCTTGACGGGATAAAAGGAATCGAATTGCCAGCAGGACGTAAGTTGCCCGAGCAGGGTTGCGTTTTGGTAGGCGAGAAGGGCAGCTTGCTCGTTGAGCATAAGAGTGGTCCTCAAACCCTGCCTGCAGAATTGATCCGAAGCGTACCGCGCCCGAAACTCAAACCGATTGATCATCATGGCCAATGGGCCAACGCGTGCTTGGGAGATGGAAAAACCGGCTCGCCATTCAGCTACGGGGGACCACTTTGCGAAGCGCTTCAGCTAGGTGTGGTAGCAGCTCGTTTTCCGGGGAAGAAACTGAAATGGAATGCCGAAGCGATGCAGGTGACGAACATCAAGGCTGCGAATCGGTACCTGGCCCGCACTTACAGAGCGTTTTAGGGGGGTTGAGGTAGGGCTGCTTGTCCCAAGCAGCCCTACCTTCACTTACTAGCAATTTGACTTTCGATATTATGGACGAATTACGATCAAAACAGGTGCGATTTTCGCTAATGATGCTCTTGCAGTATTTCACGCGGGGAGCGTGGTTCGTAACGCTGGGAACTTATCTGGGAAAGAGTATGGAGCAGCCGGGCACCTTTATCGGATTCTCGTACAGTCTCTTTGGGATTGGAGCAATTATCTCCCCATTCTTCGTGGGCATTGTGGCGGATCGATTCTTTCCGACTCAACGGGTCTTAGGCGTTTTGAATATCGCTGCAGGGGTCATTATGTTGATCCTTTCGCAGATAACCGATCCGACGACGTTTCTTTGGGCGCTCTTTATTTACTGTATCATTTATACGCCTACGGAAGCATTGAGTAACTCGATCGTCTTTCATCATATGCCGCGAAGGTACTTCGCTTACATTCGCCTTTTCGGAACGATCGGGTGGGTATTCGCAGGTTTAGCGGTGAATATGCTTTTGGGAAAGTTTATTCCCAATGTCGAAGCCACAGCCGTACCGTTGATTATGTCAGCTGTTGCATCAGCCATTCTAGGAATTTACAATTTCACTTTGCCACCAACTCCGGTGAAAAACAAGGGAGAGAAAATCGGAATCAAAGAGGTTTTTGGCTTCGAGGCGCTCAGTCTTTTAAAGCAACGGAACTTTTCCATTTTCCTCGGCGCTAGTTTGCTAATCGGAATACCCATTCAAATGTATTTCGCCTTCTTTAACATGTTTCTCAACGACATCGGCGTGAGCAATGTGGCGAGCAAAATGTCGTTGGGTCAGGTATCGGAGGCTGCGTTTATGGTATTCATTCCGTGGATGATTGGTCGTGTCGGCTTGAAATGGATGATGTCCTTGGGCTTGGCGTTCTGGTCTATCCGCTATTTCCTCTTTGCGGGTATTTCGGTTAACGCAGAGTATCTCATCATTTTCTCTATTTTGATTCATGGAGCGTGTTATGATTTCTTCAATGTTACTGGATCCATTTACGTGGACCTCAAAGCGGGCGAGCGTTACCGCTCGGCAGCTCAAGGTTTGTTCATGTTGGTTTTTCTGGGACTCGGCAAATTCTTCGGATCAAATTTGGCGGGGTTTATCTCGACCAAAAACCCCAGCACGGTTGAAGGTTTTTTATATGACTGGAGTGGGATTTTCAATACAACCGGAATCATTACAGCCGCAATTACGGTTCTCTTTATTTTCAGTTTCCACGACAAGCAAAAGTACGATCTGAACAAAGATAATTGAAAGATTAGGTAGCTCAGAGCTTTAGCCCGAGTGAAACGCCCAAGGCGCTGCTCAGGCTAAAGCGCTGAGCACCTTCGACACGAATTATGAAAGATATTATACAGGTAGGCATCATTGGATGCGGGGCTCGAGGACTTCATCATATTGGCTTCAATATGGTAGATAGTTCCGAAGAAACGGGATTACGGATTGTTGGAGTATCGAACCGCTCGAAAGAAAGCTCCGACTACGCAGCCACCGAACTCGAGAAGCGTTATGCGTCGATAGGGAGCGGAGTGCAGGTGACACGATTCGAAACGTATCGCGATATGGTTGCGGATTCATCGATTGATTTGATCATCATTACTTCGCATACGGATGCCCATGCCGAGCACGCAGTTGCTGCATTGGAATCGGGAAAGAAGGTGTATTTGGATAAACCGATATCAGTGACGCTCGAAGACGGGCGAATCATTGCCGAGGCAGAGAGGCGCACTGGTAATCGGCTGCTAATGGGGTTCACCCGACGCTACGAGGATTCGTGGGTGAAGATGAAAGAACTACTGGACGGCGGAGCCGTTGGTTCATTGCAGATGATACTCTTGCGCTCAATCATTCCTTATAGTCGATACCTACAAGGATGGCACCGAAAGCGCGAGTGGTCAGGCGGACCATTGAACGACAAATGCAGTCACCATTTCGACGTGTTTCGCTGGATGGCGAGTTCAGACTGCGGAGCGATGAGCGCTTTTGGCGGACGTTCGGGCGTATTCAAAGCTGACCCCACAGCACCGGCTCGATGCTCCGAATGCGATCGTGAATGTGCCTATCGCCGCTCGGATGCGTTGGAAGAATCTAAAGAAACCGTGAGTAGCACATTTAAGAATAAAAACCCAAACGATGAGCGATCGTTACAGGATGCGTGCGTATTCAGCCCCGACAGCGACGTCGAGGATTTCGGAAGCGTGAACATGCAACTAGGCGGAGGCGTTGTGGGAAATTTGTTTTTCACTATTTTCGGGCCGATGGCGCCTGACGGCGAAACCCTTGAGCTCGTGGGAGATTCCGGTCGACTGGTGCTTTCGCGTTCGGATGGCATGATCCGTAGCTACACGAATCATGGTCGAGAAACTGAGACGGTTTTTGCCGGTGGCGAAAACTTCGATTCCTCCCATTACGGATCGGACAAAAACCTCGTTAAGCATATGCGGGAATTCTGCGATGGTGCAGATCCAGTATGCGATGCTCTGGATGGTTTGAGGTCACTGGAAATGGTATTAGGCGCAAGAGAGTCTTTTGACGAACGAGGAGCTAAACAAGAACTTTAATGGTTCCCACGAATGACATGGAAACTCATCTAGATTCTTACGACAATCAATCCTTGTTGTTCGGTGATTTACATAATCACTGCGGGCTTTCCTATGGGCATGGTTCCTTGGAAGATGCTTTGAAGAACGCTCGCGAACAATTGGATTTCGTTTCAATTACCGGACACGCCCATTGGCCGGATATGCCGGAACCGAACGAACGAATTCAATACATCATCGATTTTCACGAAGAAGGTTTCGCCAAGTTGAAACGCGACTGGCCTCGAATGATGGATACCTTGAAGGGTTTCAATGATGAAGATTCATTCGTTGTTTTTCCTGGCTTTGAAATCCATTCGAACGCGGATGGAGATCGAACGATTCTCTACAAGAATTTCGAAGGCGAAATCATTTATGCAGATAGCATACCGGACTTGCACGAACGTCTAGCTGCCCTAAAGAGCAATGGCGTCGAGAGTATCGCCTTCCCACATCACATTGGATACCGGACAGGGACGCGCGGCATTAATTGGTCGACCTACGATGCGGAGTGGGGGCCGTTTATCGAATTGCTTTCGATGCACGGATGCTCGGAGTCCAGCGAGAATACACGTCCTTTCTTGCACTCGATGGGTGGATCCGATTGGGAAAGTACGATTCAGTATGGCCTGAGCTTGGGTCATGTATTTGGGTTTTCGGGACATACGGATCACCACAGCGGTCATCCTGGAAGCTATGGCCATGGAGTGACGGGACTCTGGTCGGAAGGCCGGGATCGGCAGTCGATTTGGAAAGCGCTGCAGGAGCGGCGAACCTATGCCTTAACCGGCGATCGAATCCAATTGGAATACACGCTTAATGGAGCTGCGATGGGTTCTGTCATACCGCCAAGCGAATCGCGGGAAATCAAAGTGAATATCCAAGGTGGCGGAGCCATTGATTGCGTAGACATCATCAAGAACAATGAATTGGTCCATCGCGTTTCTCAGACCGACATTGAATCACCAGAGACTTCGAATACAATTCGCACGTTGATCTATTTAGAGTTGGGATGGGGAGAGCGGAATAAAGTAACTCCCTGGGAAGTGGAGCTTGGTTTATCGGCAGGACGCATCATTCGAGTTGAGCCAAGATTCCGGGGACGTGAAGTGGTTTCTCCTGTTGAAGGCGATGCCAATGAAGAAGGAGGATTCTATGAATCCAAATGGACGCAACAAGACGATCGCTCTGTTCAGTTTACAACCGTCACGCGTAGTAATCCGAACAACGCAACCAACGCTTCGCAAGGGATCTGCCTAGAAGTCGAGATCCCTGTAGGCGCATCGATTCAAGCGAACCTGAACGGGAAAGATGAAACGATGCCGATCGAGCGACTAACGACCGGCGCCCGAACGGGCCATTTAGGTGGAATAGATTCACCGGCATATCGTTTTCATCGAGCTCCGTTGAAACATGAATTTCAATGGTCATTCGACTGGACAGACCACGGGGAAGGGGAAGACAACTACTACATCCGAATCCGTCAGCAAAATGATCAATGGGCCTGGAGCTCGCCCGTGTATTTGAGAAAAGGTTAGATCGGCTTTGCTTCTATCCGCTACCCATCAAATTTTGATTGCTCGAAACAATCGCCCCGGACAGTTTGATGTCGACACCTGCAAAGCTATCATTTTCCTAACACTATTTTCCTTTTCTCCATTTAAGTTTCCTTATGAGAATATTTTGTATTGGAAGAAATTATGCAGCGCATGCTGCCGAACTGGGTAATGAAATACCCAGTGAACCCGTTGTCTTTATAAAGCCTTCTACTTGTTTAGTTGATGAAGGTCGTAAAATTATTTTTCCTAGCTATGGCGAAGATTTACACCATGAAGCAGAGATAGTTGTGGAAATTGGCGAAGCTTGTTCCAATCTTTCAAAAGATGAAGTTTCAGGTTTTATTTCTCGAATTGGTATTGGTTTAGATCTTACGCTTAGAGACGTTCAAGCTAAATTAAAAGAGAAAGGGCTTCCATGGGAGAAAGCCAAGGCCTTTGATCAGAGTTCTCCTCTCGGTAAGATGATTGATTATACTGGACAGGAATTGGAGAATTTAAATATTGGCTGCCGGGTAAATGGTGCTGAAAGGCAGAATGGTTCTACATCGTTAATGCTGTTTCCCATTACTCAGATTATCAGTTATTTAAATTTTATTTGGAAACTTGAAAAAGGGGATTTAATTTATACAGGAACTCCTAAAGGTGTAGGGCCCTTGAAGAAAGGTGATACAATCGAAGTTTTCAGCAAAGATATCGGCTCTTCATCCTGGTCTGTGAAATAGGCCAATTTCAGCTTTAAAAGACTTTTGCTAAGGTGATGAACTTACTAAGTTAGTGTATTCCAAAACTATGAAATCCCTTCCTACATTTTCGCGGCTGGCTTTGACAAGCTTAGCTCTCGTATTTCTTACTTTAAGCGCCTCCGCAGCAAAGAAGCCTAATATCGTTTTTGTCTTCTCTGACGATCATGCGACTCAAGCGGTCAGTGCTTACGGAGGCATTTTGAAGGATGTGGCTCCGACGCCCCATTTGGATAAATTAGCCGACAATGGAATGCTCTTTGATCGGTGCTT
>TARA_B110000037_G_scaffold215090_1_pt1 | contig 11663 bp, 9 predicted proteins | sample TARA_B110000037 | Tara Oceans TARA_B110000037 (sample SAMEA4397196) | marine metagenome | biome: Polar Biome; feature: [MIX] marine epipelagic wind mixed layer (ENVO:01000061); material: water (ENVO:00002006), including particulate matter (ENVO:01000060) such as... | depth 10-100 m
TCCCGTCTCCGCCCAAAACTATAAACGTTCGGCAACCTGCCGCCCACATGCGTTTTGCTGCAGTGACAGTGTCATGAGCATTGTGTTTGAGTTTGAATTCAAGCATCTTGATTTGAGTTTTTTCAGCGATATTCTCAACCGCCCGCTCGCTGATTCGAAACGGTTCCCTCGCAAGATACACTTCCTGTGCTCCGTTCTGAAGCGCTCCAAGCACGAGGCGAGTAACTTGTTGTTGCTTATCGTGGTGTGCGCTGATGCTGGCTCTGGCGGCGACTCTGCGAACGTCACGCCCGGACATGGGATTTACAATAATACCTAACGGGTGCATGAGCCCTTCTCAAATGTTGCGAATGCAGCAGAAGTATCTAACTTTTTCTAGTGAACACCCACTGGTCTTCGGTGGAGAATGCAGTGTTAAAAACATAGCCGTCGACGTCAAAAGATTTAATATCTTCGGGTCTGTTGATTCTGTTTTTGACGATAAAAGAGGTCATTGAACCCCTGGCTTTTTTAGCGAAGAAGCTGAGGACCTTGTAGGTTCCGCCACTAAAATCTTTGAATACAGGTGTAATCACTGGCAATTGAAAACTTTTTGGTTGTACTGATTTAAAGTATTCGTTGGATGCGAGGTTAATGAGCGTTTTGCTCCGATGGCTTGACATCTCCTGTTCAATTGACTCTGCAATGCAAGACCCCCAATAATCGTATAAGTCTTTACCGTTGGCGTTCTTGACCTTAGTGCCCATTTCAAGGCGATAAGGCTGGATCAAGTCAAGTGGGCGTAAAAGTCCATAGAGACCTGAGAGAATGCGAAGGTTTTTTTGAGCAAAGGTGAAATCTCGGGATGAATATTCCTCAGCCGCCAGTCCGATATAGACATCTCCTTTGAAGGCAAGCAGTGCCTGTTTAGCATTGTCTTGAGTGAAAGGCAGCTGCCACGCTTCGAATCGCTGCTGGTTAAGCTCCCCGAGCTTTGGACTGATGCGCATCAGTTTCGACAAATCTTTTGCACTGAAATCGCGCATGATTTTTACAAGCTCCGAAGATCTTGCCAAGAAGGCGGGATCAGTGGCGGCGCGTGTTTTTGCAGGAGATTCAAAATCCAGAGTTTTCGCGGGAGAGATAACGGTGAGCATCGGGTCAGTTTTTTCTATTAGTAGGAATGGGAGATATTATCTTGCTCTTGGTTTGAAAGAAAGCAGAGATAGGTTTCGAAGTTGATGTCTCTGAAGCAGGGCGAGAAGTGGTCGAATTTGTTTTCTGATATAAAACAGGGGCTTTCATTGGATTAGGCCTTAGGCTTGAATGATTGGATCACGCAAAATCGATTAAAACTTTAAAGTAATGTCACTCGCTTAGTTTCACAGGTTACTGGATGCGACTGGTGAAGCATCGACTGCGAGAATAGACAGAAGGTCTGCGATGTTTGCTAAGAGTGAAAGATCCTGGTTAGTTTCTTTTGCAATACTTGAAGACGGTGATTTTCAGAATCTTATCTATGCCAATGAAGTTCAGCGCGAACCTAGAAAAATCCAGGCAATCAATTCTCACAGATACTAGGACCGTCTTCGGTAATCCAGCGAGTCTTCGAACTCATGAGCCATAGTTAACAGCGGGGATTTCAGGGCAGGTGTTTAAAGACGATGACCTGATAACTCTTGTAAAAAATATGCCTGAGGTCAAAATAGAAGGGGCATGCTCAAAAAGAAACCAGCTGTAGGTGCAAAAGGTGCAAATGAAGCGGATAAGCCTAACCTCATTTCGGCAAGACTGCTGTGCAGATGACTTGCAGCTTAGCGCGGTGTGGTAAAATCAACCCCATTGAGGGTTTAATCACCATGGGAAAGTCAGGAATACAGGTTGCCGTGATGTCTAAGCGTCCTCAGCGCCACATTTTTTTATCTAAGTAGATGGGGTGGTGACTAGGACAGATTGCTATTGGTCAATGGCAGCCGATAGGTTTTAAATAGCAGAAACTTGAAAATGGTGACAAAATTGATATTGCGTGCATTATGGTGGAACATCGTCCTCGCCGAGCAAAGAGCCGCAGGTTGATGATGAACGCAGGGTTTGAGCGGCGAAGGTGTTGGTAAGGATTTTTTGCTGCCTAGCGACCGGTAATGTTTTTTCAGAGAGGTTCTTTTTAATTGGGATAGGCTGATAGGTTCGACCGATGAAAGGTTATCGGATTCTGACTATCTGGCGCTAGACTATAAGTTGGTTAACAGTGCAAGAGATTGATGACAGAAATACGATCCGGATTTAGGCTGATAACCTTGGTCTGGAAATTTTCCAAAGGAGAAAGTGTAATGAGACTGAATATAATAGGTGCCGTCATATTAGCGATGTCTGTCCTGCTTGGGTTTAGCAGCGCAGCCTTAGCAAAAGAGCCACCGGTTGCCAAACTGGTGCAAGTAAATGGAAATGTCGAGTACAGTCGAAATGGTACTACCTGGCGCCTTATTAGAAGAACTAAATATCTGTTTAGCGGATATCAAATCCGGACGGGAGACAAAAGCACAGGTAAACTGATCAATCAACTTACTGGTGAGTCTCAAGATTTGGATTCCAATAGTTTGATCAAAGTTGGTGAGGCAGGCATCGAACTTATTTCAGGGAATCTTTCAGAACCGAAGCAAGAATCCGGAACTATTTTCGAGGGTTTGTCCAACAAATTTGCCAAAGTTCAGCGCTACACGACAGTGCGTCGTAGCGTCGTTTCAGGACCCTCTGAATCATGCGACAGCAAAGTTCGAACTATTCGGTCTTTGTCCCTGTCAGCGTCGCATCCGGATCTTGTATGGAGAAATGCCTGCCCTGAACTTTCGTATAAACTTATTATCGATGGCCAGAGCGTAGAGATTGCGGCTGAGTCTACCTCCGAAATGATTCGTTACAAGGTGAGTGATGTTGAGGAAGGTGAGCACAGCTATCGAGTCGAAGTGCTCGATAAAGATGGTACGGTATATATCCCACGAAGAGACTCAGCTTTCACATGGGTTGGGCAGAAAGAAGAAAAGGCGATCCTTTCCGTGTTGGAAAAAGCGGGTGATGATGTCTTTGTCGCTGCCGATGTGCTCGAAGCAAACAATATGACAGTTGCAGCTATGGACGCCTATCGGGAGTATTTTCGGGAGAACCCAGATGATAACGATATGCGGCCATTGCTGATCGGGTCGTACAATGATCTGAAATTAAGCAACCTGAAAGAGAGTGAAGCAAGGTTGTACAATGCCTCTTTGGAAGAAGATTTTTGATCACGCTTGTTCAGCGCGAATTGAAGTCGCTTTATCAAACAGGTTAACTATTAGAGCCTGGAGGTATCTTATAAGATAGCTGCAGGTTTTTTTTTGCTGACCGCCAGTACCTCTAATTCGAAAGAATGATAATTAAAAAGTGAGGAGTCATGGGTAAAATCGGTAAACACAATGATCTTTTTGTCATCGTGGTCATTTTCATGGTGGCCTTGTTTTTTGAATATCGTGAGACATTTTCGCTCATCGAAGATGAAACCCTCTCTTATAGGCAGCTACTGCGTACCTACAATGCCGACGCTAACTTAACGAGCCCGGCTGACGATATCGTCATTGTTTATACCGACGAGGAATTCTACGAAGAATATGATAAGTACCCCCTTCGGCGTGTAGATTTGTCGACAATTCTGATTCGTCTTAAAGAGATGGGCGCTTCGGTGATTGCAGTCGACATGTTGTTGGATTTCAAAAGCGCCTACGGTGAAGATCCGTCTCTCGAGGACGCGTTCATTGAAGCTGGCAACGCTCTGCTCGTTTCTCAGGCGCAGTTTGAGAATGAAGAGTTCGTAGGTGTCAACTACGCCATTGATAGGTTCAGTAAACATACAAGTAATGGTTACTCAAATATCTCCTCGAATAGTGCTGTTTCTCAGAGTATCGTTCGTCTTAGGGTTTATCCTGAAATCGCAAAATCAGGTCAATGGCCCTTTGCCGTAGAAGCGGTTTCACAACACCTCGGCGTCGAACCCGAACTGGCCGGACGGAATTTGACTGTTGGTGATATCGAGTTTCCGCTCGATCCTTTTAATGACTTGTACATCGACTACCCGCTGTTGCCATCAGATGGAGAAGGGGGCACAGTCAGACTACACGATGTTATCGGTTTGTCAGCAGCAGACGTGCTGTTCGCTGAAGATGAAGAGGAGCTCGAGGAACTAAGCTTTCTCGTGGAAGATAAAATTGTGCTGATCGGGGAGGTCGCCGAAGTTGCACACGATGAGTTTGAAACACCGGTAGGAAATGTCTACGGGGTGGAAATTATCGCGGATACAATTTCAACCATACTGAGAAGCGCCCCCCTCCGTGCCGCTTCGTTTTGGATTGAAGGGCTTGTCGCCTTATTGATGCTGTCGGTGATGATTGTCTCCCGGGGCATTGACAATCCCTTGCCGCGCAATTTGCTCAGTTTTGCCGCGGTGTTGTTATTCATTACGGTTGCCTGCCTAGCATATATCAATATCGGCCTTATTCTATCTTTGAGCTATACGCTTCTGGCTTCGCTGTTAGCGATCATCGTCATCAACGGTAAGTATTATCTGAATGAGATGGGGCAAAAAGCGTTGATCCGCGACGCATTTGGACAGTACCTGTCGCCCAAGGTTGTCGCTGATCTGGTGAAAGACCCCGAGAAATTGGTGCTCGGTGGAGAGGAGCGTGAAATGACTGCCTTCTTCTCTGATATTGCTGGATTCTCTTCGTTTTCAGAAAAAATGACACCTACAGAACTGGTTAACGCGCTGAATGATTATCTCACAGCGATGTGTAGCATCATCGTTGACCTTGAAGGAACCATTGATAAGTTTGAAGGTGACGCAGTGATCGCTTTTTGGGGTGCTCCGGCAGTCCAAGCTGAACACGCAAAACTGTCGTGTTTTGGGAGCATCGACATGCAGCGGGAGATAAAAGTTATCAGTGAAAGATTTGTAAAGGAAGGTCGGCCGGCAATTTCAGTGCGCATGGGCGTTAATTCTGGGCCCATGGTCGTAGGCAACATGGGTTCAATGCAGCGTATGGATTACACCATGATGGGCGACGCAGTAAACCTTGCGGCCCGCCTTGAAGGTGCAAATAAGGCTTACGGCTCAGATATCATGATCACAGATGCAACCTATCGAGCCTGTGAGGACCACGTAGAGGTTAGAGAGCTTGATTACCTGCGCGTCGTCGGTAAGCAGGAAGTGGTTCACGTTTATCAATTAATAGATCGCAAAGGCCAAACCACCGGTGCCCTCGCAGATATGATGGTCGAGTTTGAGAAAGCACACTCAAGATACAGAGCGCTTGATTTTGAACAGGCGATCAACGGTTATAAAAAATGTCTGGAGCTGGTGCCCGATGATGGACCCAGTCGGGTCTTTCTGAATCGATGCGAATCCTATCTCACTGCTCCACCGCCTCAAGATTGGGATGGCGTCTTCACGCTCACCGAAAAGGGCTAACAAATTCATTGCTGCAAATTGGATAGCAAAGCTGTGTTGGCAGCACCGGAAATAAGGAAACCCTAGATGACAATGATGGAGACAATCGAGGCTCGATTGGCTGATGAGCTAACCCTAAGTCACCTCGAAGTTGTAAATGAAAGTAGCAATCACAATGTTCCCCCTGGGTCTGAATCTCATTTCAAGGTAACAGCCGTGGCTGATGAATTTGAAGGGTTGCGTTTGCTTGCCCGCCATCGTCTAGTCAATCAGATTCTTGTTGAAGAACTCAAGCTCATTCACGCGCTTGCGCTGCACACGTATACATCGTCAGATTGGCAGGTACGTCACGCAGATGTTCCTATGTCTCCGCCCTGCCTTGGTGGTGGGCGATAGAGCGCTAGCGCATTACTAACTTGCTTGCAGATTGCGCTTCCGACTGCATCCGCGGTAAGGTTGTTTTGTGGCCGAGCAACTAACCCGTATCTATCCACTTGAGAGTGGTACCCTAGAAATTGTTGTTAAAAGGCAGCGACGAAAATCTCTGGCATTGCACATCCTTTCCCCGAAAGAAGTTGAGATAAGAGCGCCACTCAAGTGTGCATGGTCTTTGATTGATGAATTTGTCTATCTGAAAGAAGCTTGGATACGAGAGTCGATTACGAAGTTGAAGGAAATGTCGGTCAGACCCTCACCGGTTTTTGTCCACGGAGAGCATCACAAATTTCTTGGCAAAGATTATCAGCTCGAGGTTTGCCGTGGAACGCCGGCGCTTGTGTTTCCGCTCGGTGAGAGGATCGTTGTACGTGCCAAAAATCCAGAGAAAAGGGGTGAAGTTGAGCGCTTGTTCCAAGACTTTCTGAAGTCAAAAGCCTATGGTTATTTCCCCGATCGTATACGTGAGTGTCGGCAAAAATTTATTGGTATTGATAATGGCATAGCCGATAGCGCGATTGACAACCCTGCCAACATGATCAACCGGTCGAATGATGATTTCTGCGCGCCCGAGAAATTCCATATCCGAAAGATGAAAGCGCGTTGGGGAAGCTGCTCAAGTCAGGGCGAGCTTTGCTTTAACAGCCTATTGATGCAAAAAGATGAGGCGCTAATTGATCTGGTGATCGTACATGAGTTGTGCCACTTGCGGCACTTTAACCATAACAGGGCGTTCTACAAACTGCTGGGCAATGTGCTCCCCGACTGGAAGGAAAGAGAAAAAATGCTCGACGGTGGCTCAGTTGACTAGGTACCCGGGCGCAATGATTAGCACTCAGTGCTCAGGGCTCAGCGAAAGCATCGGCTTGAGTAGAGGCCAGATTTCATCCCTCAAGAGTGGTTGTGCCTCTACGGTGGGGTGAATGCCATCTTTTTGTAGGAGATTACGGGAGGTCGAGACGCCATCAAGTAGGAATGGCAAGATCGGGACGAGCTGACTGTCGGCGATATCGGTAAACACCTTCTCAAAAGCATTGGTGTAGCGACGGCCGTAGTTTGGAGGGAGTACCATGCCCACGAGTAATACACGTGCCCCCGTCGCCTTTGATATACTTGTCAACTCAAGTAGGTTGTTTTGGATTTTGCTGATCGGGTAGCCTCTGAGGCCGTCATTTCCACCGAGTTCTATGATCACAATATCGGGTTGGTGAATATCGAGCGTTTTAGGTAATCTTACCAAACCACCCCCGGTAGTTTCACCGCTGACACTAGCGTTGACGATTCGGTAGGGTATGTTATTTTGTTCAAACTGTTCGGATAGTAGATGCACCCAACCCTGTTCCTGAGCCATGCCATAAGCAGCACTGATACTGTCTCCAAAAACGAGAATCACCCCATCCTGTTGAGGCGTTTGTTCCACAGGTTCAGCTGGATCAAGCTCTGAAGCAAATGTCGTCAATTGAAATGAACCCCAAAGTATTAACATCCAGAGAATTGCCCCTCTCTGAATCAATATGGAAAAGAATCGAGTGAGTGAAGTACCAGTGATAGAAAATTCTGCAAATGAAGTAATGGTCAAGGCTGTTGATCTCTGTAAAGTTGTGAGTACATCTGAAGGCCAGTTGACCATCTTGAAAGGGATTAACCTTGAAATCAAGAAGTCCGAGTCAGTTGCGATAGTGGGAGCCTCAGGATCAGGAAAAACCACAGTGCTGAGTCTGTTGGCGGGTCTCGATAATCCAACTCAGGGCGAGATATTTCTCGGTGGGGATGAAATCACCGCGATGGACGAGGAGCAACGCGCGCATACCAGAGGTGAAAAGGTAGGGTTTGTGTTTCAGACTTTTCAGCTGTTGAGTAGTCTTACTGCGCTCGAGAACGTGATGCTTCCAGCGGAGCTGAAAAAAGATTCGGAGGCGGAGCAAAAAGCACTGAGACTGTTGCAGAGAGTTGGTCTTGATCATCGCAGTCACCATTATCCGAGGCAGCTATCTGGAGGTGAACAGCAGAGGGTCGCGATTGCGCGCGCATTCGCATCCTCGGCAAGTATTTTATTTGCGGACGAACCGACAGGTAATCTTGACTCAAAAACTGGCGCCAAGATCATCGATTTGATCTTTGAGCTTAATGCGGAGTTCGGCACCACGCTTGTGCTGGTTACGCATGATTCCCGTCTGGCAGATCGTTGCGATAGGGCTATCCATATCGCCTCTGGCGTCATTGTTACTGGAGAAGAAATCGAGTGATTCAAATTGGTCTTGCGCTAAAATTACTCTGGAGAGACTGGCGTTCCGGCGAACTCACGCTCCTGCTGGTATCTCTGATTATCGCTATCAGTACTGTGACGACGATCACGCTATTCGTTGATCGACTGCAACAGGCTTTGCTTTTAGAATCGGCAAGCTTCCTGGCAGCCGATGTAGTGATATCAAGTTCTGATCCCATTCGCCCTGAGCTACTTGAACACGCTGCAAAACTGGGCTTGGAGCAAGCAGAAACATTAAGTTTTTTGTCGATGGTTTTCTCCTCAGATCGGGCCCAGTTTTCTTCGGTGAAAGCCGTGGATGACAATTACCCGCTGCGTGGAAAACTGATTGTCTCCGATGAGCCTTTTGTTGGAGGCGGCATCGCGGATAAAGGCCCGGAACCCGGACGGGTTTGGCTTGAGAGTCGGCTGTTTCCCTCGCTTGATTTGAAACAGGGTGAGCTGCTAGATGTTGGTGTCAGCAGTTTAACCGCAAGTCGAGTACTGATTAAGGAGCCGGACAGGGGGGGTGGTTTTGATGCGACTGGGCCTCGGGTTTTAATGAACCTTCAGGACGTTGCGGGAACGGGAGTGGTTCAGCCCGGCAGTCGACTGACCTATCGTTATCTGTTTGCGGGTGCTCCCGAGCTCATTGAGGATTTTAGCGCATGGGTGAAACCCAAGTTGGATGAAAACTCCCGCTTAATAGGCGTTAAGCAGGGAACTCAGGGGATTGGTAATGCCCTAGATCGTGCGGAGCGATTTCTCCTTTTGGGGGGGCTTTTGGGGGTTATTTTGGCGGGTGTTGCGATTGCACTTTCTGCGCAACGCTATTCGCTTCGTCACTATGATCATGTTGCAATACTAAAAACGTTAGGGGCGTCACCCGTCGCTGTAGATAGCTTGTTTTCGATCATCTTTTTAGTGCTAGGTACAGTGGCGACTTTGATTGGCGCGTTGCTCGGGTATGTCTTTCAGGAGGCCGCAGTTACGATTCTCAAGCCTTATATTCCAGTAACACTGCCACAACCGACATTTGCACCTATTCTTCTGGGTATGGTGACAGGTTTTGTCTGTCTGTTGAGTTTTGCATTGCCTCCGCTAGTAAAATTACGAGGTATTGAGCCAATAAGAGTGATTCGGCGTGATCTTGAAGGTGGCGCCACCTCCAACCTCCTGAGTTACAGTGCTGCCATCATAGGCACCTTAGGATTGATGTGGTGGTATAGCAAAAACATTGAACTGACATTAATGATTTTCGCAGGTGCAACCTGTGCTTTGGCTGTTTTAGCGCTGATCTCAATGACCTTGCTTCAAAGCGGTCGCGTGCTTGGAATTCAGGCTGGCAGCGCTTGGCGTTTGGCTCTCGGTGGTATGCAGCGCCGAGCGAAGGAAAATACCTTGCAGATAATGGTGTTTGGTCTCGCCATTATGCTGTTGCTTATTTTGTTTTTGGTGCGAACAGCATTACTTGATGACTGGCAAGCGCAAATCCCTGAGGATGCGCCTAACCATTTTGCCATCAATATTGCGCCTGAAGATGTAGAACCTATTGAAACATTGATGCGGGCCAGGAATCTGGTACCTCAACCCGTTTATCCGATGATCCGCGGCAGGATAAGTCTCATAAATGGTGATGCGGCGTCTGAAAGGGACGATGAACGCAGGCGCCAGCAGGGTAACGATGAGCGTCGTGGTCCGGGTTCTAATTCAGGGAGAAATTTAACCTGGTCAGGCACGCTACCCGTTGATAACACACTTGTGAGCGGTGAGTGGTGGGCCGAAGATTACAGTGGTGAGCCTCTGGTTTCTATCGAAGAGGATCTGGCTCAAACAAACGATCTCAAAATAGGCGATGCACTTGTCTTTAATATTCAGGGTCGGGAATTACCCGCTCGCATCGCCAGCATTAGGACCGTGAGTTGGGACAATATGAAACCTAATTTCTACATTATATTTTCTCCCGGTGCGTTGGCTGATTTCCCCTCAACGTTCATGACCAGCTTTCATCTCGATAAAGAACAAAAGCTGCTTCTCAATGAATTAATACGTGAGTTTCCCACCATGACGGTGATCGAAGTCGATGCCGTGATAGAGCAGATTCAGATTATCATTAGTCAGGTGACGCTGGCGGTGGAGCTAGTTCTTGTGCTTATTATGGTCTCGGGCGCGATGGTCTTGTTAGCGAGTATTCAGGCGAGTATGGACGAGCGCTTTAAGCAGCATGCCATTCTCCGAACACTAGGAGCCAGCCGAAAGCTGGTGCTGGGAAGTCTCTTGATAGAGTTTTGTGCGCTTGGCGCAATGGCTGGGCTCTTGGCTACCTTTGGGTCAGAGCTAATAGTTTACGGACTTGAAACCCAGATATTTGAACTGGAGTACAAGCTCAACCCTGAAATTTGGCTACTAGGCCCTCTGGTAGGGTTTGTGCTAATTGGTTGCCTAGGCACAATCGCCACGAGAAAAGTGGTGAATACACCGCCTAATATTGTTCTGCGCGAGTCGGTTTAGTCGTTAGAGTTCAGGATACCAACTGCCATCAATGTTCGTCCGAATCCACAGCTGAGAGAACCAGTAAAACCGTTCTGGATCTGCACCGGGCACAGGCATTGTGCAGTTATACCTCGATCGCCCTATGGGTAAGGGCGTGGTTACGCGTGTGGACACGCGATGCTTATCAAGCGTCTGTATCTCCAGCGGGCCCTCAGGACCAAAACATCTCAAGTTGCTTAGATTGACATCACCGTCCTCGAATGACATCACTAGTCGCGGCATAGGATTATCTGTGCGCAATAGTGGATCACGTGGTTGATTTTTGATGGGCAATGGTAAAGTGTTGAGTTTGATAGCAAACGATTCATGGTCGCTGTATATCCCGGAGAGAGGAAATCGCGGCATCGCTGAAAAGTCTGAGTTTGATCCCGCAGCACCACTTTGTTGACCAAAGGCCACGTAACCGAGTTTTTTTATTATCCTCTGAATGTTTGTGTCGTATTCACCATAGGGGTATGCAAGCAGCTTCTGTACAGGACCAGAATTGATGTTTTTAGGGGTGTTTTCAGGGATGTTTTTGTGAAGCGCTTTTTCTGCAGTAAGGATTTCCTGCTCAACTCTGTTCAGCCATTGTGATTGAGTCTCACTCTGCTGCCGCCTCAGAAGATGAGAGTGGGAGGCTGTATGATTCGCGATAAAAGCACCGTTAATGCTCATTTCCCGTAGTTCATCCCAGCTCAAAAATTGAGTGGAGGGTTCGGCAATGTAGTCTGTGGCAACAAACACAGTAAATGGCAGTCGGTATTTTTTCAGGATGGGAAAAGCATGGGTGAATATGTTCTTGTAGGCGTCGTCAAAGGTGATCGCCACAGCTTTGTCGGGTAGGTTTCCCCCTTTTCTGAGTCCATCAACGATCGTCGTCAATGGCATGACCTGGTATCCCTGTGTGATGATGGTTTCGATATGTGCTTTAAATTTTTCAGGCGAAATACTGGTGACAGCCGGAGTCTCTGCCGAAACATGATGATATTGCAAGAT
>TARA_B110000037_G_scaffold83108_1_pt1 | contig 11658 bp, 10 predicted proteins | sample TARA_B110000037 | Tara Oceans TARA_B110000037 (sample SAMEA4397196) | marine metagenome | biome: Polar Biome; feature: [MIX] marine epipelagic wind mixed layer (ENVO:01000061); material: water (ENVO:00002006), including particulate matter (ENVO:01000060) such as... | depth 10-100 m
GATACAAAAAGAGGAAGGAACCACGAATCTAACGAATCCTACGAATGAAAAGAAGAATATGAACCACAGAATACACGGAAATTAGACGTGCCGCGTCTTGATTCGTTAGATTCTTCAGATTCGTGGTTCCCATCTCTTGTGGAATCACTGGAATCACTGGAATCACATACTCGGTTTTCCCATCCGCAAATTCCGGCAGCAATCGCCGACGAGGAGCTTAAAACAGTGCCATTCGCACCTGGGAACGCGGTGTGGTCACCACCTACGGCTACGACGCCGGAATGCTCGAAACCACGGATTATTCCGATAGCACCCCCGATGTCACCCAAACCTACGACAACTTCGGTCGCCCAGTGGAAACTTCCAACGGCATCGCAAAAACCACCTACGCCTACGATGCGGTAACCCTCGTCCTCAATACCGAAACCGTATTCTACGACATCGACGGAGACAGCACCTACGAACTCATCCGCGTCATCGACCGGAAATTAACAACGAATTCGCCAAACAACTCCTTTCCGAAACACGTGGGCCAGTTCCCGCGATCCCCGGCCATCTGGCGCGGGAAGACTACGAATACGTCCGGGAGGGCAGCGTGAGCGGATTCATGATCGCCATGCCCCATATGGGAAAGCGTGATGTGTTTGTCGGTGCGGAGGGAAGGCGCACCGCCTTGGATTTCGCGGCCTGCCTCGACCATTTGGCCAACAACTTGTTGCCCGAAGCGAGAAAATCCGTGCTGGTGATGGACAACCTAAACACCCACAAGGAAGCCTCGCTTTATGAAGCCTTTGCGCCAGATAAGGCGCGCGCCTTGTGCGAACGCTTCGAGATGCATTACACGCCCAAGCATGGCAGTTGGCTGAACATGGCGGAGATCGAGATAGGGCTGTTAGGGCGGACTTGCCTGGATCGGAGGATAGGATCGAACGTAGAATTCAAGGGCGAGGTAAAGGCATATCTCGCGGGGAAGAATGCCGAATCGAAACCTATCAACTGGCAGTTCACCAATGAGAAAGCCCGGATCAAACTCAAGTCACTCTATCCGACAGTTTAAGCTTTACACGACACTAGTTCATTTTCCGCTCAGGCACTACGGGAACCACCTCGTCTGCCGCCACCCAGCCTTCCTGTCTGCCTCCGTCTGCGGTGACCCAAAAATAGCCGCTGGTTTCCTGGCCGAGAGTGACTTCACGGCCTTCGCCCAGGGTTCCTCGGTCATCGGCTTTCTCGAACGGGGAGATTCGAACGGTCGCTGGTTTCCCGATGATGATACCGCGCTTGTATTCACCCGATCTGGCATCGAGTCCAGCGAAGGCGAGTGCAAGCATCGTGAGATTCGCAGCCGCGAACATGCCGATCCCGATCCGTTCTTTGCCTTTTCGGAAACACCATGCAAGCGCCGCGAAGGGCAGGAGCATTGCGGTGACGAGGGCGATCTTCGACCATGCCCTTGTGGAATACCGCTCGAGAAACGATTGCCATGCGGAGCCTTCGGCCACGGGATATACCGCTACCTGGTCCTGCGCGAGTTTCAGATTCGCCAGCAGGTCTGGATCGCGCGGCGTGAGCACGAGAGCGCGCTCGAAGGCGAGGATGGCCTTACCGTTTTCACCCATCTGGTAATAGGCGCTACCGACATTCCTCAGCACAGAAATGTGTGGGCCATCGGCTTTCAGTATCTCTTCGTAGGACTTCGCTGCCTCGGAGTATTTCCCGGCCGCGTATGCGGCGTTTGCCTGTTTAAAATCGGCTCCTTGCACGAGGCCACCAAGCAACAGAAATCCCAATGTGATGAGTTTGATCGTTTTCATGCCGCTTGCTGCTTTCGTTTCGTTTCAAGATTCACGAGGCTTTCTTCCAGTTTGGATTTCCACGTCATCAAATCCTTCGTGGAAGCCATTTCTCCGGAATAGTCGACCCGATCCGCCTCCACCAAAATATCAGCAATCGCCTCGTCTTCCCCATCGAGGTCCGCGAGCGTAACCGCCTCCGGTTTGATTCCCACCCGCTCCGCGATACCCAGCTGAACCGCGCTCTTGGCGGAGAGAAAAAAGGCGGCAGCATCACCTTGCGAAACGGCTTTGTCCGCAGCCTCCACCGCCTCACGCAATGCGAGTTCATGGGCTTTGCGCACTTCTTTCGCTGGATCCACCTCACGAGATTTCCACCATCCGGTGCCCAGAATCGCCAGGCTGAGTAACCCGCATCCGACCACGACGGGCGTAAACCATCTGGCAGCAGAAAGCGGCTCATAGCTCGTCACCGCGCCCAGATCCTTGGCCAGCGGGGCGAGCTGCGGCACATCTGGCTGGGGATTTTTCGGCTGCTTCGCCTCCGCAAAATCGGTGGATTTCACCACCTCGCCGGTAATTACTATTTTTCCCGTCGATGATTTAATCTCACGATATTCGCCTTTTTCTGGATCGAAGTAGCTGAACCCCAGAGCCACTTCCGGCTCGCCCGGCAGGAGTGGTATGGCATTATAGCGGAAGGTCTTCGTCCCGCCGAATGAGGCCACATCCGTCGGCACGAAATCGTCCGAGCCTCTGTATGTCTTCCAGTCGCCGTTCGGTAGCGGCTGCGGTGCGGAAAGCAGCGCGAAATTACCCGAGCCCTTCACGACCGTCTCGATCTGGCATGGCTCGCCAGTTTTCAGCGAATTCGGGATATTAACCGACTGAAATTCGAACTCCCCGATCGCCCCGGTAAAGTCCCCCGGGCGTCCGTCCTTTGGCAACTCCCTGACCTCGATACTTAGTGGATTCTCTGTGGTGAGCTCCACGTCTTTCTGCACCATGGGTGCGAAGAAATTATTCAGCAACGATCTGCCGAACAACGGATCGTTAAATGCGGAAGGCCTACGCTGCGCCGTATCATCCCGGACCGCTACCGTCCCAGTGATCCTGAGGCTAGCGGGATATACACCTGCCTTTGTCGCGGACAGCCCACCGAACCAAGTCACGACGAGAAAGCGTTGCCCGTTGATCACCTCGGTGCTCTGGCTGGGTTCTTCGCTAAGATTGTGCAGGGTAAAAGCGGAGCCTTCCGGGCGCGGCATGCTGCGGAGGGAAACCTGCGCGTCTATCGGGAAATAGGCCTGGATCTTCACTGGCGCGATCTCGCCGGGATAAACGTGCTTGCGATCCTTCGCCACCATTCGGAATCCGAGGTGACCGTATTTCCCGGGCGTTTCCGTTTTCTTTTCCTCATCCATCCCCGCTGGTGCGGCATTCGGAGATGCTCCGACTTTCAGCTTCAGGGGCTGTGTGGCGTAGTCTTTCCCGGCGATACGGACGGTGATGGCAGGGATTTCGTAGTTGCCCGCCTGGTTCGATCCGACGACGAATGAAAATACAATCGAGCGGGTCACGTCGCCATTGATCATCCGCATCTGCTGTGAGGCGCCACGCGAATTGACGATGAGATCTTTGACCGCCGGAAGCACCGGCGGCCCCTGCGGCGAACCGCCTTCAACGGTTACTTGAAGTATCACCCCTTGCCCAGCCGGCACGGTATCGGCGGAGAGTTCCGCCGTCACCTCCACTCCATGCAGGGAGGCGATGAGAAATAGCCAGAGGATTGAAATTACCTTCTTCATAGTCGTTACCAGGTTTTTCCTTTCGTGGTGTTGTCGTTCGAACCGTTGGCAGGCACCGGAATCACGACCCGTTCATCGCCGCCGAGACTATCAAGCAAACGCATTGCTTCTTCCTTGGACATCTCGCCCGCCACCCGCTCCCCGGCTTTCTGTGCGGTGGTGCCCGCTGCTTGGCCTTGCTCGCCCTTTTCTTCACCGGGCTTAGCGGCTTCGCCCGGCTGTGTTGCTGGCTTCGAGGTCTCTTCGGGTTGCTTCTCTTCCTGTCCTTTCATGCCCGGCTTCTCCTCGCCAGGTTTCTCATTCTTCTCCTCGTCCCCGGCGCCCTCGTCCTGATCCTGAGGCTCCTGGCCGGATTCGTCTTTGCCATCTTTCTTCTCACCCTCTTTTCCGTCGGATTGCTCCTCCTTAGGTTGATCCTTTCCGGGCTCGTTATCTTGCTCGGATTTGTCATCGCCCCCCTTGCCTTGTTGATCCGGATTCGGCTCGCCCTCACCCTGTTGTTTATCATCGGACTCCCCCTCCTCCGATTCATTTTCCTGCGGGTCTTTCTTTTCCTCCTGCTGCTTCAGCTCGTCAAGTTTCCGCTGTACGAAATCGCGGTTGAACTTCGCATCGGCATCGTTCGCGGCGAGAGAGATCGAGTCATCGTAGGCTTTGATCGCTTGCTGCCAGGTCTCCATGGTTTTCTTCGCATCCTCCTGCGCGGTTCCTTGCCCAATGCGGAACAGGGAATTACCAAGGTTATAGTAGGACTTCTGCTGGAGGGCAAGATCCGGGGTATCCAGGGAGCTTCTGAGTTCCTCCGCCGCTTGCTCGTATTCACCACCCTCGTATGCCTTCGTGCCGTCGTTGTAGGCGGTCACATCCGCACGGGCACCGGCAGCGGTGAGGAACAAAGCGGCGGAAACCACAGCCACGGGACGCACCCTGCGGGCGACGGATACGACAGCCTTGCGTTTCCTCTCAGGCTTCCTTTCACCCAGGACAGCTTGTAGCACAAGCATGATCAGAGCAGCACCGAGCGGCCACTGGAAACGCTCCAACGGGACTTTCTCAAGCTTCTGAGCGATCTCGCTTTTCGGAGCAATCGCGAGGCGTTTCCGATAGATCGCATCCAGCCCCTCCGCTCCGCGACCGAGCGGGACATACAGACCGCCGGTCAGCTCGGCGATTTTTTTTAACGTTTTCTCATCGAGTTTCGTCCGCACCTGCTGGCCGTTCTCATCGGTCAGATTAGTCTGCCTGCCGTAGCGATCCGTGACCGGAATGAGCTGTCCGTTCGCCGCGCCCACACCTACTGTATAGATCGTTGTTCCGTTTTTCGCCGTCCCTCTGGCAGCAGCAACCGCCTCACCCTGCAAGTCCTCGCCATCGGTGATGAGCACGAGGAAACGCTGATTGTTCCCCTCCGCATCGAAAAGCCTGTCGGCCTCCCGGATCGCGCTGGCGAGATCGGTGCCCTGGCGCGGGATGAGGTCGGTATTGATGGAGTTCAGCGACTCGCGAAAGGCATCGTAATCGAGGGTCAGTGGACAAAGCGCGAAGGCGGAGCCTGCGAACGGCACCAGCCCCACGCGATCTCCCTCCAGCCTTTTGAGAAAATCCAGAATGCCGAGTCTCGCGCGCTCCAACCTGTTCGGAGTAAGATCTTCCGCAAGCATGCTGCGCGAGGTATCTACCGCGAAAAGTATATCGATCCCCCGGCGCTTCACCTCCCGCCATTCATAGCCCAACTGCGGCCTAGCAGCGGCGATGGCGAGGAAAAGGACGGCTGCGAGCCAAAGACCGCGCCGGATCCATCGCAGCGCAGGCGACCAACCGGCGATCAGGCGTTGCTGGAATCTCGGATGCGCCAGCTTATCCAGATCCGCACGCCTACGCCGATCCGCCGTTTTGAACATCCACAGCCCCAGCGCGACGAGCACCAGCCCGAGCGCGATCCATGCGGGTTGTGAAAATTGGAAGTCGGAAGTGTTCATGGAAGATGGCGGTAGCGGGTTTCTGACAAAGCCCTTTCGGAAAGCACCAGAAAAAGACCGGGAAGAAGAGCAAAAAGCATGAGCTCCTGGTAATCCTCATATTTTTTCACCGTGCGTTTCGTGGTTTCGAGCTGGTTGATCTCTTCGTAAATTTTCACCAGGGAATCGGTATCTGTCGCCCGGAAGAACTGGCCACCGGTGACGGAGGCGATTTCGCGCAGGGAATCCTCGTCGATCTCCACCTTGACCATCTCCATCCGCTGCCGTCCGAACCGATCGCGCACCGGAATGGGAGCCTCGCCACGGGTGCCGGCTCCAATGGTGTATATCTTAATCCCGAGCGCCTTTGCTGCCTCGGCGGCAGTCACGGGATTCGCCGCGCCGGAGTTATTCACGCCATCGGTCAACAGGATGACGATGCGGGATTTCGCCTCCGAGTCGCGCAAGTGGTTCACCGAGGAAGCGATGGCGGAGCCGATGGCAGTGCCGTCCTCGACCCGCCCGATCTTCACCTCGCTAAGGCGATCCTTGAGCCAGTCGTGGTCAAGGGTAAGCGGACTAACAAGATACGGCCTACCCGCGAAGGCCACCATTCCCATGCGATCCCCCGGGCGGTCGCCGACGAATTGCTCGACCACCTTTTTCACAACACTCAGGCGACCCACCGGCTGCCCGTCGATATTGAAATCCATCGCCTCCATCGATCCTGATACATCCACCGCGAGCACGATGTCGATCCCGCTGGTTTCGATTTCCGTTTTCCCTTTTCCGAGCTGTGGCCGGGCTAGAGCGAGGATGAGTAATGCCATCCCGAGGTAAGCAAGTGCCATCAACAAACCACCTGCCCGCGATCTGGGATGACTACCTATCCCCTTCGCATCCGAGACGGATGGCAAGCGCAAAGCCACCGCACGCCCGGATCTGCCACGCAGCAAAGCCATCACCGGCAAGGCGAGCAGTAACCAGAGGAGCGCTGGATTCGCGAACTGGAAACTTCCGGCTATCACGCTGCCTCCTTCGTTTTCATTGTTTCCGGCGTGTCCACGAATGTCTTCGCCTTCGAGATGAGGCTCTCACGCTCCGCCACCTCCAGATTCGTCCCGGCGAACTTCGCCATATCGCAGGATTTCAGAAACCCCCTCAGCGGCTCCATGCGGGAAACGAGCGATTCGTTTTTGGTAACGAAAATCTCCTGCAGAAATTCTTCCGTCGTGCGCTTCGGCGCTGCCAATCCGAATTTCCTTTCGATAAAAACGCGGACGACATTGCTTGCCGCGAGTGCGAAATCCCCCGGCATCATCGCACCGCCGTTGTTGCGCAAGCTATCCAACTCCTGCCGCGCCCATTGCTCCGCCGAGACAGCCGGGCGCGCACGCCGTTTCAGCCACCAGAAAATCCCCGTAATCAGAAGCAACACCGCCAACCCGATCAACGCATACATCGGCCATGACGAGGCCTTCTCAGGCGCGGGGATTTCGATCAGCGGCTTTGCGCCGCGTATGTCTTCCTCCACCTGCGCCGATAGCGGAAGGGTCAGGAAAAATGAAATGACTGCAGCCCATTTCATTTCCGCGCCCTCCTTGTCCTGAAAAATCCCATCAGCGCCGGCACCCAATCTCCGCCCGCCGAGAACTCCAGCAGATCCACCCCGCTGCGCCTCACCGCGCCCGCGATCCGATCCTTACGCCCCGCCGCCTCCTTCCGGTATGATTCCCGTGCCTTCGCATTCCCCGTATCCAGCTCCACCAACTCCCCCGTTTCCGCATCCTCGATCCTGAGCACACCGACATCCGGCAACTCCGCTTCCAGAGGATCGTTCACCGCCACCGCAATCATATCGTGATGCTTGCTAGTAACGCCGAGCTTGTGCTGCAGCTGCTCCTCATTTTCACCCACTCGGAAATCCGAAATCAGGAAAACCACCGCGCGCCGCCGCAGCACACGGTTTACGAAATCCAGCGCACCGCAGATGTCAGTCCCCCGCCCTGCTGGCTGAAAAAACAGCGCCTCACGGATCAGACGCATGATGTTCATGCGGCCTTTCAAAGGCGGAATGTATAGCTCCACCTCGTCGGTAAAAAGCACCAGTCCCACTTTGTCACGGTTGCGGATCGCGGAGGCCGCCAGAACGCCACCGATCTCGGTCTGTAGCTCCCGCTTGCTCGCCTCGCTGGAGCCAAAATCTGAGGACGCGCTCACATCGATCATCAGCAGAATGGTCAACTCCCGCTCCTCGGTGAAGGTCTTTACGAAAGGATCTCCGGTGCGCGCCGTGACGTTCCAATCGATGGTCCGCACATCATCACCGGGCACGTAATTGCGCACCTGATCAAAGTCCATCCCGCGCCCTTTGAAGACGCTCGCGTAGCTGCCAGCAAGATGATCGTCCACAAGCCGGTTCGTGCGGATGTCCATGCGCCTCACCCGGCCCATGATCTCGGCTGCACGAGCCTCGTTCTCCTCCGCCTCGCGGAGCTCTTTGGAATTTTTCGCCATCTTGTTTCTCCGGAAAATGGATCAAGGCACCGGCATTTCATCTAGGATCTGGCGGATGAAGTGTTCCGCGTCCAATCCCTCCGCCTCAGCCTCGTAGGAGACCACCACGCGGTGGCGTAGCACATCCGGAGCGATGGATTTCACATCATGCGGGGTGACATACGTCCGCCCGTCGAGAAACGCTCTAGCCTTGCCAAGCTGGGTCATCGCGATGGATGCGCGGGGCGATGCACCCACTCTCAGATACGGGCCTATTTTCAGCCCGAAATCATCCGGCCTGCGCGTCGCATGGACAAGACTAACGATGTAGCGCTTCACTTTTTCATCCAGATACACGCGGTTCACCACCCGCTGGGCATCACGGATCACATCCAAGGAAACGATAGGTAAGGGCTTCGCGCTGTCCTGCGTGCTCGCTGCGATGTCGATCACCGTCATCTCCTCCTCCATCGTCGGGTAATCCATCAGCACCTTCATGATGAAACGGTCAAGCTGCGCCTCGGGCAGCGGATACGTGCCTTCCTGCTCCAGCGGGTTCTGGGTGGCGAGGACGAAAAACGGCTCGGCCAGTTTAAAGCTCTCCACGCCGATTGTGACCTGCTTCTCCTGCATCGCTTCCAGTAATGCGCTCTGCACCTTCGCCGGTGCGCGGTTGATCTCATCTGCCAGGATGAAATTCGCGAACACCGGACCTTTTTTCACCTCGAAGCGGGCGGCGCGGGGATCAAAAATCTGGGTTCCGATGATATCAGCGGGGAGCATGTCGGGAGTGAACTGGATGCGGTGAAAATCCGCGTTCACCAGCTCAGCCAGGGTCTTGAGCGCCAGGGTTTTCGCCAAGCCAGGCACACCTTCCAGCAGAACGTGTCCACCCACAAGCAGCACTGAGATCAAGCGATCCACTAGGTCATGCTGACCGATCAGGAAACGCCCGATCTCGGCCCTCAGCGGATGTACCCAGGCGGAGGCCTCATTAATTTCATCTTCCGTCAAACCCGCAGCCATCCGTTCTGGCTGCGACGGTGGCGCTTCTTGGTTGGTATTCATATTTTCTTTCTCAATTTCCAGCGCTCCCAACAGGATCGCTTGTTCATAAATTACCGGAGAATTCCTACCCGTCCAGCCTCTTTCATTGCAACCGTCCGCCGCGGCATCGCATATCAGCGCCAGGAGGAGAACCTCCTCGGGAACCATTTCATTCGGCACCCGGCAAACCGCCCAGTTCCACCCAGCGGATTGCATAGCGCAGCACCCCGCAGCACTCTCCAGTTGCAGCTTCTCGCGGATGTGCGACTTGTGAACGTCTACCGTCTTCGGGCTGATATTGAGACAGCTTGAAATTTCCCGAGTTCCCTTGCCCTCCCCAATCAGCCGGAAAATCTCAAACTCGCGGTCGGTCAGGCGGTGAACACCGTCCACCTTCTCCCCCGGATCCCCTCCGCTGAAAGTTTCAATGATCTTCGTGGACATTCTGTCACTCACCCAGATCCCACCATCCGCCACCCTGACGATGGCATCGATCAGAGTGGCGGACGGCTCATCCTTCATGATGTAGCCTTTCGCTCCGGCGCGCAGCACCCTCTGCGTGTAGAGGGTTTCCTCATGCATGGAAATCACCAGCACCGGAAGATCGCTGTAGATCGCCAGAACATCTTTCAGAAGCTCTAGCCCGTTGCGCCCGGGGAGTGTCATATCCACGAGGAGCAGATCCGGGCGACCCTTCTCCAGCAGCGCCATGGCATGCGGGGCGGAGTCCGCCATACCGCAGCATTCATAACCCGGGATGGAATCGACCAGGTGAGCAAGACCCTCGCGCACCATTGTGTGGTCATCGACAATCATCACCCTTTTCATTCCATCTCCTCCTGTTTCCCGTTAAATGGGACGGTGCAAAGCACGCGCGTCCCCCCATCCGGCGCATCTCCCGGACAATACTCGATCGCCGCCCCGATGGCATCCGCTCGAAATTGGACAAAGTGCAGTCCCATCCCCTGCCGCCTGCGACGCGGCCCGTAGAAAGGCCTCCCGTCATTTGATACCTCCAGCCGGAAACCGCCTGACACCTCATAGAGGCAGATCAGGATGCGCCGCGGTCGGGCGTGCTTGGCCGCGTTCGCCACCAGTTCCTGTGCGATGCGGAAGACATGGGTCGCCACCGCAGGATCTCCGATCTCCACCGGAACCGGACAGTCCATAGCGCAGCGCATTCCGAACCTAGCAGCCGTATCTTCCGCCAGCTGGCCCAGCGCCAACATTAGCCCCTCTGCGTCCAGCGAGACGGGTGAAAGCCCCCTTGCGATGCTCCGGCTCAATTTCGTCGCTCCGGCAATCTCCTTACCGATGATCGAAACCAAGCTCCTTGCCTCTTCCGAAAGCCCCACGGACGAACGCTCCAGTATCCCGCATCTCATCCCCAGCGCGGCAGGACGCTGGCAAAGGTCATCGTGAATGTCTCTACCTATCCTCGCCCGCTCATTCTCCGAAGAATGGATCGCCTGTCGCTGCAAATCCTTCAACTCCGTGATGTCCGATGAAATCCCCGCAAAATTCAGGATCTCCCCGTCCTCTGCACGGATTGCATAGATCCTGGCGCGGATCCAACGCACCCCGCCTGCGGAATCCCTGATGCGGTAAACCTCCTCATGTTCGTCCTCCCGCTCATCTAGCAGCAGTGAGAACGACCGGGTCACCTTGGATCGGTCATCCTCCACAACGGATTCGGTCCATACATTAATATCCGCATACAGGCTTTCGACCGGATGCCCCCAGATCCTCTCGAATGCCGGACTCACATCGAGAACCTTCTTCCAATCCGGACTGACCATCCAAAAAGCGTCGGCGATATGCTCGCTGATTTGCTCAAGGCGGCGAGAGGCGTCCTCATATCCACGCAACACCTTGAGGTTCGCGATCGCCTTCTGAATCACCGGGGCGACCAGATCCATAATACTTCCGTCTTTGGTTAGGAAATCCAACGCCCCAAGCTTCATCATCCTCACCGTAAGCCTCGTATCACTCACCTCTGCCACCACGATGAAAGGTATTTTGTATCCTTGTCTCCGCAGCTCTTCCAGCAGCTCCTCGCCCGTGATATCGGGCAGTCCGAGATCCAGCACCATCAGGACGGACACAAACTCACCCAAGGCTTCAAGAGCCTCCCTGCCGCCGCGGGCAATCTCGCAATGCAACCCCACCTCAGCCAAGCGGTGCGCCATTCGGGCGGCGGCGTCCGCATCGTGATCCACGATCAATATATGCTTCTCCGAAGCGATCATAACCCGGTGCATCCCCCGCATTGAAGTGTGGCCGTGTCGAAAAAAACAAAGAGCCGCCCATGAACGCCATCACCTTCAATGTTTCCGCAGTATTCATAATTTCCAATCAAATATTATGTTAATAGCAACAGTATGTAAATCATACAGGAAGTCAAGGCACTCGAAATTCTGCCAGCGAAGGAATAGGGTAAATATAAAACAATGTCCTGACGTTGTGTCCGCCTCCAAACCCGCTTCCTTCACTGGGGGGGCGGGCTTTTTCGTGCTTGGCGGGATTGGGATCAAAGTGGGATCACTTGGCCGACCG
>TARA_B110000037_G_scaffold142689_1_pt1 | contig 11655 bp, 10 predicted proteins | sample TARA_B110000037 | Tara Oceans TARA_B110000037 (sample SAMEA4397196) | marine metagenome | biome: Polar Biome; feature: [MIX] marine epipelagic wind mixed layer (ENVO:01000061); material: water (ENVO:00002006), including particulate matter (ENVO:01000060) such as... | depth 10-100 m
AAATATAAAATTATCAGCTTTTACGCAAAAAAGGCACGGGGTCTGATGAGCGCCTATATCATTAAGAACAGAATTACTGATGTGGATTTGATTAAGGGTTTTGACTCTGAGGGCTATGCATTCTCTTCCGCTATGAGCGACGCCGACAAGTGGGTGTTTATTCGCTAATCTTGACGTTTAGGTGCGTTGCATAGGGTTGTTCTAAGGTTATATTGGTTAAGGCAAGAGTCAATAATATTATGGTTAAACCGTTTTCGCAGGCCTGCGTCAATAATCAAATCGCTATATGTCAGATATTAGAGCGTGTCTTTACTGACAAGAAGCTTGTTCTTGAGGTAGGCAGCGGGACGGGGCAACACGGCGTCTGGTTTGCCAAAAATCTGCCACATCTCATTTGGCAGATGAGCGATCGGGAACAAAACCATGCGGGTATTAACCAGTGGATTAACGACGACCCGGCACCCAATCTAATTGCCCCCATACGATTGGATGTGGTGAGCGACCCATGGCCAACTGCCCGCTATGATGCAATGTACTCGGCTAATACCGCGCATATCATGCCTTGGGTCGCGGTGGCCTCGATGTTTGCCGGTGTCGGTCAAAGGCTTTTAGGAGGGGGGATATTTTGTCTCTATGGCCCCTTCAAGTACTTAGGCGTTCTGGATGCACAGTCGAATATTGACTTTGATTACCGGCTACAGCAACAGTCTGCTCATCAGGGCATCAGAGAATTCCATGATATCAATCAGCTGGCCATGAACGCTGGCCTCAATCTTCGGGAAGATAATGCCATGCCCGCCAATAATCGATTAATCGTCTGGCAAAAGCGCTGATACGGACGACCGAAAGCCCTATAGTTGAAAAAAGTAGTCGGCCGATAGCCCAATAAAAATCACCTGGCCGACCCGATTATTATTTAAAAAAGCACTAAAATAGGCCTCCCGATTCCGACTCTGGGCCTGAAGATTTTGCCTCACAAAATAACCGCCCGCGACCAACAATCCCGCGGTGTAGACCCAGCCACGCCCAAACTGCAGTCCGGCGACGAACAATAGTGCCAAGCTGAGCAGCTGCAATAGTGCAATAATAGCTAGATCGTAGCGGCCAAATAATATGGCAGCGGACTTGATGCCAATCTTCAAATCATCCTCCCGATCAACCATCCCATAGTAGGTATCAAATGCCAAAGTCCACAGGATTACTGCAGCAAAAATTAACCACAGCCCGGCGGGTAATTGTCCCCGCTCCGCGGCAAAAGTCATAGGCACCGCCCAGGCCCATGCAGCTCCCAGGCCCAGTTGAGGAAGATGGGTAATGCGCTTTAAAAAAGGATAGCAGAACGCTAATACTAAACCGCCAATAGATAGCATAATGGTCAGTTGGTTGGTCATCAAAACCAGGCCGAGGGACACAGAGAGCAGCAGAATGAAAAGTATTAGGGCCTGATAGGGTTCAATCTCTCCTGCGGGTAGGGGTCTGCGTTTGGTTCGCTCAACAAGGCCATCTACATTGCGATCGGCATAATCATTGATCACACAGCCGGCGGCGCGCATCGAGACCACGCCCAGGATGAAGATCATTAGGTTTTCAGCCGACGGTGCTCCCTCACCAGCAAACCATAGCCCCCAGAGCGTCGGCCACAACAGCAGGTAAGTGCCGATGGGCTTGTCGAGTCGCATGAGGCGTAACCAACGATTAGCTGGTTGGGGATGTTCGCTATTCATGGTTATCTCGATTATCCTTTATGCTAGGCTTTGATTGTAAGGTTTAAAAGCAGGTAAAAATATCTCTGCAACAAGTAATGGTTTTTTGTCTAGGCAAAAGACGGAGCGTCGACCCCAAAGATTTGTCTGAATAGAATTAAGGGCCGCGGTTAAACGCAGTGTATCGGGCACGATAGTGGCCACCTCTATGGGTTGTCTAGTCATGCTGGGGTCATTGAATAACAACGCACCCAGGGGACGATTATCTAAGTGCCTTAAGGCCCGCAGTCGCCCCGTCAAGGTGGTTAAAGGGATAACACTTCGCGCATAAACCCATGGCTCTCCGTTAGCCAAAAGTAGAACCTCACGAACTAACGCCCTTTGCCGTGGCGGCAAAGATAGAGCCAGTATTTCCGATGGTCGCGCCATCTCCGTTCTCTGGCTCAGCACCTGCACTGCCAGTTGGTTATCGCTGGCATCAATGAGCCGCTTGGTCAGTGAGCCCCTGTCCAAAAGCCAGTCACGCCATTCCGGTGACACAGGGTCACCCATGCTAAACCGGCAGCGTCGCCAAATCGTTTCGGGATGAGGCCTAGCACCGTCGCGCTGAGATAAAGGTAAGGGGGCTATGATGGGAGGCTCCTAATTTACGACCAACAATGATCTAGTGGTTCTGAGGCCCTTTGGGATAAAGGATGTTTGCAGCATCATAAGGTTCACCGGCTTGATCTGGCTGGATTCTAAAACGCTTATAGGTCCATTGATACTGGCTGGGAGCCAGCGCGACAATTGATTCAACCCCCGCGTTTAAGGCTAAAAGGCTGGACAGCTGATCGGCGCTGTAAATATCATCCGGGGCCGACTGGAGAACGATCTCAAAGCCGCCTTTAACCCGCACGGCCGCAACAAAAAGCACCTGACAACCGGTGCGCTGAATAAGATTATGGGTCAAAGTCATTGTTAAAGCTGGGACGCCAAACAGAACACTGAAAGCACCACCGCTGAGCCTCGGGCTCTGATCGGGCAGAATGACAACATTATCGCCTCGTTTGAGACTTTTTAGTAACTGCGCTACGCCGCGTACATTGGTGGGCGCCAAACTCATACCAGACCGGTGGCGAGAGCTTTTCACCCAGCTGTCTAAGGCCGGATGTTTCGCCGGCTCATAGAGGCTGGTCATGGGTCCAAGCTGCGCAAGCCAAATGCCTATGGCCTCCCAGCTACCATGATGGGGCACCAGAAAAATAGTCCCAGCACCGTTGTCTGGCTTCTTTTGTAGATGCTCCATACCCTGACAGCTAATGATATTTTCAACTAACCAGGGATAGCCCTTGCGCCAAATCTGTGGGGTTTCACAGAGGATGTGGGCAAAATGTTCCATGTGGGCTCGGCTGAGGACCTGAATCTCTTTCTCCGACATCATGGGGTAGCACAGCCTAAGGTTAATCTGCGAAACCCCTAGGGCCTTTGCATTGAACACCACCATTAGGCGAGCTAGCAGGCGACTGAGCGATCGCGCCACCGATAGCGGCAACCAAGACAGACCCCGCAGTATAAAAAGCACTATTTTGGCGATCATTTGTCCCTCAGAGTTTGGCTAGTAGCTCATTTTTAAGATAGGTGCGCAATTCATCACCAATCTCATGGTGCCGCAACCCCAGCTCAATGTTAGCTTTTAAGAGCCCTAGCTTGCTGCCACAGTCGTAACGGATTCCTTCGTATTCAAAGGCCAGAACCTGTTCGTCCGTCAGGAGGGCCTGAATCGCATCGGTCAGTTGGTACTCTCCACCAGCGCCGGGTTTCAATGCTGCAAGGTGAGCAAAAATTTTCGGCGTGAAAATATAGCGGCCAGTCACACCCAGATCCGAGGGCGCATCCGCATACGGGGGCTTCTCAACAATACTATCCAGCTGGTAAATACGATCGCGTTGCTTGACGCCACTAATCACGCCATAGGCTGAAATAGCCGCGCCGTCGATTTTCTGTACGGCAATCACGGCACTATTGTACTGCTCATAGATGTCCACCATTTGACACAGAGCACCCTTTTTACTGCTGATTAAATCGTCGGCAAGAATAACAGCAAAGGGTTCGTTGCCAATCAAATGGGAGGCGGTTGCTACTGCATGGCCCAGTCCCAGCGTCTCAGTCTGACGAATGTAGGTACAGCTGATACCCTTAGGCACAATGTTTTGCGCAATTGCTAACAGGTCTGTCTTGCCATGAAGCTCCAGCTGATGCTCAAGCTCATAAGCCTTGTCAAAATGGTCCGCTATACTGCGTTTGGTCCGGCCTGTGATGAAAATCATTTCGGTTATCCCTGCATCAATAGCCTCTTCAACGGCATATTGAATTAACGGCTTGTCCACAACTGCCATCATTTCTTTGGGGCTGGCTTTAGTCGCTGGCAGGAATCGTGATCCCATGCCGGCAACGGGGAAAACGGCCTTGCGAACTTTGTCCCCATATCCTATGTGGGCCATCTAAATCTCCATAACGCGATTAGTCGATAGTAAAGCGATCTTATTATATCCGTAAGTCATTCTGCTTAGGACATATAATCGAGACTTTCGAACGGATATCCCCTATCTTTCTGGGCATGCGCCTCTATAATTGCCGATTGTTTCTCTTGTATTTTATTTTGTAGGTGACTTTTTTGAGCAAGCTGTGCGCGCCGCCTGATACGTTTCAGGATCTAATCTCAAGGCTCCAGGAATACTGGGCTGAAAAAGGCTGCTTGATTATGCAGCCGCTCGATTTGGAAGTCGGCGCGGGCACCTTCCACCCGGCGACGTTTTTGCGCTCGATCGGACCTGAGGTATGGAATAGCGCCTACGTCCAACCATCGCGCAGACCCACAGACGGGCGCTATGGCGAAAACCCAAACCGCCTGCAGCATTATTATCAATTTCAAGTGGTCATGAAGCCAAGCCCTGCAGACTTTCAGGAACTCTATCTGGGGTCACTCAGACATCTTGGTGTTGATACGCTGATCCATGATGTGCGCTTTGTAGAAGACAACTGGGAGTCTCCTACTCTCGGGGCCTGGGGACTTGGCTGGGAGATTTGGTTGAACGGCATGGAAGTGTCTCAGTTTACCTACTTTCAGCAAGTCGGCGGTCTCGAATGTTATCCAGTGACGGGGGAGATTACCTACGGGCTAGAGCGCATTGCAATGTACTTGCAAGCGGTGGACAGTATCTACGATCTTGTTTGGGCCCACGGGCCTGATGGTGATGTCACCTATGGCGATGTTTTTCTACAAAATGAGGTCGAGATGTCGACGTATAACTTTGAGTTTGCGGACGTCGACTTCCTATTCAAGAGCTTTGATCAACATGAGAGAGATAGCGAGCGTCTAATAGCTGCGGGGCTTCCCCTACCAGCCTACGAGATGGTTATGAAAGCCTCGCACACCTTTAACCTTTTGGATGCCCGAAAGGCCATTTCTGTCACTGAGCGCCAGCGATATATTCTTCGAGTTCGCACCTTGGCCCGCGGCGTTGCGCAGGGGTATTTTGAGTCCCGTATGGCCTTGGGCTTTCCTCTCGCAGATAAAGATATCGCTGCAGAAGTGACTGCTAGACAGTTAGGAGGCGCGAAGTGAGCGCAGACTTTCTTTTCGAACTCGGTACCGAAGAACTACCTCCTAATGCATTAATGCGCCTGTCAGAGGCCTTTACTGCAGGTATTGTTAGCGGGTTTAAGGCACATCAGCTGTGCTTTGACGAGGTTGTATCCTATGCTGCTCCACGTCGGCTCGCGGTAATGATCCGAGGCCTTGACCGCCAGGCACCGGATGCAGAAGCTGTGATCTGGGGGCCGCCAACCAAGGTCGCCTTTGATGCCGAAGGCCTACCTACTAGGGCTGCCGTCGCCTTTGCAGATAAAAATGGTGTGGCGGTTGAGGATTTAAATAAGCTCGTTGAGAGCGATGGTCAACAGGACAAACTCTGTATTCGACGCACAGATGCGGGTTGCCAAACTCACGGTTTACTAAGCCAGGTGATCAATGATTCCCTAGCTAGCTTACCAATCCCCAAGCGCATGCGCTGGGGCAGTAAGAAGGTTGAGTTTGTGCGTCCCGTGCAATGGGCGGTCCTACTATTTGACGGCAAGGTTTGCCGTGAAACCATTTTAGGAATTGAAACAAGCAATGCTAGCCGTGGTCACCGTTTTCATTCTGACGGCGAGATCATCATTAATTCGCCGGACAGCTATGCAGTACAGCTTGAAAAAGCCTTTGTCATTGTTGATTTTGGTCGGCGTCGGGATATGATCCGCCAGGGAGTGGTAACCCTAGCCACCAGTGTCAGTGGCTTCGCCGTGATCGATGAGGGCTTGCTCGATGAAGTCAGCGCTTTAAATGAGTGGCCAGTGCCACTGATGGGTCGCTTTGATGAGCATTTTTTGGATGTCCCTGCGGAAGCTCTGATTTCGTCAATGAAAGAGCATCAGAAATATTTTCACCTAGTAGACAGTAACAATAAGTTAATGGCCTTTTTTGTCACTGTGGCCAATATCGAGAGCAAGGATCCTGCTCAGGTTATCGATGGAAATGAGCGGGTAATTAGGCCAAGGCTCGCCGATGCGGCCTTTTTCTATAACAATGACAAGCGGGCATCACTCAGTAGTCGCCGAGAAAGTTTAAAGCAGGTTGTATTTCAGGTGAAGCTGGGCTCGGTCTATGACAAGACAGAGCGGGTGGCATTGTTGGCAGAGGCTTTGTGTGCGTTTACCGGAGGTGATAGCAAGTTGGCTCGCCGTGCCGCGGAGCTTAGTAAATCTGATCTAGTCAGTGATATGGTCGGTGAGTTTGCCGATCTTCAAGGAACTATGGGTCGCTACTACGCCCTGCATGATGGCGAGGATTTACGCGTTGCAGAGGCACTATTTGAGCAGTATTTACCAAGATTTGCCGGCGATGATCTGCCCATTACTACGACAGGCATCACTCTTGCTCTGGCCGACCGCTTAGACAGTCTTGTGGGAATCTTCAGTATCGGACAGCAGCCTTCGGGGTCTCGAGATCCCTTTGCTTTGCGTCGCGCGAGCTTGGGCGTGCTGCGAATTATAGTAGATCGGCAGGTCGATATAGATCTGGAGCTGGCTATTTCTGTGGCTGCGAAACCCTTTGGAGGAGAGGCTGGCGAACTCAAGGTGCAAGTACTTACTTACATTATTGAGCGCTTTAAATCTTGGTACCGAGACGAGGGAATGGCCGCGGAAGTGTTTGCGTCTGTGGCAGCACTAAATCTGTCAAACCCACTCGATATTAATGCACGGGTCTTAGCCGTCCATCAGTTCACGCTGTTACCTGAGGCTGTGGCACTGGCAGCCGCCAATAAACGGGTCTCCAATATTCTAACTAAACAGCTTGCTGATAAGATTCCCCCTGGGGTAAATTTAGACCTTCTTGAGGACGCCGCGGAGAAAAAATTGGCGGCAGACATAGAGTCTTTAGCCTTGTTGGTCACCCCAATGCTAGCGCAAAGAGAGTACAACCAAGTACTACAGAAACTGGCACTACTCCGGGAACCCGTTGATACGTTTTTTGACGACGTCATGGTAATGGCTGATGACAGCGCTGTGCGAAATAATCGCCTCGCGCTGCTGTACAGTTTGCAGCAACTATTTATTGGGGTGGCTGATATCTCTCAACTAGTGCCGGCTAAATGATCTAAAGGAGTGGGACAACAGGATGTCATTGTTCGTAAGGATTCGACAATTATTTAGAGCCCTACTATTTTATGCCGGCTTTGGCATCATTGTAGTGGTTAGTAGTTTCATCTGCTGTGTCTTTGCATTTTTGCCATTTCCACTTTTACAGCGGATCACCACCTACGGTAACCGCCTAATACTGTGTTGGTTATGGGTTGTCTGTAACATCGATGTGAAGGTAACTGGAGAGGAAAATATCCCTGACGGCCCCTGTGTGATACTGAGCAATCATCAGAGTACCTGGGACGGTTTCTTTATGCAGTGGTTTTTTCAACCAGCAAGTATGATCTTAAAACGTGAACTACTATGGATCCCAATATTTGGTTGGAGTCTGTATTTTATGCGGCCTATCGCCATTGAGCGAAACAATCCAGCTGCGGCCTTTAGGTCCATTTTGAAGCATGGCCAGCGCCGACTCATGGAGGGTAACAGAATCGTGATTTACCCTGAGGGGACTAGAGGTAACCCCGAGAAGCTAGGCGGATTCAAAAGCAGTGGTGCTGCAATTGCTAAAAAAGCCTCAGTGCCGATCCTCCCGGTAGCCCACGATGCCGGTAAATATTGGGTACATCAAAGTCTCTTAAAACGCTCGGGCACCATTCGACTGCAGATAGGCCCACAGATTGATACCGCCAGCGGCTCCCCCCGTGACCTGACCGAACGGGCAAGAAAATGGATTTACATGGCTCGATAATCTGTTATAGGTCCATAAAAACAAGGTGCCAGAACATGCTTGCCCGCTTAGCTGAGTGGTCATGCCGACGTTTACTACGCCCATATCATGTCCACGCCGTTTTTAACGAAAGTCGTTCCGTCGTCGGTACAGCGCCATTAGCTGGCACGTAGTGACAATATCAGAAATTGAAGGCAATGCTCTACGCCCCAAAGCACGGCCCTCGCAATAATGCGCACCGTCGGCAACAACCGTCACCTACGGATACACGCTTTCGGCAGCAGGTCTAGCAGGCATTAGATATCCAGATTCATCACAGATAGCGCGTTTGTTTCAATAAATTCACGCCTCGGCTCAACTTGGTCACCCATTAACGTGGTAAACATCAGATCAGCGGCTATCGCATCTTCGATTGTCACCAGAAGCATGCGCCTGCTGGCAGGATCCATAGTGGTGTCCCAGAGTTGCTCTGGGTTCATCTCACCCAAACCCTTATACCGCTGCGTGTTGATACCGCGACGTGATTCCGTCATCAACCAATCTAGGGCCTCCTTAAAGCTCTCGACCGGCTGGTTGCGCTCTCCTCTCTGCACGTAGGCATCCTCTTCTAAAAGACCCTGCAACGTCTTACCGAGGTCAACCAAGGCACTGTATTCGCTAGACTCAAAAAAGTCTCTGCTAAGGCTGTGATAATGAGGGACGCCATGAGCGGTAGTTTCAATATTCGGCACGAAGATATTGCGTTCTTTGTCCTCTTTTGCGCTGACCCGGTAGCGGTGGGTGCCGTTGTCCTCTTCATTTAGCTTCTCCTGAAGCTCAAGACCCCAGCTTTCAACCTGATCCTTTACTATCAAAGCCGCACTATCTAAACCACTGATGTAAACCAGTGATTCAAGCACTTTACGCGAGTACACTAGAGACATTCTATCCATGAGGCGATCAACGTGCCTATACTGCGCAACAAGAGCTTCCAGCGCCGCACCCTGAAGAGCCGGCGCACTGGCATTAACATGCAAGCTAGCGCTCTCGAGAGCCTTCTGGGTTAGGTATACCAAAAGTGCGGCATCATCCTTCACATACTGCTCATTTTTACCCTTACTCACCTTATACAGTGGCGGCTGCGCGATATAAATGTGCCCGTTTTCAACCAACGCCCGCATCTGCCTAAAGAAGAACGTCAGTAGGAGCGTGCGAATATGAGAACCATCAACATCCGCATCGGTCATAATGACAATAGTGTGATAACGTAATTTAGCAAGGTTGAATTCTTCAGTGCCAATACCGCAACCCAAAGCGGTGATCAGGGTACCTACTTCCACGCTTGAGAGCATTTTGTCAAAGCGAGCCTTTTCAACATTCAAAATCTTACCTTTAAGAGGCAAAATCGCCTGCGTCTTACGTGCCCTACCCTGTTTCGCGGAGCCGCCAGCAGAATCACCCTCCACTAGGTATAGCTCGGACAGAGCCGGATCTTTCTCTTGGCAATCGGCTAACTTCCCTGGGAGCCCTGCGATATCCAGCGCTCCTTTCCGGCGAGTCATTTCACGCGCCTTGCGGGCAGCTTCACGTGCCCGTGCTGCGTCGATCATCTTATTGACGATACTCCGAGCTTCCTGGGGGAATTCCATCAGGTAATCGGTAAACTTACTGCCCATCTCCTGCTCAACAGCCGCCTTTACCTCGGAACTCACCAACTTGTCTTTTGTCTGAGAAGAAAACTTAGGGTCCGGAACCTTGACCGAGACGATCGCGGTAAGCCCCTCACGGGCGTCATCGCCAGTAGTATTAACCTTGGATTTACCATTAATACCCTCTTTCTCGATATAGGTATTTAGACCTCGCGTTAGGGCCGACCGGAAACCTGCCAGATGGGTGCCGCCGTCACGCTGAGGAATATTATTGGTATAGCAGAGAATGTTTTCTTGGTAACCATCATTCCACTGCAGTGCCACCTCAACGCTGGTGCCATCTTCGCGATCAGAGTTAAAATGCATAATTTTATTAACTGTAGTCTTATTGGTGTTGAGGTACTCAACAAAAGCGCTCAAGCCCCCGGAATAGGCAAAAGCTTCTTCCTTAGCCGTTCGCTCGTCGTGTAATACTATGCGGACCCCTGAATTAAGAAATGACAGCTCGCGTAAGCGTTTCGCCAGCTGGTCAAAATGGAATTTAATGTTGGTAAAAGTGCCTTCTGAGGGAGAAAAAAACACCTCCGTACCGCTTTCCTCAGTATCACCAATGACGGTCAAAGGCCCCTGAGGGACTCCATGAGAATAGGTTTGCTCATGAACCTTGCCTTTACGCCGAATAGTTAGGCGCATTTTTTTAGATAGCGCATTGACCACCGAGACTCCTACCCCATGGAGGCCACCAGAGACCTTATAACTATTATCGTCAAACTTCCCCCCAGCATGCAGCACAGTCATAATCACCTCAGCTGCCGAGACACCTTCATCATGCATCTCCGTAGGAATACCACGGCCATTATCTGATACAGAGATAGACTCATCGGGATGAATAACCACACGAATTTCAGAGCAGTGCCCCGCAAGTGCTTCATCAATGGAGTTATCGACTACCTCAAAGACCATATGGTGCAGCCCTGTGCCGTCATCGGTGTCACCAATATACATCCCGGGCCGCTTGCGGACAGCATCTAAGCCTTTAAGCACCTTGATGCTCGACGAGTCATAATTCGCTTCATCACTCATAACTAATAATTTCCCCGTTATTCAACCTTCCGAAGCAACACCATGTTCCATGTGGAACATCTGATGAGCCATACCGTCGACCAGCGATTCAAAGTCTTTCCTGTCAACGCCCGTCATAAAATACTGACACTCTAAGCTATTCAAACAACTCACCACCTGACCACGATGCTGATAATCGAGCTCAGCAGGCAAGTCATCTAGCAAAAACACACAGCCGCGCGCGGTCTTTTCTCTGAAATGTGCCGCCTGCGCGAGCTTCAGCGCATACACCAACAACTTGACCTGTCCTCGCGACAGTCGCTCGGCCGCAGGAACACCATCAACTTTAATAATAATATCAGCCTTATGAGCGCCCACATTCGTCGTGCCTGTTGCTATATCCCGAACTCTTGAAGCCTCCAGGGCCTCCACCAAGCTGCAATCATCACGCCAACCCTGATAGTAATCTAGCTGAACCTTACCCAACCCACCAAACCCTTCTGCAGCCTCCAGCGCGTGCCGAGAAAGCTCAGCTAAATAATCTCGACGATACCCCGTAATCTCATCACTTAGCGGAGTCAGCTCTGCAGTCCAAGCGCTTAAGGAGTCTTGTTCTATTCTACCATGCCGGAGTAATTGATTCCGCTGTTTTAACGCTTTTTGGAATCGCTTCCACAGCCCTGAATAGCCATGTTCCACGTGGAACACTCCCCAATCTAAGAACTGCCTTCTCTGGAGAGGACCCCCCTCCAACAAAGTGAAGCTATGAGCGTCGATCATCTGAAGTGGAAGCGCCTCAACAAGCTGCGCTGAAGATTGCAGCGCAGCGCCGTCTAGACGGGCCTCAAACTTCCCGGCAACCGTCCGC
>TARA_B110000037_G_scaffold194490_1_pt1 | contig 11643 bp, 9 predicted proteins | sample TARA_B110000037 | Tara Oceans TARA_B110000037 (sample SAMEA4397196) | marine metagenome | biome: Polar Biome; feature: [MIX] marine epipelagic wind mixed layer (ENVO:01000061); material: water (ENVO:00002006), including particulate matter (ENVO:01000060) such as... | depth 10-100 m
TAGGTTTTTTTCTATTTATATTTTTTAAAATAGTTTCTTTTGGGTCTAAAGGGGGGTTATTGTGTCCAATATCACTCATTATAAATTATTTTATTGATTTGTAATCTCTTTTTTTAATTCATCATATTCTCTCATTTTTATTTTCATAAAATTGATTATAAGATTTTTTTTCATTGTCATACCTGATGGCGTTAACATGTAAAAGTAGCTAACTTTTTTTTTACTTGCTTTAAAATTTCTTATTTTTACATAACCTTTAATCTTTAATTCTCTTAAACAATAATTCAATTTTCCAAGACTAAAACCTAATTCTTCAGCCAATTGTCTTTGTGTGGCCTGAGGTTTTTTTCCAATTTTTCTTAAAATTTCAAAGTGGTCTGCTGTACTATTTTTGTTCATTATTTGAACAATATAACGTTCAATTTGTGAACAGTAAAGACATTATTTTTATTCTAAATTAAGATGATTTATAACCTGTTCAATGCCTGTTTTTTTAACATCTACAATAATATTTTCGTTAATGTATTTTTCAAAATTGGGCTTACATACATTTAATTCACTAATAAGACTTTCTTTTTCATCTAATTTGTAGTTTTCTAGATCGTACCTTTTAATACCTAATAATTTTGCATAAAGTTCACATCTTTTATTAATGTAAGTACCCAAATAATTTCCATAAAGATTGATAATATTTTTTTTTTGGATTATTGCTTGAATTACAGAGCTTCCTTCATGATACAAAACTATAAAAGCTTTGCTTATAAATTCTTCTGTTTTATATTTAACACATTTAAAAGCTCCATAATCATTATTTTTAATGGCAATATTATTGGCTGGATGCAAACATATAATTACTTTTTTTTTATAAATACTCTGCAAATTACTTAAAAGATTATTCACATCGTGAAGGTATTTTTTTCTATCAGCAATAATAACCTTACCATCACGCATTGTCCTATCTTTGTGGTCAAAAACGAAGCCATCAATAAAAACAATATATTCCTCAGAGACCTCAAATCTATTATTTAATAAATTATCATGAAATCTACTGTTTATTTTAATTAAATTTTTATAATAAGAGAAATTTAACCACGGAATATTTTTTTGTATTTTTTTACTTAAGCCATTGTTAATTGAATCAATTACATAGCTACTTGACTCAAAAAAATAATCTATTTTTGGTAAAATATTAAATAATACAAGTATTCTTATATTGTAATAATTAAGTCTAATATTAAAAAAAATTGTTAATTTTTGAAAAAAATTTTTTTTTTCATAATTAAAATTTTCAGGGTTGTAACCAAGATTACTGATAATAAATATCTCAGTTTTCAACCTATTAATTAAAAAGTTAATAAAAAAATATTTAAAACTGTTAGTTATACAATACATGAGGGTAAAATTATTAATAGTTATAATGTTTTTTAATTCATTAATATTATTAGGACGATGGATAATTAAATCTTTATTAATTGAGTGAGGATCAACCTTTATTTCTTGTTTTAGAATTTTACTCACATCAATAAGATTAACTTTTCCAAGCAATTTTCCTAAGTGGATTATTGAATCTAAGTTAAAATAGACAATCCTTTCATCAGATAAGTCAATTAACATTGATAATTTTAATTTCATAATTTTTTATAAAAATGATATATGTTAATAGTATATTCATTTTAGTTATAAATATAAAATTATAATTTAAATATTATTTAAGAAACTTATTATTTTTTTGGTAATAATTTAAATTTTAAAATAAAATCTATTTTCTCAGGTAATTTATTTATAATATCAAGTTATACATTTGATTGAATAAAATATGTCTTTCTTCTAAAATTTTTATTAAAAGAACTTAAATGACCATATGAATTTACTGAGTATGGGGTTACATGATAACTTATATGGTGTTTGTTATCCTAAAATAACAATTATTTATAAAAGAGAATATTATAAAGTTCACGGTTATCGAGTAACCATAGATAGAGAAATTAAATATACGGCATTTGACCTGAATGAAAAATTTCAGAATATAATAAAAGAAAATAGAATAATTATGGAGTTAAAAGCAAATTTTAATAGTAATGAAAATGACATTAATGATAAGTTCCCTTTTGAGATTATACGATTTTCAAAATATTGTTTTGGAATTGAAAAATTATACACAAATTTAACCTTTGGTTAATTTTTATTGTTAAAGAATATGTAAATGAAAATAATATTTGATTATAAAATTTTCTATCAGCAAAAAGTTGGTGGTATTTCCAACTATTTTTTTAACTTAGGTAAAGAAATGATAAAAAATGAAGTTGATGTTAAATTTCTTTGTCCGTTACATAAAAATAATTATTTAGATCAAATTCCTTCAAGTAACAAAAAAGGTTTTAAGATTTTTTTTCCTTCAAAAATGAACATGATTGTTGAAACTATTAATCGAAAGTTTTCTAATTCTTATTTTAATAAACACTCACCAGATATTATTCATCACACATATTATTCTAAAATAACAAATAAAAATAAATCTGTCTGCACGGTATATGATATGATTAATGAAAAGTTCAGCCATTTATTCAATAATTCAAATCAAATTAAAGAAATAAAAAAAACAACAATTGATAATTGTGACCATATTTTTTGTATATCAGAAAAAACTAAACAAGATTTAATTGATATACTCAAAGTTAAAGAAAAAAAGATATCTGTAACTTTATTAGCATCATCTTTTGAAAATTTTTTTTATCAGAACTTGAAAACTAAAATTTATGAAAATCATTTATTATTTGTGGGCAGCAGATATGGGTATAAAAATTTTGAAGGATTTATTAAAGCTTACTCCAATTCAAATTTTCTAAAAAATAATTTTAAGATTATTGCTTATGGTGGTGAAAAAAAAAGTAAAGTTGATTTTGACATATTAAAAAACAATAACGTTAATGAGAAAAATATAATTTATTTAAATGACACTGACATTCATCTTTCAGATTTATATCAAAATGTTTCAGCTCTAGTATACCCTTCTCTTTATGAAGGTTTTGGACTTCCTATACTCGAGGCTATGCAGTTAGGCTGTCTAGTTATTTCAAGCAATGGTGGGTCTTTAGAAGAAGTTGGTGGAGATAAACTATTTTATTTTGATCCCTTAAGCACTGAAAATATTAAATATACTTTAGAAAGAGTATTGAGTTCTGAAAAAATTATGCAAAATTTGACCGAATATGGGTTTTTACGTTCAAAAAAATTTACATGGTCAAAGTGTGCAAAAGAAACTCTAGATATATATAATAAGATTATTTAAAAATGAAAAATCAAAAAATTTCAATAATTATTGTTTCATTAAATACTAGAATTGATTTTATAAAAACTTTATCATCTATAAAAAAACAAAATTATCATAACTATGAAATTATAGTTATAGATGGAAATAGTATAGATGGTACCAAAGAAGAGATCATGAAAAGAAAAGAAATTATTTCAAAATTTATCATAGAAAAAGACAAGGGAATTTACCACGCAATGAATAAAGGTATTAAAATTTCATCAGGTAAGTGGACAATTTTTATGAATTCAGGAGATATATTTTATAAAAAAAATGCTTTAAAGAATTTTATATCAAAAGATAATCAATATCATGATATTATTTATGGTGATACTCTTGTTGATGCAAAAAGTATTCAATATGTTGTTAAATCAAAAGTATTTGATACAAGCACTATATTAATGCCCTTCTGCCATCAATCAGTTTTTGTTAAATCTTTTTTGTTAAAAAAAAGAAATTTTTCATTAGGATACAAATATTCAAGCGATTTTGATTTCTTTAATTATTGTTTTTTGAAAGGAAAAAAATTCAAAAAAGCTGATTATATAATTTCTAAAGTAAAGTCTGGAGGTTTTGCAGATAAAAATAGGCAAAAAGTATTCGATGAAAATTTGCAGATTGTTAGCAAAAGGGCTATTAAAAATTTAATATATTTATTATATTTAAAAAAAGTAAATCAATTCTTAAAAGATTTTTTAAAAATGTTAATACCTAATACATTTCAACTATTTATTTTAAAATTAAAATATAAAAATAATTTAATAGATTAAACTATGTTTACTTTGGGCTTAAATGCTTATCATGGGGACGCTTCTGCCTGTATATTCAAAGACAATATTATATTGGCTGCAGCAGAGGAAGAAAGATTTACAAGAATTAAACATGCGGCTGGCTTTCCAATAAATGCAATTAAGTATTGCCTAGATGTAGCTGATATATCAATAAATCAAGTCGATCATATAACAATTAATAGAAACCCTAAACAGAAATTATTAAAAAAAGTTTTATTTGCTTCAACAAAATTATTTAACCTAAATTTCATTAAAAATAGATTAAAAAATCTAAAAAAAATTAATTCTTTAAAAGAAGAGTTTGAGAAACATTTTCAAATTAAGATTAGTTCAAAAATTCACAATATTGATCATCACACAGCACACATCGCTAGCTCCGTTTTTTTTTCTGGCATGAAAAACTCAAACTTCATATCTGTAGATGGCTTTGGTGATTTTGTTAGTACTGTTACTGGATACTTTGATGGTAAAAAAATTACTAAATTTAACGAAGTGCTATTTCCACACTCCCTAGGTTTATTTTATACTGCTATGACACAATACTTGGGATTTATGAATTATGGAGACGAGTATAAAGTAATGGGGCTGGCACCATATGGTAAACCTAAATATATTGATAAATTAAGAGAGATAATAAGTTATGATAAAAAAATTTTGTTTAGATTAAACTTAAAATATTTTTTACACCATCTAGGAAATGTAGAAATGACTTGGCTAAATGGTGAGCCTAAAATTGGCAAAGTTTTCTCAAATGATTTAGAAAAGTTACTAGGAAAACAAAGAAAAAAAGATGAAGATTTACTCCAATATCACAAAGATATAGCCGCCTCTACACAAAAAATTTTTGAGGAAATATTAATTAATATTGTAAATGACCTTTATGAAAAAAATAAAAATGAAAATCTATGTATTTCGGGTGGGTCAGGAATGAATTCTGTAGCAAACGGTATTTTATTTGAAAAAACTAAATATAATAAAATATATATTCCACCAGCACCAGGTGATGCAGGAGGGTCCCTGGGTTCAGCAGCTTATCAAATTAACAAAATTGATAACTCAGTAACTCAATTTAATGACAATCCATATTTAGGGCCAAGCTATTCTGATGACGCAATTAAGAAAGATATTGATGATAATATGGAGACAATTAAAAAGAACTTAATAGACATAAATAAATTTGATAAATTTGAAAAGTTAAGTTTGAATATTTCTAAAGAACTTTCTAATGGAAAGATTGTTGGTTTTTTTAATGGCAGAATGGAATGGGGTCCAAGAGCTCTTGGAAATAGATCGATTTTAGCTGACCCCAGAAATGCCAATATAAGAGAAATCTTGAATGTAAAAATTAAAAGAAGAGAAAAATTTAGACCTTTTGCACCATCAATATTAGAAGAAGAGACAAAAAGTTGGTTTGAAACTGAAGATAAAGTACCTTTTATGTCAAAAGTTTTTCAAGTTAGAAATGAAAAAAAACATTTAATTCCGGCAGTAACACATATAGATGGAACTGGAAGACTTCAGACTGTATCTAAAAAATATAACCCTCAATTTTTCAATCTAATAAATGATTTTTTTAAAATTACAAATATTCCAATGTTATTAAACACCTCCTTTAATGAGAATGAACCTGTGGTCTGCAATCCAAAAGAAGCACTTGATTGTTTTTTGAGAACTAAAATGGATATTTTAGTTCTAGGAAATTATGTCTTATATAGATAGGCATCTAAAATGTTTTTATTTAATTTAACAGATAAATTTGAATTTTTTGGAGTAATTTACTCATTAATTCTGATCGCAGGCCTTTACCAAGTAGGCAGTTTAATTTTTAAAATTAAATCCGTAAATAAAATATTCACCCAAATAAGTGATATTAAATATCAAAAAGTTTTTCTTTCTACTAACTTAGTAATGCTAATTTTTTATCCTTTAATTTTATATTCTAATAAAGTAAATTTTATACCTATATTGAGTGTTTCATTATTTTTTTTTGGTTTATTTAAAATTTTTTATAAATTAAAAAAAAAAATTAAATCAATTAAGATAGAATTTTATAAAAGCCAAACAGATAAATATTTAGTTTTATTTACTATGTTGGCTCTTTTTTTATTATCATTGTCACCAAATACACACGGTGACTCATTAGGATATCATTTTGTTGTAGCAAAAAAATTATTATCTTCAGGAAAATATTTTGCAGAGATAACTCATTTTCATTCTCTATTGGCAGGATCGGGGGAAATTATAATTGCTATAGGTCTTTTTTTTGGGTCTGAACAATTTGGTGGTTTAATTCAATTTTCAGGGCTAGTAAGTATTTTTGGAATCTTTAAAAAAATTGACAATAAAAATAAATATTATTATTTTCTTTTAGCCATAACATCTCCAATAATATTGTTTCTTTCATCCACTGCAAAGCCTCAGCTATTTCATATTTGCTCTTCAGTGGTTGTTTTCTCTTTATATTTTCTTAATAATTCAAAAAAATTAACAACTAATGAGGAAAAATGGAAAATTTTATTATCTTTATTAATTTTATTAGTTTCAGTAAGTGCCAAGTTTAATTTTATATTAAGCTCATTTATTTTGATTATCTATATTTTTTACATTTCAATAAAAAATAATAGTTATAAATTTTTTTTATATACTTCCGTATTAATATTCTTAATATTTTATTTACCGATTATTTTTTGGAAATATTTAAATTTTGGAGGTAATTTTTTTCAATATCTATATTCTCCTGTTCCACTAAATATTTTAGGTTTAGCAGAATTTAAACAATATTTAGTCAGATATGGTGGTGGCACAAATTATTTAAAAATAATATTTCCTACAAATTTAAATCAAATTTCAAACTCAGTTGGAGTAGCATTTTGTTATATTTTTTTATTAAATTATAGAAATAAACATGTGAGAATAGTTTTTTTAATGATCATTTCATACTTAATGTTAAATTATATATTTGGACAATTTATTGGAAGAATTTTTTTAGAACCTCTATTTTGGATTTTATTAATTAGTGCAAAATATGGAAACTCTTTACAATTAAAAATATTTGAATATTTTTGTAGATTTCAGACTTTTATCGTTATTGGGGCTATCTTATATGGTGTTTTCACAATATTTCCAGCAACATTTAGTAAAATAAACAAGGATATTATTTTAAGTGATAAAGCAAGTGGCTACTCATTATTTAAATGGGCGAATACCAAACTCAACAAAGATGATGTTGTCATTTCATTTCATAAATCTATAGCATTAGGTAAATCTCAGTATATTGCTACAGATTTTACATGGTTTGTAGATTTTAAAAATATAAGAAGTAAAATTTTTGTTAATGCAATTATTGATAAAAAACCAGAATTTATACTTACCTTTGGTTATCCCAATCAAAAGCCAATACTGGAAATTTTTAAAAATTGTGTGGGTGAATTAAGTTACTTTAAAAAATCTGTTGGAGCATTTGAGGCTAGAAATCCATATAATAGAGGACAAACATATAATGGATATATATATAGATTTAAGTTATCAGAATTCCCAGAATGTATAAAAGAAGAGTAGTGTAATGATGAGTATAATTTTTATATCAATAATTATAAATGTATTAATCTTTTTTTATAATGAGAGGATTGCAAAATTATTAAAATTATATGATAAGCCAGATAATATTAGAAAAGTACATAAATCAAATGTTCCATTAACAGGTGGAATATTTGTGTTATCTAATATTTTTATAGTAATTATTTTTTTATTTACTGATAGTTTTTATTTAGAAAGAATAGAAATTTTTAATCATAAGCAAGATTTAATCCTTTTTTCATTGTCAATCATATTGTTTTTTTTAATAGGTTTTTTTGATGATAAATATGAAATCTCTGCAAACAAGAAATTTTTGATAATGACAATCTTTTTAATTCCAATTGTTATTTTTAGTAATGATTTGCTGATTGAACAAATAAGATTAACTTTTATGGAGACAAAATATAGTTTGCCATTTTTTATTTCAATTTTTTGGACAATTTTATGTTTTTTACTTTTTATTAATGCAATGAATATGTTCGATGGTATTAATTATCAGGTTGGTCTATTTTCAATATTTATTTGTATATTTTTTTTAATTAATAACTATTTTATAATTTTATTTATTTTAACCATAATTGGATTGTTAAATTTTTTATTTTTAAACCATAAGAATAAAGCTTTTCTTGGTGATAATGGAAGTTATTTACTAGCCTTTATATTTAGCTATTTCTTTGTCAAAATTTATAACCAAGAGGCTCATATTTATTCTGATTATATTGTTTTAATCATGATCATACCTGGTATTGATTTAATTAGATTATTCATAACCAGAATATTGAAAGGTTGTCATCCATTCAAACCAGATAGAAATCACTTACATCATATTTTATTAAGAAAGTGTAATTTAGTTACTGTAAATTTAATTATTCAATTTTTAATTATTTTACCTTCAATGTGCGGTTATTATTTAGGTTATACTTATGTATTCCTGAGTTTTCAGATTTTAATTTATTTTTTATTAATTTGGCATTGTAGAAAAAATTAATTATTTTTTTTTAATACCACAACATAATATTGAAAATTATTTATAAAAAAGCTTTCAAATATACCTTCCATGATAAACAAAAAATCTAAAAGTTTTTTACCTAAGTAATTATTTGGAAAGATTATTTTTTGATGATCTGAAGAAAAAGATCTCCATGGTTTAATTGATACATGTGCACTTTTTTCAAATTGACTCCACCATGATATTGGATGACAAAAAAAATAAAGATTATTTTTGTTCTTTTTTTTATTCGTAAATATTCTTTTGATTCTGCTTAAGATAGTGTTTGGGTTGCTATATACTATTATTACTGGGCTATTTTTTTTAGAAATATTTAAAAGTTTTTTAACAGCATTGAGCTGTAAATTCTTATCAATATGATAAATTGTATGTAAACTTAATATGCAATCAAAAAAGTCTTTCTCAAATTTTATTTTGAAAAAATCTTTACAATAAAATTTGCCTCTTTTTCCAATTTTTTTTTTTGCAATCTTAATAGCTAATTTTGAAAAATCTACACAGTGTCTTAATTTAAAGTTTTTAGAATATTTTAAGTATTCAGGATATTGTATAGGACCAGATGCAAAATCTAATAAATTTGTTCCCTTTTTAGGTATATGATTGAGTAATTTTAAGCGACATTTAGAAACATACTTTTTTGCACAATCACGTAAATCCTCAAATAAAATTGCATCAAGAGTGCTTTGATTTTTTTTATGCCATCCACTTTCGTTGTAAAATTTATTAACATATTTTATTTTTTTATTTATCATGGTATCTAATTACATTATGAAACGTGTACTACATGTAACAGAAGAATTATCCAAGAAAAATTATAGTATCTCATCATTAATTTTTTTTTTATGTAATTATATCGAAAATAAAATATCAGTTAAACATATTATATTAGCAACATATATACAAAAAGATATTTTCAAACAATCTAAAAAAGTTAAAATAATTAATTTACCTTTATTAAGCAATTTTTTTTCAATTAATGAAATTATTTCTGAAATTATAAAAAACAAAGATGTAGTACATGTTCATGGTTTGTGGAGATGGATAAACTTTGTAACTATTTTTCACTGTATTATAAATAATAAAACTTTTTATATCCATCCTCATGGCATGTTACTGGATGCTGCATTAATAAATAAAGGCTACTTAAGTTTTGTTATAAAAAGATTTTTTATTTATTGTTATAAAATAATTATAGTAAATAAAGTAAGATTTGTTTCAATTACAGGTAAAGAAACCAAATCTATAAAAAAATATTTTTCTAATTCTACATTGAGTTTTATACCTAATCCCATTCCACTTATTGATAAAAATAATAAGTTTATTAAAAAGAATAAAACATTTGTTTTTTTTGGACGAATACACCCGATTAAAAATTTGGAATTAATGATTGAAGCATTTAAGGCATCAAATTTAGATAATGAGTGGAAATTACATATATATGGTATAGAAGATGAACATCGATACTTATTATTACTTAAAGACTTAATTAAATATCATAAGAATATTGAAATAAAGAGACCTGTTTTTTTTAATGAAAAACAAAAAATTTTAAAAACATCGTGGTCAAATATCTTGCTTTCCAAAAGTGAAGTTTTAAGTTTATCAGTTTTAGAATCTGCTAGTATGGAATTACCAAGTATAGTTAGTGAAGATATAAAAATAGATCAATTTTCAATGAATGAGGGTGTCTCTGTAAAGCCTAACATCACAGATGTTTCAAAAAAAATAATTGAAGTAAGTAAATGGTCTTTACAAGAAAGGGTTAATAAGGGAAAAAAACTTAAAGGATTTATAGAAAAAAATTTTTCTATAAATACTGTAGGAAAAAAATATTTAGAAATATACAAACCCATTCAAAAGAAAACTGTATTTAGAAAGTTCAATTTTTTTTATTATATTTCGAGTTATGTTAAAAAGTATTTAATTTTAAACATATCTTTAGCTTTTATTTTAAATTTGATGATCCCTACTTTTTTAATGATTGCTTTGGTTTTAGCAGGAAATTCTATTATAGCTGCAGAAATAGCTCTGGTTAATAGTTTTTGGTTAACAATGACTCAAATTTTTTCAAACAATATAAGAACTCAGGCAATAGCAAAAAATGATTCAAGTTTTTTAACTGACAGTATTATATTTAGATTTGTACTGGTTTTTATTTTTATAGCCATAGGTTTTGTTGCAGATATATTAAATTTTTTGACCAATAGCCATGATAGTAATCATATTTTACAAATTGTTTCATCCATCATTTTGATTCAATGGATGCTAGAATTAGTTCTAACTTCTTACGAGATAAATCAAAAAACATTGAAAATATTTTTTGTAAATATTTTAAATTCCATATTTATTTTAATTTTTGTCTTAGTGATATTTTTTTTAAATTTGAGTCATTTAAAAATTGTTCTAATTATCTATTTATTTATTTTAATAATGATATTTTATATAGAGAATAAAACGACCTTATGGATACTTCACAAAAAAAATATTTATAAAGTCATATTAAGCAATATCCGTTCTGTTGCATTCTTTTCTTCATTTTCAATAATTTTTAGTAGTTTTGTATGGAGGTATTTAATATTTACCTTTTACTCCAAAGAAATAGCAGCAATATTTTTTGCTTGTTTTTCTGTTGGATCTTTTCCAGCAACTATTTTTAATTCGTCCATAGGCCCAACATTTGTAAAATTAAAATCAAAATTAAATAATAATTTAAAGATAATTATATATGTATTATTTTTTGTGACTTTATGTACTACCATTTTATCATTTACTAATCTTAGTTTAAATAAACCTTTATTTTTACCTAGGAATAGTTTTGTGTTGCACACATTATCTTTTTCAATTTTAGGCTCTTTTTTAATGACTTACGCCATGTATCTGAGGCAGATAAATATCCAAAATAATTTCCTAACAAGAGATAAAACATTCTGGCTTGATACAGTTTATGGAAGTTCAAT
>TARA_B110000037_G_scaffold217777_1_pt1 | contig 11640 bp, 10 predicted proteins | sample TARA_B110000037 | Tara Oceans TARA_B110000037 (sample SAMEA4397196) | marine metagenome | biome: Polar Biome; feature: [MIX] marine epipelagic wind mixed layer (ENVO:01000061); material: water (ENVO:00002006), including particulate matter (ENVO:01000060) such as... | depth 10-100 m
GATCGCTATACATTAGAAGGTATGATAGAAATGGATGAGGGTTATTTTATTATAGAGGCATCGGAGCAAGTTCATAAAACACAAAAGGCTGGGTGTGGCAGTAAAACTAAATCGAATGTAATGGTTATGGCAGAAAGCACAGTGCTTGAAAATATAGAGACAGGTAAAGTGGATAGACAATATAGATACTTTAAGGCCAAAGTACTTGAAGATCATAAGGCTGATGGTACAGATACTGCATTTACTAAGGGTATTGAGGGTGAGCAAACTATTGTCTTTACGGATAAGAGCACCTCTTATGTAAATATCGCTGATTACGTAGAGATACATATCACGGAAAAATCAAATGAACAAACTACCAAAGAAACTCTAAAATGGGTACATATAGCCATCGGTAATGCTAAAAGGAATTTTGTAGGTACTTATCATAAAATTAAGAGAAAGTACTTGCAATTATATCTAAATGAGTTTGTTTATTAACTTAACAGAAGATATTTTGGAGAACAAATCTTTGATAGGTTAGTCATAGCAAGTATCACAGGAAATGGACATTAAACGGATATACAGAATAATGTTTAACCTTTTTTCTATCTAAATAGAGACTGAAAATATTACAAGGGTAGATTGGGTTCTGTCGTATCTAGGTCATTAATAAACTTAAAAGCTATCTTTACTTTTAAAAATAGATGTTCAAAGGTCATTGTTTCCCAAAGATATCATATTGCAGGCAGTTTATTTCAAACTAAGATTCAGTTTAAGTTATAGAGATGTAGAAGAGCTCTTTTTTATAAGAGTCATTAAAGTTAACCATGCTACTATTCAGCGTTGGGTGTTCAAATTCACACCCTTTGTAGAACAACAATTCAGAAAGCGAAAGAAATCAGTTGGAAAAAGATGGAGAATGGATGAGACCTACATTAAGGTAAAGGGAGAGTGGAGGTATTTGTATAGAGCAGTTGATAAAGAAGGGGATACACACAACAGAAATCATCCAAAAAAGCGAAGAAAGCTGATGCTAAATTAAAACAATTGCAGGACGATTACTTCGAGAATTAGAAAGAGAGTTGCCTACTTCTGATTTAAACACCTATAAAGAACAACTTGATTTGTATTATCGGGTTTTAAATCAAAAACGAATAGACAGTGATAAGATATACAGTATTCACAAACTTTTTACAGCATGTATTGCAAAAGGAAAGCACATAAGCAATATGAGTTTGGGGCTAAAGTTGGAATTATTACAACCTCTAAACGCTTAATCATAGCGGCCGTAAAAAGTTTTACAGGAAATCCGCATGATAGTAAAACAATTGAGCCTTTATTAGATCAGATGTAATCCAACCTTAATTATATTCCCCAGGAAATAATTTATGATAGAGGAGGCAAAGGAGCAAAATGAATTGGAAGTACAATAATATCTACACCAGATTATAGACCATTAAAACGAGATACTGAGTATCAGAAAAGAAATAAACGGAAAAAAGTTAGACGACGATCTGCTATAGAGCCTGTTATCGGTCATTTAAAAACCAATTTCAGAATGAATCAAAACTATCTTTGGGGAGAAGATTCACCACAAATCAATGCTTTTTTAGCAGCAACCGGATGGAATCTTAAAAAAATGATGAAGCAATTGAAAGGAGAGTTCAAAATTTTTGCGCTCTATATTTATGAACTACTCTTTTTGAAAAATAATGCTTTTCTAAAGTAGAGTTGTTAAGGCTCGACTAAATAGAATTCCATTCGCGGTAAATTTAAAATACGATCCAGCATATGCCTTAACATTACTAGAAGAGTACTCGTCGATCATTGGAGGATTTCATATGCGTAAAAAACATTGGAATACCGTTACACTCGATGATTCTATTTCAAATCATTTTTTCTTTAAATTAGTCGATCATTCCTATGATATGGTGGTAAAAGGAATGACCAAAAAGTTGAAAATGGATTTAGAAAGACTTTAATTTAGCAAATTTTTGGATCTGTAGTCACTTGGTGTTAATTGCTTGACCATTTTGAATTTTCTATTAAAATTAGATATGTTTTGAAAACCAGATTGCAATGCAATTTCAGCGATAGACAAATCAGAGTTTTTAGAAAGTAATTTACAAGCACTTTCAATACGAACTTCATTCAATAATTGAAAGTAGGTTTTGTTAGTTCGTTGTTTAAAATATCTACAAAAAGCGTTGGTTGTCATATTTGCTACGGAGGCAATTTGGGAGAGCGTTATTGGCTCGCTAAAATGTTGAAAAGTATGATCAAAAATAGCACCCATACGTCTCCCTTCATCATCTTTATAGTTTTTTTGATAAATAAAAGAGGATATTTGTTTACAATCCGATTTAATGATGAGTTGCATAATTTCGAATAATAAAATAAAACGTCTCAATTTATTTGCACTCGGTAATTCTAAAAATAAATTTTTTAAGTGCTCTTTATTTGTGGCAATTTTGATTCCGTATTCACTTTGACTAAATATTTTTTTTAACAAACGAAAATCATTCAACTCAAAAAAATCATTTCCAAAGGAGTTCCTTGAGAAAAATAAAGTCATCATAAAACTTGGGACTTTACTCTCGATATCCGAATTAAAAACATGTGGTAAATTACTACCAATTACAATAATATCTCCCGTTTTGTAATCGGTAATAGTATCTCCAATAACTAAGGTGCCTTCACCACTTTTTATATAACTAATCTGAATTTCTTCATGCTGGTGTAGTTTGTTATAGAACGTAATTTCTTTATCCTCTTGATAAATAAGAGCTTCATTTTCAGGCTTGGATATTTTAAAAGGAAGGACTTTCATACGTGTGCTAAATTTATTTGAGTAGTGCAATATTAGTCAAAATATTTCTTGAAAGTATTTATTTGGATAAAAATGTATTAGTAGTGGATATTTTGAGATTAGCCAAATACGTGTTATCCTATTAATTTTGTCAAAAAAATATTTTACAATGAGTTTAGAATGGAATGGCGTAATGCCAGCCGTGTTTACATGGTTGAAAGAGTCAAAATCCGGCTCTCTTGAAATTGACCTTGATGCAACACAAAAACAGGCTTCAGGTATTTTAAAAGTTCAAGGAAAGGGCGGAAGCAGAATGAGCGGACTTGTCGGTTCTGGAACTCTGGGTGAGAATAGCTACCTGAGCACCAAGCAGCGTCTTTCCTTACTTAAATCCCTTTCTGAGGTTGCTAAAGAATACAATGTCCCGTTGATTAGCGGAGCAGCAGCAGAAACTAAGGAAGAACTTGCCAAAATTGTTGAAGGACTTGCAACAGTTGGAGTTGATACAGTCATGGTCATGCCGCCAAAAACTAAGGCGGTTCCTTCTGAAAAAGAAATGTATGAGTACTATGCACTTTCTGAAGCAACTGCAAAAGATATAGGCGTAACAATTATGCCTTATAACAATCCTGATGCAGCCGGTTATCATGCGCTCTCAACAGACCTTCTTAAAAGACTTTCTGTTCTTCCTAAGGTAACTGCTCTTAAAATATCGACTATAGATGTTTCAATTATTGAAACCTTGGTGTTAGAGAACAAAGATTTAAAAGTTTTGGCAGGAGTAGATACAGTCACTGTACATGCAGGACTCGCTGGAGCAAGTGGAGGGATTACAGGTGTAGGTACTATCTTCCCAAAAGCAAGTGTTACTATGCAGGAGTATGTTTTAAATGGAGAATGGGCTGAGGCAAACAAAATTTCTCAGGCTTTAAATTCATTATCGTATCTGGATGCTCAGCCGTTGCTTATGGAATATCTTAAGCTTGCTATGGGAATTCATCATAATGATGTTGCTGGAGGGCTTCGTACCTTTGGTAAGAAATTAACTCAACAGCAAATTGATGATGTCCGTGCAAGATATATTCTGGCAAAAGAAAGACTTGAAGTTCTGGACTTAATAGGTTAAGCCTTTCAAATATTCAAAAGAAGTAGCTTACAAACCAGTAAATTTGAAAAAAACATTTAAAAAATAAGTGAAGATGATTACAGGAAAAAACTATATCGGAAATAGATTGTCTGCGAATGGAACGCAAACGCATAAAACAATCAATCCAAAATTGAATGTAGAAAATGCAACTTCGTTTTACGAAGCAACAGAAGAAGAAGTTAATGAGGCCGTAGCATTGGCGTCGGAAGCATTCAAAACATTTAAGAATATTTCAGGAACTCAAAGAGCAGCGTTTTTAAATGCAATTGCTGACGAGATTTTAGCTTTAGGTTCAGAATTAACCGATATGTATTCAATGGAATCTGGCTTGCCAGAAGGAAGAGCACAAGGAGAAAGAGGAAGAACAATGGGGCAATTACGTTCTTTTGCAGATTTAGTTTTAAAAGACGAATGGAGAAGTAATTCTATTGATGAAGCGATACCAGATAGAGCGCCATTGCCAAAATCGGACATCAGAAAAACATCAATTCCATTAGGACCTGTTGTGGTTTTTGCAGCAAGTAATTTCCCATTAGCGTTTTCTACTGCTGGTGGAGATACAGCAAGTGCATTGGCTTCTGGGTGTCCTGTAATTGTGAAATCGCACGCGATGCATTCTGGAACAGGAGAGTTGGTGGCTTCTGCAATTATTAAAGCAGCAGAAAAAACAGGAATGCCAAACGGAGTATTTTCAAATATTACTGGTAGAGGTAGAGTTGTTGGTGCAGCATTGGTAAAGCATCCAAAAGTAAAAGCAGTTGGATTTACAGGCAGTATTGCCGGCGGAAGATCGTTATACAATATTGCAGCAGAGAGAGCAGAACCAATTCCGGTTTTTGCAGAAATGGGATCTATCAATCCAGTAGTAATATTGCCAAATGCAATCACTGAAAAAGCAAATGAAATTGCGACGACATATGCAGGTTCTATCACAATGGGATCAGGACAATTTTGTACAAACCCTGGATTATTACTAACCATTGCAGGACAAGAAACGGATGCTTTTATTAAAGATTTAGGAGAGAAAACGGCAAACATTTCATCTCAATGTATGTTACACCCAAGTATAAAAGAAGGTTTTGTAGCAAACGGGGAATTAGTTGCATCACAAGAAGGAGTGGAGACTATTGGTAAAATGTCAGGAGAAATTGAAACTAATTTTGCAGCATCACAAGTTTGTGCTGTATCAGGTTCAGACTTCTTAGCAAACACGAAAATGCATACAGAAGTATTTGGACCATTTTCTATAGTTGTAAAATGTGCAAACGAAGATGAATTAATTGCTATAATAGATAATTTAGAAGGGCAATTAACAGGGACTATTTTAGCAGAAAAAGATGACTTTAATAGTTTGTCTACTATTGCTGATGCCTTGCAAGGTAGAGTTGGAAGAATTATATTTAACGGAGTTCCTACAGGAGTTGAGGTTTGTGAATCTATGACACACGGAGGTCCATATCCAGCATCATCAGATTCAAGATTTACAGCGGTTGGTTTAGGTGCAATAAAACGTTGGATAAGACCATTTAGTTTTCAAGATTGGCCGAGCGAATTGTTGCCAGAATTTCTAAAATAAAAACCAATAAAAATTTCGAGATAAAGGAATTGGATTGTATCAATAAATAATATTAAAAAATAGCTTATGAGTTTTGTGCATCGCGTTTTTAGTTTTATAATCGTATTTATATTGTTTAGTTGGACTTCAAATGCCCAACAAAATTCGACGGAATTAGATTCAATAATTAGTAAATATCAAAAACACGAGGGGTATGATTATAAGTCATATCCTTTAGGTTTATATACCAAGGAGTATTATAAAGCTGAAGCTGAATTCGCTGAAGATTTACTAAATCAATTATCATCAATTTCATCAGATGGATTGAGTGAAACAAATAGAATCTCACATAAACTATTGGCGTTTGTTTTAAACGATCAAATTGCCTCATTCAAATTTGAACGCTATTTGAATCCCTTGCTTTCTGATTCTGGGTTTCACAGTAGTTTGGGGTATAACGTTAGGCCGCTCAATAATTATGAGTCAGTAAAAGATTATTTAAATATTTTGAATGCAATTCCGGTTTTTGTTGATCAAAATTTTGTGAATTTACGTGAAGGATTGGAAAAAGGAGTGTCGCAACCTTTGGTGATTTTTAAAGGGTATGAATCTTCTTATGACGATCATATTGTTGCCAATTATGAAGACAGTTATTTTTATTCTCCGTTTAAAAACTTGCCTACTGATTTAACTGAATCTCAAAAAGATTCAGTTTTAATTGCCGCTAAAGTTGCAGTCGAAAAGAATGTTACTCCTCAATTTAAAAGAATAAAAACTTTTTTTGAAGAAGAGTATTTTCCAAAAACAAGAACAACATTGGGTGCATCTGACACACCTAATGGAGAAGCTTATTATCAAGATCGAATAAATTTTTATACAACTAGCACACAATATTCGGCGGATGATATTCATCAAATTGGTTTAAAAGAAGTGTCTCGAATAAAGGCTCAAATGGAACAAATCATTATAGATTTAAACTTTGAAGGTTCCTTTGAAGAATTCTTTGAGTTCTTAAGAACCGATAAACAGTTCTTCGCCAAAACGCCGAAGGAAATTTTGATGATAGCAAGAGATATGGCCAAACGTGCCGATGCGCAATTACCAAAATATTTTAAGACCTTACCCCGCAAGCCGTATGGAGTAGCTCCTGTACCAGATGCTATTGCTCCAAAATATACAAGCGGTCGTTATGTGGGGACTTCAAAAAACAGTACAGAACCAGGATATTATTGGGTTAACACCTATGATTTGCCAAGTAGAACTTTATATACTTTACCAGCTTTGACGGTTCATGAAGCTGTTCCTGGACATCATTTACAAGGTTCCTTAAACAATGAATTGGGTGATAGTATCCCTCAGTTTAGAAAAAACTTATACCTCTCAGCTTACGGAGAAGGATGGGGATTGTATTCTGAATATTTAGCCGATGAAATGGGGATGTATACAACACCTTATGAAAAATTTGGTCAATTAACGTATGAAATGTGGCGTGCATGTCGATTGGTTGTTGATACTGGTATTCATGCAAAAGGCTGGACTAGAGATGAAGTTGTGAATTATATGGCGTCGAATACAGCGTTGTCATTACACGAAATTAATACAGAAACAGATAGATACATTTCTTGGCCAGGGCAAGCATTATCTTACAAGATTGGAGAATTAAAAATTCGTGAAATGCGAACGAAGGCAGAACAATTGTTAGGGCCAAAATTTGATATTCGTGAGTTTCATGAAATAGTTTTAGAACAAGGCACGGTTACTCTTTCAATATTAGAAAAACGAATAAATAATTACATAGACATTACATTGAATGGGTAGAAAAACATTTTTTTGTGTTGATGCACACACTTGTGGAAACCCAGTACGAGTTGTTGCAGGTGGAGGTCCAAATTTGATTGGTGATAACATGAGTGAAAAGCGCCAACATTTTTTAAAAGAATACGATTGGATTCGAAAAGGGTTGATGTTTGAACCTAGGGGTCATGACATGATGAGCGGAAGTATTATATTTCCACCACATGATCAAAACAATGATTTTGCCATATTATTTATTGAAACTTCGGGGTGTTTGCCTATGTGCGGTCATGGAACTATTGGTACCATTACAATTGCTATTGAAGAAGGCTTAGTGATACCTAAAATTCCAGGAAAGATAAATATGGAAGCGCCTTCCGGTTTGGTAAAAATAGAGTATAGTCAAATAGGTAAAAAAGTTGATTGGGTACGACTTACAAATGTGAAAAGTTATTTAGCCGCAGAAAGTTTAACAATAGATTGTCCAGAGTTGGGAGAAATATCTTTTGATGTTGCTTATGGTGGTAACTATTATGCCATCGTAGATCCTCAACAAAATTTTAGTGGAGTTCATGATTTTACGGCTAGTAAAATTGTACAATATAGTCAAGTGGTTCGTGATCGGATTAATACTAAATATCCAGGTATGTTTGTGCATCCTGAGAATCATACTATCAGAGATGTATCGCATCTATTATGGACAGGGAATGTGATTGATCCAACATCTTCGGGTAGAAATGCTGTTTTTTATGGTGATAAAGCCATTGATAGATCTCCATGCGGTACTGGAACATCAGCTCGTATGGCACAATTATATGCTAAAGGAAAACTAAAAAAGGGTGAGAAGTTTATTCATGAAAGTTTTATCGGATCTAAATTTGTTGGAATGGTCGAAGAAGAAACTACGTTGAATGGAAAAGAGGCCATCATTCCCAGTATTCAAGGATGGGCAAAAGTATACGGATATAATAAGATCATTATTGATGATGAAGATGACCCGTACGCTCATGGATTTCAAGTGATTTAATATGAGCAAAAAAGTAATAGTCATTGGCGGTGGAATTATTGGATTGTGCAGTGCCTACTACTTGCAAAAGGACGGTCATGAAGTTATTATTATAGATAAATCTTCCATGTCAAGTGGAGCATCTTTTATAAATGCTGGATATTTGTCTCCTAGTCATATAGTGCCACTTTCGGCACCTGGAGTTATGAAACAAGGAATTAAATGGATGTTTAATAAATCGAGTCCTTTATACATAAAACCCAGATTGGATTTAGATTTTTTAAAATGGACCTGGGCTTTTAATAAGTCGTGTACGTCAAAGCATGTTAAGAAATCAATTCCAGTCATAAAAGATATAACGGTTTGGAGTCAAGAATTATATGACGAAATAAAGGAAAATTCGAGTTTTAATTTTCATTATAAAAAAAAAGGATTGTTAATGTTATGCCAGACCGAAAAAATGCTTGAAGAAGAGGTTGAGGTTGCGAAATTGGCAAGTGATGTGGGATTAGAGGCAACTGAGATTAGTTTGAGTAAATTGAAAGAATTGGAACCCAATATTACTATAAACACTCAAGGTGCTGTTTTCTTTAAATGTGATAGTCATATGACGCCAAATGAATTTATGGAAGAGATGAAAGCGTATCTAATTGGGAAAGGAGTTGAAATAGTGACAGGTGAAAAGGTTGAGAATGTAGAAGTGAATGCAGGAAAGGTTACATCAATTCAAACGGAAACACAATCTTTCGTTGGAGATGAATATGTCTTGGCAACGGGTTCTTGGACAGGAGAATTAGGGAAGAAATTAGGATTAAAATTATTGATGCAGGCAGGTAAGGGATATAGTATAAACACTACTAGAAGTACAGGGATTTCGATTCCAGCGATACTTGCAGAAGCAAAAATTGCAGTAACGCCAATGAATGGTTTTACTAGATTTGCAGGCACCATGGAAGTTGCCGGTATCAATCATACTATTGATAAAAGTAGAGTTGAAACGATAGCCAATGGAACTAAAAAATACTATCCTGATGTAACCTTAACTCAAAGAGAAAAAGAAAAAGCATTATGTGGGTTACGTCCAGTTTCACCAGATGGACTTCCTTATATTGGTAAATCTACCAAGTGTAGCAATTTAACCATTGCAGCAGGGCATGCCATGATGGGTTGGAGCATGGGGACTGCTACGGGTAAATTGGTTTCCCAAATAATTGGAGAACGAAAAACGACACTTAATGTAGATCCGTTTCATCCAGATAGAAAATTTTAAATATATGAGAGGAATTGGAGGATCAACCATTGAAATTGAATTGGCAATTATAAAACCTGTGGTAGCCGACTTTCGGCCTATTCAAAAAGAGGAGTTCGAAGAGCGAATTCAAAAAGCGGGTAGGATCATGGAAGTCAATAATATTGTAGCGACGTACGTACATGCTGGCACGAATCTTTTCTATTTTAGTGGAATGCGGTGGAGCGCCAGTGAAAGAACGGTCGGAGCATTAATTTTACCCAATGGAGCCATTCATTATATCTCGCCTAAATTTGAATATGGAACTATTTTGGATTTTATGGTTGTTGAAGGGCAAGTTCATTGTTGGGAAGAACAGGAGAGTCCTTTTGAATTATTGTTTAAAGTCTTAAACAACAAAGGAATTACTACTGGCAATTTAGCAATAGATGAAATGACTCCTTTTTTCGTATCAGATGGACTTTCGAATATAAGAGGTTCTTTTGAAATTATAAATGCCAAAAGTATTACGGCTGGTTGTAGAATGTATAAATCAAAGAATGAAATCGCCATTATGCAGGCGGCCATGAATATTACTATGGAAGTGCAAAAGGCGGTAGCTCGAATACTGTACGCTGGAATTAGTGCTCAAGAAGTAACCGATTTTATAGAAAAAGCACATAAGGCTTATGGCACAAAGGGATCTTACTTTTGCATTGTGCTGTTTGGGGTTGACACGTCATTTCCGCATGGTGTAAAAAAACCAAAGAATTTGAAAGAAGGGGATGTTGTAATGATAGACACCGGTTGCGTGTTACATGATTATATTTCCGACATCACAAGAACGTATGTTTTCGGAACTCCCGATGAAGAGCAAAAACATATTTGGAATATTGAAAAGGCAACTCAGCAAGCCGTCTTTAAAGCCGCACAATTAAATGTCACATTTGGTTCCGTAGACGATGCCTCTAGAGAAGCGTTAAAGGAGAATGGCTTAAGTGCAGACTATGCTTTACCCGGATTACCGCATAGAACAGGACATGGTATTGGATTAGATATTCATGAATGGCCGTATGTAGTCAGAAATAATGAGGAACAAATAAAAGAATGGATGACTTTTAGCAATGAACCCATGATCTGTGTTCCCAATAAATTTGGAATTCGATTAGAAGATCATATTTATATGACTAGTGAAGGGCCAAAATGGTTTACGGAACCGGCTTTTTCAATTGAAAATCCATTTGGGTTAAAGGACTAATTCGAGCATGAAGTATTCGCAATAATTTTTCATTCTCGATTACTTCGTTTAAATGGAGGCGGTCAAGGGATTACTATCCGGTCATTTTATCATTTGGTAAGCGAGGCAGGAAGTTTGATAGACAAAGAATACGATACAGCCGCACCAATTAAACCCAAGAAAAAAGACACCTCTATTTTTGAAAGTAAAAGTATAAAACAGTACGTCTTAGACGCAAGGAACGAACTACCACCCCGACAGCTTGTCGGTACTATGAATTTATATGAGTATTCGGAAAAGAATAATCGAGAAATGGGGACTTTATTACACAGAGAAGATTTGAATGGGACAAGCCCATTTCTTGGAGGGAAACGTTCTCGAGATCATGAATCTATATTTGATGATGCAATTGTTGAGATAAGGGAGATAATAAACGGAGCAGAACTAGAACATATTACTTCAAGTTAGCAAGAGAAATCATTTGAAATAAACATTATCAAAACGAATGAAGAACTTGAGACTGAAACATGTAAAATTCACAATCAATATTTTTTAAATATACAATTTAAACCATTTAAATTGTATATCCGTAAACACTAATAATTGTAATTTATTTAGTATCTTTAAGAAAAGATAAAAGTATGAATATTTTTAGTTTTACAGCAGAGTTTGATAGTGAAGAATCATGTCGTATTCACTTTAAAGAAGAACGAGATAAAATAGGTGTCATTTGTAAAAGGTGTTCACATAGAGAGCATTATTCGATAAAAAGTCAATGGAGTTATGAATGTAAAAAATGTAGAAGTCGAACTTCTCTACGCAGCGGAACGATAATGCAGAGTTCAAATTTATCATTTTTGATTTGGTATAAAACGATGTTCT